>OKVM01000115.1_pt1 | contig 49060 bp, 67 predicted proteins | sample 1606841 | NCBI WGS metagenome assembly OKVM01 (sample SAMN03281010, study PRJEB24777) | human gut metagenome | isolation source: fecal sample PR157 from 1 month old male Malay infant, caesarean delivered... | reverse complement strand
GGGTCGGAGGTTCAAATCCTCTCGTGCCGACCAAAATCCCTTAGAAAAACCAACCTCTTACGGTTGGTTTTTTTATGCCTGTTTTTTGCGCGGGGAAGCTTCGGGGTAAAACTGGGGTAAAAGCGCCGTCAAAAAAAAAACCATTTCACAGATCCTCTTAACACCGTCATCAACACCTTGACACTGTTTATTTATACAGTTTAAATTTAACTGTATATCTAACCAGTAAAGGAGAATTTTATGTTTGTGGAACTCGTTTACGACAAACGCAATGTAGAGGGGCTACCGGGCGCAAGAAACATCATTCTTAACGAGCTGACAAAGCGCGTACACCGGATCTTCCCCGACGCCGACGTGAGAGTTAAGCCAATGCAGGCTAACGCATTAAACAGCGACTGCACAAAGACCGAAAAAGAGCGGCTAAACAGAATGCTGGAAGAGATGTTTGAAGAAGCCGATATGTGGCTGGTGAACGAATGATGAGCATGGACAACATGATTATTGCCGGGGTAAGAATATATTTCCCGCCTGGCACCGATCTCCCTGTTCCAACGCCTGAACTCAGGACATTTGCCATCGTCAGCAAAGACCTGCCTGGACATCTGGTGCTTGAGTACAAAAACAGGCAGTGGGTTCCTGTACTGACCCGGCTTTTTGATGATTCAGCACATGCCATTTCAGCTATCACCAGCCTGAGTAAAAAGACGTGGCATTAATACCAGTTTCAGATAAAACGCATTGATCCGTTATGCCGGGCAGATACAATCCGCGGCGGCTGGCAACCATTCTATATTCGCACTATCGAACGATCGCCAGCTGGCCGCATCAGGGTCTTGCATACGCTCTGATGCGGCAATTTACCGCTCTCCTGCTGGAAATTTTTTATAGAGCGTGCATACAGCCACATCATAAATTATCGCGACCTGCTTTCTGTCTACGCCGTTAGCTATCAGTCTGCCAGCCTGCGCCCACTGTTCTGCCGTTAACTTTGGCCTACGTCCTCCTATTCTCCCTTTCTCTCGTGCAGCGGCTAAACCTGCCCTGGTTCGTTCGACAATTAATTCACGCTCCATTTCTGCCAGCGCTGACATAATATGGAAAATAAAGCGTCCCATCGGGCTTGATGTATCGATGCTGTCTGTCAGGCTTCGAAAATGCACTCCTCGTTGACGCAATTCATCAACCAGCAACACAAGATTTCTCATACTGCGCCCCAACCGATCCAGTTTCCAAACAACGAGCGTATCTCCCTCTTTCAGGACACGCAGCAGCCGTTTTAGTGCCGGTCTGTTTGCAACCGTTCCGCTCATTTTTTCCTCAAAAATCTGTTCACATCCTGCTCGTTCCAGGGCCTGTCGCTGGAGATCCGTGTTTTGGTCATTTGTTGACACCCTGACATAGCCTATTTGCATAGTTTTTAATCACCTTTTTAGTCAAAAAAATCAGGTGAAGTTATCGGATGCATAGACAAAATACATTATAAAAAACGTCGGTTTAGGAACATCGGACACGGTGATGGTTGCCGGGATTTCCGCAACGACCGGGGATATGACAGTACAGTCAGCTACAGGGAGCATGCGTTACAATGCTGGCTCCGGCAAAGAACATGTCTTTAACTCTGCGGCGCAGCGTGCTCTTTTTAACTGCCCTGTAGCCCTCTCCTCTGGTTCAATTACTATCCCAGGTACGGCATCAGCGACGGCACCTTCCGGCCCGGGTATACGTGGTATTTATGCGGGCGTAGACTCAGCCAACTTTGACAATGCGGCTAACATCAACCTTTATTCGTGGTACGGGATTGGATTCTGCACCGCGTACACATCACCAACCAATGGTGTACAGGAAGGAAAACCTGCCGTGTATATCAATACACGAAATGGAACAATTAACGCGAAAGGAGCGGTTCAGGCCAACGGAGTTACTCTGACGTCAGACTGGAACGCAAAAGAGGAAGTAAACATCATCGACCCCACAGAGGCTCTGGATAAGATCGCCGCGCTTGATGGTTACACGTTCCGCTATAAGGATGCGGAATCTAAACGTCTTACAGCCGGGGCATTAGCGCAAGATCTAGATTTAGTAATTCCCGATCTGGTGATTCGTGACGAAGGATCTGATTATCTCGTTGCCGACTATATGGGGCTGATTGGTTATCTTCTCGCTGCCGTGAAGGGGTTGAAGTTGAAAGTTGACGAAATATCTACCACAGAAAAGTAGGTATTCACACAACCTGGGTTGTGTCCGTTTCTGTCGAAAAGTCTGCCGATTCTATATTCAATCGGCGGATGCTCCAGGAGTTTCAGTCATAGCTTTTTCGGCTTCGGCCACTCGCTGATTCCATACACTGCTTTCCGGCATTTCTACACGCACTGAAACAAACGTATTTGAAGGGATATCAACCGGCTCACCATCGGCAATACCTTTAATCGTATTCCTTGCAAACTCCGGGGCATTCTGGTGTTCCCGGTGATACGTTTTGATAACCATATCGCCATCCTCCAGCACCTTATAGTCAATCCAGATTAGAGGCTGGCCGTTTATGTCTTTCGGGATCTCAATCCCACCGTTTATTCCCCCCCATGCCAGATCGGAGTTAAGACCACGAATGCCAGTGATTTTGTATTCGCCTGTACCTGTACGCTGCACCATTGCCCCTTCCGATTCTGCGTTGGTATCGTAGCTACCATCACCAAATACAGAGACAATCGGAGATGCACGTTTAATAAATCCATTGCTGTCGACGGTAGTGTTCCTGTTAGTCCATACCGCCACCCAATTTTTCCACGCACTTCCGTATCTATGTCTGAAATATAAATTTGCAGCATCATCAGGAACGTAAATTTGTGTTCTACCGCCCCCCCTTGCATGAGTAAAGCACATCATTGCTCCCCAACCATATGCTTTTCCCGAATTGGTAGGATTCGTGGGCCAGTTAGCAACATTATTTTCGCTTGTTGATATAGCGATTGAATATGTCTCACCACCAGAATCATTACTCTGACCAACGAGTGAATCCATATCACCGCTTAATGCATTGAAGTGGGAAGCGAAATTGCCATAAAAATTTAGAGAAGATGAGGCACCAGTAGCGGAAGATTTCCCCGTCCCCCCCAGAGTAACAGGCACTAATCCATTGCTGTCTACTAAACCGAGGTTTGTGCGAGCGTCTTCAGCAGTGGTTGCGCCGGTGCCCCCGCGGTTAACAGGAACTGCACCGTTCTCCCCTTTCTGTACAAGTTTACCCAGGGCAGGAATAGAAACAGGTGTGCCGTTTATGGTGACATTGATCGTCTGGTTAGCGCTCGTTAAAGCAAAAGTCTCCCATGCGCTGATATTCTCATCATATTCGTTAATCAGTTGGGAAATACTCTGCGCCAGCCCGTCAACAGACAGATTGTCTGATACCAGAATACCGTATTTCTGCCCACTGAGTGCCGGTGACGCAGCTGGCGTAACCGTCAGGGAAGTGGCGCTATTGATTGTCGTAATCTGGAACATCTGGACAGGGTTAGACAGCACAATGATAGTCTGACCCACGCGAATCTGGCTGGCTGGCGTGGTCCAGTTCGTGCCTGTGCCGGTGGCGTTATTACCGCTAACAGAAATGGTTCCAGTATTGTATAGCATTACTACCTCCGAAATTATAATTGATCGTTTTGAACGATCAATTAACGAATATTGATCTGTTTAATCAATTTTGCCCTTTAATTATCTGTACATAGAATAAACAGGTAATATTTACACCAACTATAAAGGGCTATTTATGAATAAGGTTTACACAGCAGCAATAATCATATCCTCTGCATTATTAACTGCCGGATGCGCGAGCAATACGCCACCGTTGTGTTACAACGAGGCCGTAATAATGAAAAACAGGGTGTCAATACCTGTTTTTGGGATCAGAAAACCGCTTAAAACGACAGAATATCTTTCTGGCGGGTATTTTGCCTGGCAGTGGATGCCGCAGGAATCGTTCACTGACACATCAACCTGTGATAAACACGGGCTTACTGAGTGACAGTTAGCTTCCGAGCGAATAAGTGTAGTAATTATCGTAATTACTGCACTCTATATACATAACCCTTGTTCCCACAACCCACCCTTTGGGTAATGGTATTCCTACGTTACCCAGGAATGATTGATAAACCTCCGTGTTATTCGTCCTCCACTTGCCATTAGTGCCTATTCCTGCACCAGAGCATCCATAGTTCTGGAAACCATATTCAGGAACTGTTGGGTCTTGTGGAATGTATATAAAGTTTGTTATTCCTGTCGTTACTGCTAATGGATAATCTGATTCCACATAGCTCTGGTTAATGAATCTGGCATCCAGCGGAAGGCAATTACTATGCCATACCATTACTCCGTCTTTGTAAAGATAGAATCCATTCTTTGGTGTTGGCGGAAGCTTTCTTGAAAATACGTAAGCCCTGGTAGGAAATTGATTGTTTGCCGCTGCCGTAAACTGCATCTTGTAAGTTCCGGTCTCAAGCAGAGTAAAATGCGATCTACTGCAAGCTCCACCCTGATTATTTCTATTGCGCATAAAAATAATAACCCCATCACCTACCGCCACCCCGGTATCTACGGTTCTGGCTCCAGGTTCAATATTTATTACCGCGCTCAACACAAATGGCGTAAAGTCTGGTGCTAACTTAATCGTTCTCTGGTTATTTGGGTAAGTATATAGAGCAAATCCTGAATAGCCACTATTCGCTCCCTGCCTGGCTGTAGCAGTCACAACCAGCCTTAAAGGAACGTCCGTGTTCCATGTTAAGGTTGTCCCAGATATTGAAGCGTCTATAGTGCTCTGCGTATTTGTTGGGGCTAAGGTGCTATTCATTCCAACAACGGAAAGATCGAAGCCAGAGGTGTTATAGGTTTTACTTCCTGTGCCAGAAACTGTCAGAAAGTCTATGACATATGTGAAGCTCATCGCATTGGCGGCATCAAATGACGTACCTTCAATAAACATTTGCATTATAAAGGTGCCCCCATAACTGCCAATGGCCTACCCTGAGAGTCATATTGAACAATTCTGATATTCGTAATGCTTAACCTCCCTTGTCCAGATACTGCACCATTCACCTCCAGAGTGCCGTCTGATTTCATAATCGTTCCCGTCTGACCTGCAACATAATTAATGGATCTGAGTTCACCAATTTTTGCCAGGGTGATTAACGCATAGTTAATAAAAGCGTCGTTGACAAATACCTGACCATTCTGAATAACAAAAGGCAATGTCACATTTCCGCCTGCCTGAGTCATTACGGCAAACCGATCTGCAAGGAACAACACCTGTGACTGCATACCCGACGGGGTATTCTCCACTCCAATGCCCATTCCCGCAGCATACTGTCGCCCGTTCTCATCCACGGCCACCTTGATGTTGTACATCGCACTAAGATTTCCGTTGACGTCCGCCACGGCCTGAGCAGTCTGGTTAATTGCCGCAGTCTGCCCGTTAACTGTCACAGTCAGGGAGTTGATCTTCGTTGCCGACGCCTGCGAAAAATCCGCCAGCGTTTCGGCCAGATCTGTCACATTGGATACATTACCCCCGGCAGATGAATCCAGCGTCGTCAAGGCGCGGGCAACGGCCTGGCTGGCATCGGCAATTGTCGTGTCAACACGATCAATGCTGGCGCTGTTACCGGCATTCGTCACTGTCTGTGAACGTCTGCTTGTTACCTGCGCAATGCTGTTCTGTATAACGGCGATGGATGAGTTCTTGACGCCGCCGGTGATGCCATCCATAGATACCGACATCTCATCGATTTTCACCGCAGCCTGCGCCAGCCCGTCGGCATTCTCCTGAATCTCTGTCGCCTGCCGCTCCAGTTCATCGGCCTGCTGTTGAATGTCATCAGCCATGCCAGCAATTTTTTCATTGCTGTCCACGGCACTCTCGATCAGGTCTTTGAACGTGTCTGATTCCTTCATGTCCTCAAGAATGTCATTGGCTATGTCGCTGACATCAATGGAGGATGTCCCCATGACCCATTCCGTCCAGTCACCAGTGTTACCGATTCGGTCGACAAGACGCGCACGATACCACTGGCGCACACCGGCAGGCATTGGCCCATGCTGATAGCGCGCAGCAGGATAAGGAACCAGCGTGAGCAACTCTGGATTTGCGAGATCGTCGGTCGTCGAACGCTGCAACTCAGTGTACGCCGTATCCCCGGCCCCGTCCGGGAAGGCCCAGGTCAGATCGATATTCCAGACAACATCATCGGATGCAATCAGGTTAGTCGGTGTTCCTGGCTTACCGGCTTTACCGGAAAGGTATGTTGTATCAGCATAACCCCATGGAGAGGACGTTTCCTGCGCGTTCAGCGCCCGCACACGCACATCATAACTGCCCGTATAAATGCCCTGAACGGAGAATCCCTGTGCGCTGGTGACCGGAACATTAATCCAGTCACCATTATCCTTACGCCACTGCGCCATGTATCGAATGGCGCCATCCACTTTGCCCCATGAGACATCCAGGCTTGCAACAGACAGCCCCTGAGACACATGATCACTCTCGGTAATCACGATATTTTTCGGGGCTTCCAGTACATTAATCGGAGTGACCGTAACCGGCGGCGATTCAATGCGCACACCATCGTCAATGTAACGGTATTTATTGGGGTCGTGCTGTACGGCAGTGATGGTGAAACCACCGTTGCTGTCGTCATTTGCTGCGATCGATGTGACCCGGAAATACTGGATAGCCAGGTTATCGCTGTCAATTGCCCAGACAGCACCAGCAGCAGGCGGCTGGCTGAATGCAGTGGCAATTGTTACTGTCTTTTTATCCGCGCTCACGGCACTGATTGTCCGGGTCTGTGCTTTACCGTCTGGCAGGTTAACAACCAGCCGATCGTTTACTGCATAGTCAATTGCGCGATCAAGTGTTACCTGGCGATCATTCACCGCACTGATGCGACCACCATTTTGCTTACCGGCGCGGAACGGGTCGGCCACACCAATGATTTCCGCAGGCAACGGAATGTACCCGTCGAGTCCTACGCCAAACGACACCGTGCCATCCTTCGCGTTTGAAAGCAGAACCCAGCGCCCGCGGCGGTGTGCTTCGCTCTGTGACGTGCAGCCAATTGCGGTCAGCGTTGTCTGCCGCACATCATACCGCTCAACAAGCTCTGAATCGTAGACACCTTCTACAGTATCGCTGTAGTGATTCTGCGGATCGGACCAGGAAACAAGACAGGAGCTGTAGCGGTTCTTATAAGACCCACCAGCATAAGTGAACAGGCCATCAATGACACTGGAGGCGTTATAAACCCAGTCAACATCAGTTTGCGGGACATCAGCCTGAACGTAAACTTTTTCATTACCCCAGAAGGTGATCCCGCGAAACACAGCGGCCAGATCGCGCAGGACCTGATAAGCATCCTGCTGGTTCTGGATGAACACGTTACAGGTAAACCGTGGCTCTGTTCCCCCTGCTCCGTCTGAAACTTTTTCATCGCAATACTGAGCAATAGAATACAGTTCCCACTTATCCACCATGGATGCGTCAACGCGCGTACCCATACCATAGATTTCATCCAGCACCAGATCATAGAAAACCCATGCGGGGTTATTTGAATAAGCCATTTTGAAACCGCCGGACCACGACCCGGAGTAGGTACGCGTTGCAGGATCATAATTATCCGGCACCTTAATCAGCTTACCCTTTGGCCTGCAGGTGACTTTCGGCGCGCTGCCGTTAAACTGGCTGCTGTCCACTTCAACATATAACAGCGCTGTATTGGGATAGCGAAGTTTACTGTCTATCACCTCTGCAAAAGAAAAGACTTTAAAGGCATTAACCAGTTTTGAGTTAGAGCCGCTGGCATCTGCCGTGATACGTCTTACCCGGACAGACCAGCCGGTTACAGCGCCCGGTAAGTCTATGCGGTGATCACGCTGGTATTCTGTTGTGGTTTTACCATCGAATTTGCCGTTCACGACCGTCTGCCAGGCCGCGCCGTCCGTTGATAAGTCGATAGCGTATTCCGTGACTGTTCCTACCATATCGCCATTATCTTTATACAGATACTGAACGGGCAGACTCAGTTTTATGCGGATCGCATCAAGGGACAGATTAGTGAATTGCCTCGTCCACGGCGCAGTGGTGGTGACCGTTACGCCCACGGCAAGCTCGTTATCCACTTCCGGCATGCCGGCGATGTAGGTCTGATCCTGAGTGCCTTTACGGTACTCCCATTTCACGCCTTTGAAATTGTATTCACCGCTGTCATTTGCCAGCGGTGTGTCATTGAGGAAAATCTGCTGGGCAGTCAGGTCACCCTGAATTTCACCTTCTGACAGTGCCACCAGCATTTTCAGTTTTGCCACCGACAGCAGATCGTCAGGTTGCTCTACTGGCGTATGCGCTTTACCGCCGCCGCCTTTAGCGCCGTGGATAATGGTTTCACCTTCAAGGAGTCGCATATTTCACTCACAAAAAAGGGCGCCAGAAGCGCCCGGAGGTTGATAGATGTCAACTTATTGTTGATCGCCTGAATACATACCGGCGCTGATAATGGCCCCGCCAATTTCGCGCTCCCCGTAGAGAACAGGAACGGGATAACCCATAGCCACCGTATTGACCGGCGCGCCAAACGCATAGTTGGGTTTATTATCCGTACTGGAAGAAGCACCAGTATTAAACGATGGCTGCGGGGTGAGTAACTGAACCACGCCACCCAGCATCATTGAAACGCCAATGCCGGTCAGTACCGTTGTGGCGGTTATTGCACCCGCACTCATTGCCGCCCCCCACGCAGCAAGACTGGCACCGGCGGTAAAAAAAGCAGCAACCAGTGCTACGGCACCGATGACTATCTGAAGCACCCCGGCATTTTTTGCCCCCTCAATGATGGGCATGATGCGGTAGGTATCGCCCCCCCGCGTCATATCGAACTCTTCCAGCCCGATATTGCTTTTCCCGTTGAAAAAGGCGAAACGAATCCCCTTCATATGCGCTTCTGACACGTATTTTTTAAATCCCGGCACCTGTGAACACATCGCCCTCAGCATTTCACGAAGATCAGCGACGTGATACTGATGCCGTTTGCCAAATTTCTTCGCCATCCTGCCGTCAAGAATCAGCGTTTTCAGCATCCGTAAGCTCCTTATGCCTTACCACCCGCACCGTTCTGTCGCGGTAATATTTGCCATATGGCGTACGCGATGACAGATGCCCGAACATATGATGGAGAATGATGTTGTCGCCAAGATATACCGCAGCGTGGTTAGTGACCGGCGCCTGAACGCGCATCATGATGATATCGCCGGGTCGCATATCACGGGGCTCAACCTCGACAAAACCCTCCTGCTGCCAGTTATCGTCGTACAGGTGTTCTTTTCCACCTTCCCACCACGCGTACGGCACCGAGTAGTCCCCCAGCGAGAGAGTAAACTCACGCTGATGATACTCCCGGATCAGCGACCAGCAGTCTGCATAGCCGAGCACCCACTGACGCCCGACGTAATCCCGCTCTTCCCGCGGAGAGATTGTGCAAAAATCACCGTCCGGCCACGACATGATCCCCCATTCAATACCGGACCAGTCACACTGAATACGGTCCATTTCTGACGGCACCAGTTGCACCACGTCAGGATGTGAGTGAACAATCATAATGATGTCGCCCAACTCCCCGGCGGCCATTCTGTCTTCAGGAGAAAGCGTAAACATTTCTTCCGGGTTGTCGGCGATATTGCGACAGGGAATAAACGTCTGCGTACGACCAGACTGAATAATCACCCCGCAGGCTTCTTTCGGATATTCCGCAGCGACATGCTGCCGGATGGCATCCATCAGTTTTTCACGCATCATTATTTCCCCTGCAGGTTAGCCGCCGGAAAGCCACCGAACGGCAAAGGGGCATCGGGACCATGCCGATCCTGACAATCCCGCCGCCGTCCGCCGCAGACATCTTTCGACGGATCGTCGGTTGGCGTACCATCTTTGGTAAAATACTTCGTCCCGTTGTAGTCACAACCAGTCCCGCTGCGATACCAGCCACGAAGACACCAGGTGCAGACCGGAGTGATCTGCCTGGTGGGTAGCTGAAGGCTCTGAATGTCGAAAGGTGAACACAGTTCAAAATCAACCTGAACGCGTGTTTCGGCCGTTTTCGCATTCACATAGAAAAGCTGTACCCGCTCGTCAGCCGGGCTCGCATTCGGGTTGCCGCTAACCCAGTTAGCCGCATCAAGGTATTTTGCCAGCGTGGTGTGGATCTTCACTTTCGCCTTAACCATGTCGTCATACTCAAGACACAGTGCTGTCACATAGTTGCCGACGTTGCCGACTGAAAGCGTGGGTGTCGGCTGCGATCCCGTACTCGAAAGCTCCATACCTTTAAGCTCATACGGATACGGGTCATATTGCTTACCCTGCCAGATGATGGCAGGAAGATTATCAGCAGCGAACGACGCCCAGCCCTCTTCCTGGATATTGTGAGCATGAAAGCGAAGAATTTCGTCCATACCAAAATCAGTCCCGTCAATCTCAATAAGCTGGATGAGACTTCCGGGCTCAAGCTGTTGTATGTCACTGGTAAAACTCATATCTCCCCCGAAAAAAAACCGCCTTTTCGGCGGTTTCAATTGACGCATGATCTACAAATCTATAAGCATGACTGAATTGCTTTTATTCTCTTCACCCTTCCATTCCAAGGATCTAATGAACCACGAAGAGAGTAATAATTAACTATTACACTGTTTTTTTCATAATAAACATCAACATTATCACTAACCGCTAACACACTGTAAAAACTGCCAGTTTTTTGCGCCGTAACACTATTCCCTAAAGGTTCTTTTTGCCAAGAGGAAAGAATACACTCTTGAGTTTCCTGCGGAGTATATGAAGACAAAAATGTAGCTGTTATAGGCTGCTCACCTCGATAGTTGTATATATTCATACAACCAGTGAGATTCAGCACAATTATTAACAACAATATCCTTTTCACTTGTTATCACCTGTAGACGTTTATCAAAACTAATGCATCGTATTATTTGATGCTGTGATTAAGTACCTCATGATACATGATAGAAAAAAATAACGTCATGGAGCAAAGGATTGCTCAAAAGTGAATGCCACTGTCGCTTTTTTCCCGGAAGGGAACGAAACACTGAATGAATCAGCTTTCACCCGGTAGAGCTTTTTCTCCCCCCAGGGATTGGTCCACCAGAAAGACGTTGTGACGTGGGACATAAGAAACGCACGCAACACCGCGGCATCACTTCGCGTACCCGTCCAGTCAAGATTCCATGTTTCGGACTTATCATTGATCCCCATTCCGGCGATCTGTTTATATCCGTCGCCGAACTGAGCCTGAAGCGTACGGACATTTTCAGTCCCCTGAGCCGTTTTGCGCGTACGCCAGTTAAACGTATCTGTCACCGTTACCCCCTGGAGTAAAGTAATCCACCCGGACTAATCTCCTTTTTCAGACGATCAGTGATAGCCTGCTGGACAATCCCCTGAAGCTGGCGTGCCGTTCCGGCGGTACTGGCCTGGCTGACTTCTCCACCAGCGTTCTGCTGACTGATGCTGACCGGGGCATAAACGCTGATACCACCCGGTGCAGGAATCGGCACATTACCGGAACCAACGAGCCCGCCTGTGGCATACCCACGCATAAGACGATAAAGGTTGGCGACACCAATGCGACTGGTAGACTCTTTGGTGAAGACGAATTCCCCGCGATGCACAATGCCGGCGGGATCATACTTACCGCCATGCCCGGTAAAGCCGCCGCCATCAAAAGTCGCGGGACGATAGGAAGGTACGGCGAACGACTGCCCTGACGCGGGGGCTTTTGTTCCACCACCAACCCAGCCCATAGCACTCTGAATGACATAAGCCACCATCAGTTGATTAATGACTGATGCAATCATTTTCAGCGTCGATGACGTGAATTCTTTCATGCTTGCTTTCCCGGAGGTCTGCCATTGTGTCAGCTGATTCGCAAGCCCGCCAAAGGTGGACTGAGATATCTGCTGCACTGAAGAAAATACGTTCGTGGCCGCATCCTGATACTCTGCCCAGCCTTGCCTGGCCCCGGCAAGCCAGTCTGAACGCAGGGCATCTTCAGCATCATAAGTGGCCTGTTGCGCCGTAAGCACCTGCTGAAGAGCCTGCGGATTTGTACCGTATGCCTCCCGCAGTTTTTGTAACGCCACCTCACGTTCAGCCTGACGTGCAGAGAGCCCCTGAGACTGAGCGGCGATCCCTGCCTGCCGTGCCGCCTGTTGCTGAGAAAATTTTTCAGCCTGATCTGCAAGAGTATTAAGGCGCTGCTGTGCAACAATCTGATCGCCAAGCCGTGCGTTAATTTCTGCACGGGCCAGCACTTCATCCTTGCTTACGAGCAGGGATTTTTCCTCAGCAGTGAGAGCGCGTTGACGGGATGCTTCCTCAAGCACTGAAAAACGTGACTGTTGCTTCCAGAGATCCTGCCGCTGCTGGCTGATTGTGTCATTTATGCCTTTGTGATCCTGAAGGGTCTTCAGTTGCGACTGCAACTCAAGCGTCAGGGCATTGCCTGTATCAGTTGCCCTCACTCCGGACTGTGTTCTGACCGCCGGTGTTTTTGGCGGTTTTTTCAGGGAATCTTCGTACTCCTTTTTCGCGGCTGACATATTGATGTTGTAGTCAGCCTGGAGGATACGCCCTTCTTTCAGCGCCTTATTAAGCTCGTTTTGCCTGGCCGTGTACTTCTCAAGCGCGGACTGCGTTCTGGCGTAATTTGACTGCGCCTGCGCGGCGTATTTCTGCCGATCAGATTCCGCGGCAGCTTCACGTGAAGCATTTTCCTCATTCGCTTTTGCAATGCCCGCCTGCTGTTGCGCCATGTCCAGCGCCAGCCGGGCTGTCTCCCTGTCAGTCCAGTACCGGGCGCGCGCCTCATCATTAACGTAGCCGTCATTTTTTCGCAGATTCCAGATCTCATCCGCGCGTTTAAACGCAGCCTCTGCCTTACGGACCATCTCCTGTGCGGTATCCGGGCGCCCGATATCCAGTGCCGCGTCCCACATCGATTTAAAAGCACGCTTAAGTGAATCGGCAGCCGACTCAATTGTCCCCATATTGTCGCGCAGGGATTTTGTCTGCTCATTAAAACCGTTGGTTGCCGCATCGTTTGCCGCCTGCAACGCAGCGGCTTCATCCCCGGCGCGCTGCAACTGCGCGACATACGCAATCTGCTCTGCTGTAACGTTGTGGAACTGCTGCGCCATCGCGATGAGGCCGGACGTCGGGTCACTTGTCAGCTTGCCGAATGCCGCCGCCACTTTATCAACAGGAACGCCAGACGCCTGGGTAAACCGGGCAACGGACTGACTCATATCATCGAAATTCGCCCCGGCGCGCACTCCTGCGTTGATCAGTTCCGTCAGCGCCTCGTTCGTCTGGTTAAACGTCAGCCCGGCACTCTGTCCGTTCCTTGCCAGCGCCAGCATCCGGTCAGCGGTAAGCCCTGCCGAATTACCGGAAAGAACAAGTGTTTTATTGAAATCTGAAAGTGTGGACGATCCCTGATACCACGCGTAAAAAAGTGCGCCGGTAGCAGCGGACAGCGCGCCGACACCAACCATCAAAGGCGATACGGCCCCCAGCAACGCACGGAACGTGGGAATAATCCCGCCAAATGAGTCCTTAACCTGCCCGCCCTGTTGCAGAAGGATAAGCCACGGACTCTGCCCGCCCGCCAGCTGCGTCGCGACATCCGTAAACTGTGCAGGTAGCATACGCATCGCATTCGAGTACTGCCCCACAGAAAGGCCCGCTTTTTTTGCCGCAATTTCCTGACGTGAGAACGCCTGCCGGATACGTAACTCCGTATCATTAGCAGCATCACCTGTTCGTTTAAACTGCCGGTTAATATGAGTTATCTGCTCGTTAAATTTTGACGAGTTAACGTCAAGATTAACAACCAGATCCCCCACTGCCGTCTGGGCCATAGCGAACGCCTCCTGACATTCCTGACGCCTTCGCCATCAACATGTCATCATCCGGCTCTTCCACCGGCAAATCGCCGGGAGCCGGTGTCAGTATGCTGAAGCTGTCAGGAGTCAAATCCGGATTAAGGGAAAATAATGATGAAATGGTGTAGAGCAACCCCGAGAAATGGGCGTCAAGCTGTACGTCATGAAAAAAATTGTCCCGGTAGAAAATATGCCAGTCGCCATATTCCGTTGAGGACATGCCAGCGAGCATGGAGCGCCAGTCGGGGCGACCGAACTCACGCGCCAGCTTCATGACAAATGTCAGCTCGCTGGCGAGGGCTTTTCCGCCGTGACCGGGCCGGGTTCTTCGCCTGCATCAGGATCGCCTGTTTCATCAGGAGGTGGCAGCATGCCGGACAGGAGCCTGATACGGAATTCCGCTTCTGCAACGGCTTCAAGCGGCCATGTGGCAAGCACCTCCTCCTGAATCTGTTCGACTTCCCGCACGGCCCCCTCCGGCAGGGTCCCTTTCAGGCCGTGACCATGCCACAGCGACATGGCCACAATGAACGCCCCCTCACGAACAGTGGTGGTCATCGCGGCCTGAATATCTCCCTCTTCAATTGCTTCGATTTTTTTCAGATGTTCGAGGTGTTCAATACGCTGTAGTGCGGACAATTCGAAGAGCGTGACGCTTTTACCGTTACGCTCGTACAAGTCGGATTTTAAAAACATGATTTACTCCGAAAGGCGGGGCCTTAGCCCCGGTTATCACGAAACAGTGATTTCGCAGACAGCGACAAAAAGACCGTCATTGGTCATGACGATAATCTGGCAGCTACCTGCGGCCACGCCAGTTACGGTAATCGTACTGCCGCTGACGGTGACCGTTGCGACAGCAGGATCGGACGTGGAAACGCGGAAGGATTTGTCCGAGGCGCTGGCAGGCACCACGGCGACAGTCAGTACTGTGGTATCGCTGACCGCAACGGTATCCGTCGTTTTATCCAGGGTAACACCCGTAACCGCAATCGGCGGCGTATTGTCCTCTTCCGCCAGATTCGGTTTCCCGGTATTCGTGATCTTCGCCGTTCTGGTGATCACTTCTTTAGCCGGAATGGCTTTACCCAGGCTGCTGCACCAGCCGCGGAAAACGTCGACCGTACCGTTCGGATATTTGATTTTGTAATACCGTACTGAACCATCGTTAAACCAGGATACCAGGTCTTTCTGTCCTTCTTCACCCGGCTTCCACGCCAGTGTGAAAGAGGTATCACCCGCAGTTTTTTCGCCCTGAGCCGTGTTGCTCCAGTCGGCATTTTCATCGTCGAGATAGGTATCATCGTACGACTCAGCCGTCATTTCGCCAGGCGTAAGATCCTTAATCTTTGCCAGACGGTTCCAGTCCACATCTGATGCCGGGTTTCCTAACGGATCGCCCATGCCGTCATAAAGCCAGAGCGTGGTTCCGGCACCTTTTACAGGTTCCAGAGGGTTTGGTGTTGGCATAATGTCCTCACATTTCGTAAGTAATGGAATATTTCAGGTCGGCGGAACTCCACAGCCCCAGATCGTCGTCCCGCTGGTAGTCATACCCTTCCGTTGCCATGACGGTAATCAAATCACCGAGTGCAGGTATGTCCGCCATAACCGGATAGATCCGGGACTCCATCCATTCATCAAGTTCTGAGTCAGGAACCTGAGCCGGAAGAAAGACTTCGATATGGAGCGTGGCCTGCCAGGTATCGGTATCCAGCTCTTCCCCGGTGCATACGGCATCCGTGAGATAAACTGCAACAGAAGGGAAATCCTCTTCTTCAAACACCACCGGCCGACCATCAAAAAAGGTCGCATCCTCACCGAAGTTGTTTTCAAGAGCTTCAATAATCGCCAGGCGTATATCCGTGTGTTTCATCGTGTCAGTATCAACCTGAGTTGGTTTTTAAGTGATGCCCGTAACTCGTTGGGCATATCGGATTCCATAAGCTTCGGAAGCTCATTTTTAAACGCGGTTGTCAGGGGGGCCGCCAGCGGGATACTGACAACCTCAATCGGATAGCGCGGTTTCGCAGTCCTGCGCATAACATGCCAGCGCCCGTTTTTAAGTTGCTGAATGAATGCACCGGGAAAACGGAAAGGGCCGACCCGGAGCACGCTGTTTGCCCCTTTTTTGTCACGTTTACGCCGTGATAAACGAACGCTGGCAACGCCAAGTTTGATGGCTGGAAGATTACCCCGGTTAACGCGAATAAGGGCTCGTGGCTTTTTCACCGTTGCCCTGCGCAGTCGGGCGCGCCCTTTAACCAGCTTGCGGGGAACCCGCGTTTCTTTCGACACGACCGAGACACTACGGCTGATTGCCCGATTTGCCACTCTGTTTACCGCCTGTGACGATGCGCGCGGAACAGCGGTCTTACTGATGCTGTTCAGGTTGGCAATAGCCTGCTCAAGACCTTTTATGGACACTTGCGCCTCCTTTTAACGCCGCCGGTTAGCTGCCGGAGGTGAACCCCGCCCCAGCCAGACATAGCAACTTCCGCAGTCATCCGGGCTGATGCGATCAACCCAGAACGCTTCGCTGTTGATGGTCAGCGTGTCCATACGACGCAACTGACGGACGGACGCTGATTTGACAAAGAGCGACGGTGAAGTCCCTTCCACGCGCACTCCCGCCCCGGCGTAACCAATATTTTCAGGATCGTCGAAAACGCCTGTAATCTTGCTCCCCGCCATGATGCCGGAAGTGATACTGGCTTCCGTTCCCATCACATCGAGGATGGTGTCATCGACGCCGGAGATCGCAGCATCAAAGATATTGTCGAAATCAGACATAGCGACTCCGCTAAGAGAAGGTCAGAGCAACCAGCTTCGATGCACTCAGTTCCCGGGCTTCTTCTGCTGTCACTCGAATAACAACGCCGGGTTTAACAATTCCCACCGGCACATCTTTCACCGCGTCCAGCGCTTCAATGTGCAAGGTCGCCAGCGTTTTTACCGCCACCAGCCCGCCCGTTTCGAATCCCTGGCTGCCGCTGGCCTGGTCCGTTTCAGCCAACGGAGCCTCAGCAATATCAGAACCGCCGCCTTCGTCCACGGTGATGCCGTCGTCATCCAGCTCTTCTTCCAGTTCCGCAACCCGTAATGCCAGATCTTCTTTCGACCCTGCCAGGCTGACCTCACGATTAAGCTGAGCGCCCAGCATTTTCAGGCGCGCAATCAGTTCGTCTTTCGTCATGGAGTTTTCCTTATAAATGGAAACGGCCCCGAAGGGCCGTTATTACGCCAGCTGTACCGACACGAATTCATCCGGGTCCGCCAGCAGCATCAGCGGGGCGGACTGGATCATGGTGAACTCACGCGCCGGATCGCCCGTCTGTACCCAGTTTTTTGGATAACGGGCAGATGCGTTAATCCCCTCTCGCTGGGCATCGACATCCTGAATGCAGCCGTAAGTACGCAGACCGCGGGCCTGTGTATTGCCCAGCACCATCGTCAGATCCGGCAGGTAGTTCTTTTTGGCGTCGTCTTCAACGAACTGGCCGGAGTAAACAACGATCGCCACATCGCCATACATCCCTTTATACGAAACGGCTTTACCCAGATCTTTCAGAGCGGTTTCCAGTTCAGAGTTAGAACCGCGGCGGGTATCCAGTTTCTCTTTTACCGCCTTAAAGGAGCGGAAAAGAGCCCACCCTTTTGGATCGAACACGATGATATTTACCGCACCGCTGGCATTAAGTGCGTACGACTCAATATCGTCAGTCGGGTCATACGTCTCCTTGTCGCGGGAAGACCATGCTGCGGCCCCCGCCTGAATGATGTTGTTTCCAGCACTGCGTCCCATGTCCACCTCGACAGGCTCAAACGCCTCGCCGGTCATGGTGTACTTCCCGCCAAGCACCGCCGCAACGGCCTGCTTTTCTTCGACCTGCGCGATTGCCAGCTCTTCATCCTTCATGTTCTGCAGAATGATACGGCGGCGACGGTAGTCAGGATCTGCAAGATTCTGCGGATCTTCATCAGGCAGGCGGCGCAGGGTCATCTGCGGGTTAACTTCATGCTTCGGCTTCACGTAGCCCGGCGTAAATTCAGAGGTTGAACCGCCGCGGGTACGGATGACCTGTCCGGCCACGACGGGGGAGACATACAGCGCCATATTCACCAGGCCGGGGATCTGCGAGAGATACACCTTTTCAGTGGTGAACGGGTAACTTTCGCGGAAAAAGAGACGCAGGAACAGCGGGTCGAATTTGAATTTCTTCTCGTTGACCGCCAGCAACTGGGCAGTGGTATACATTGACATAGATTTTTCCCGTTAAAAAAGGCCGCATGTGCGACCTTTGTGATAGTGGTAACCGTCAGGTTAAGAGTTAAACAATGCTGATCGCCGTGCCTGCGAAAGCATTACGTTTTTTGCTTTCATCAGTGACATCTTCTGGCCAGAGCACATCTTCATAACGGAAGGTGCCGGTTTTATAGAAAGTCAATTCTGCACTGCTCTGATCGGCAGAAATTGCCAGAATGCCCGTTGCCTCTCCGGCGTTCGTTCCGTTCCAGACGGTCAGTTTGCCGGAAGTGGCATCGAGCATCAGCGGTGTCATTGCCGGAGTCGCTTCGGTCAGTTCACCAGGCCCGCTGGCCGTATGTGCCGGGTCGCTGTTTCCGAGTGGCTGGTAGTGTTTGAATTCTTCGGTATTAGCCATGAGAGCCTCTTATACAGGTGTGTTCATCAAGTCATTGACGGCATCAGATGCCGGGGTGCCTGCTGCCAGTGCGCCCGGGGAAGTCTCCATCAGGCGATCAAGTTCGGTTTCCGTGCGAACCTGTGCGTTCTGCGGCGCCGCGGCGAGAATGCGGCGGGCGCTGTCAACGGTCATCCCCGGCGTTTCGGCCAGTGCGCGTGCCTGTGCTTCGCGCCCGGTTGCCTCTTCGCAGTTGAGAATGCCCATGATGCGCCCGTTTTCTGCGGCAATTGCGGCAGAAATCTGTTCGCTCACATCAGATGCCGGTGCGGCGGCTGCAACAGTCGCCGGAGCCTTATCTGCCTTGATGTCTTCAGCAGATGCGTCTTCCGCGGGTTGAGTGGTTGCTGCGGATGCAGTAGTACCTTCCATATTTCCTCCGAGGGTAATTTTTTTGCGTTTATCAAGTGCATCGCGCATCACACTGAGCGCGTCGGTATTATTGACAAGTTCATCGGCCAGCCCGTGTTCAATGGACTCCTGACCCGAGAATACGGCAGCTTCGGTATCCAGCACCGCCTGGACAGACATGCCCGTATACAGGGCAACCTTGTCGGCAAACATCTGCCGGGTCGCATCAATTCGGGACTGAAAATCAGCGCGGACACCGGGCGGAAGTTTCCCGTAAGGGTTGCCATCAACCTTGTGATCGCCACTGTAAATAAGCGTGACTTCGACGCCCTGTGTCTTGAGCGCCGTCCCGTAGTTGCTGTGCGCAATCATCACACCAATGGAGCCGGTGCGGGCGGTCTGCGTAACCAGCCTGCGTGTTGCTGCGCTGGCAATAAGCTGACCGGCGCTACAGTTCATGTCGTTCGCCAGCGCCCAGACAGGCTTGATTTCGCGGGCGCGGGCAATAATGTCTGCACAGTCAAATGCCCCTGCCACCATGCCGCCCGGCGTATCCATATCCAGCAGAATACCGTCCACACCCGGATCGCTGATGGCCTGCTGCAGGCGAGCCACAATACCGTTATACCCGGTCATGCCGGAATACGGCTGCAGGGAACGGGTTTTTCCGACCAGCGTGCCGGATACCGGAAGAACAGCGATACCGTTGGTTACCTGGTAACTTCGTGCCTGACGCGGCTCCTGTTCTTCATCACCAAACAGGGCCAGTGGTTCGGCCATCTGTGCAGCCCCCAGGCTGACGCCGGAAATGGTGTCTGTCAGCCGGGTGATGCCCAGCTGGCCCGCCAGCGCACAAAAGAAAACCCGCGCATAGGCGGGCTCAAGCATCAGCGGTTCATTAAAAGCCATGCTGGCAATATGCGGGAGATTACGCAGCTCGGGCGTCATCTTTCTCCTCCTCTGTCGATTTCCTCAGCCCTGATTCAAACGCTGCGGCAGCCCATGCAGGCGGTTTAAGTCCGGCGGCGCGGCGCTCCATTGTTTCACGTACCTGCTGCGCAAAGATTTCCTGGTAATCCTCACCACGTTTCGCACACTCTTTTTCATATGTGCTCAGGCCAGCCTCAATCAGCATGACCGCTTCCTGCACTTCCTTCAGCCCGTCAATCGCCATCCGGCCGGAGCCGATCCAGTCACAGTTCCCCCATGCGCTTCTGGCTTCCTGGAAACTGAACCGCGCCCGGGACGGAAGCGTCACAACCCGCCGGACAATCGCCTCTTCCAGCCAGCAAATAAACATCTGGCAGGCCTGGCGGGAAGCCACGAATTTGCGGCGTCCCATGAAAAAGGCCCACGATTCGTTGGCGCTGGCCCGCGCAGTGGAGTAACTCATCTGGGAATAGTTGCGCGAAAGCTGCTCATACGACACACCAAGCCCTGCTGCTATATAGCGCAACAACGACTGTTCGAACGTCGAGTAACCGTTATCTGTGTCCTGCGCTGACTGGAGGTTCAGCGAATCACCGGGCATCAGATGCGGAACCCTTGAGCCGCCGAGACGCACCGGCGCCGCAGAATAATACGAGGCTATTTCCCCAATCCAGCCGGTCAGCTTGTTCTGCTGATCCTGGTTGTCCGAACCGAGAATAAAGTCCATCGCAGTCTGCGTATCCAGCTCGCTCTCAATGGTAGCCGCATACATGGCTTTGACGATCGCACTCTGCAATTGTGTGTTCTGTAGCGTATCGAGCATTTTCATCTGCTCCATTACGCTGTAAAACACGTTGGCGCCGCGGGTCTGCCCGTCCTCCATCGGTTCAAAAACGTGAATAAACGAGGGGCGACCGCCGGGCAGTTCACGCGGTATATAGGTCCACTTTTGCGGCATCCAGCCAGGATAACCGTCCTCACTGACGTAGTATCCCAGTGCCGCACCACCGTTATCTGTCTTCACGCCAGCGCGGCAGTTACGGGAATCGCCAGCATTATTCGGGTTGCTGATGCGCTTCGGGCTGACCATCTTGAACTGGGTGCGGAAAAGCCGCGATGCGCTACTGTCCCATGTTGCCTGCGCGCACAACTCTCCGTTAAACGCATGCATCGCCACGCCTTCCCTGATCATCATGGTAAACGTGCGCTTACGCTCCACATCAATACAACAGCAGTCGTCTTCCGCGAACTCTTTCCATGCGGCTTCCACCTCACGGGAGAACGCGCGGGCCTCTGCTTCACCAATCCCCAGGAAACGCCAGCTCGGTCGGTGACTCAGACGGAAAAACGAGCCGACAATATGATCCTGGTGAAGCTGGATGGCGTTTGCCGCATAGCCATTGTTTCTCACCAGATCATCGGCGCGCGCATTTCCGCGGGAAAAGTTAGGCAGCAGAGCAGCATCTGCACTTTCGCTGGGGGGATTCCAGGCGCGCAACTGGCCGCCAAAGCCACCAGCACCGCCGTGATATCCGGCATATTCCCGCAGCGCGGTTTTGCCATCCGGCCCTAATAAAGCTGGTGTTTTCATACGTAAAACCCTGCCGGTCCCCGGCGCCGTTGAATGGTGCCAACCTGTGATTCAAGCTCGGCAATATATTTTTTCAGGTCGCTGACAGAGGTGGCCGTAAACTCCACCCTGCGACCGTCTTTTTGCACCGTCGCCACCCGCTTACCTGTCATAAGGTCATGCAACGCAGCGCGGGCGGCATCCAGTTCGGCCTGTGTCGCCATTATTCTTCTCCGGCTAGTGCCCGGGCGTAATCCGCCAGGGTTTTGTTATTTTTACGGGAGTCCTCTTCCTCCAGAAGGCTGGCAAGAAGAGAATCAAGATTGAGCTGCCAGCGCGAGATACTTATCCGCAGTGCCGCAAGTGCATAAACGAAGCAATCCAGCGCCTCATTACGGCGTTTTTTGCTGTCCCAGACAATTTTCCTGCGGCCATCCACCCATTTTTCGACCTGTTCTTCGGCGGTCAGCTGCTGCGCCTCACTCAGATCGTAAATCTCCGGGTTATTGGGAAAGTGGACTGCACCAGGTAACGGGTCATCGCCTTCTGCAACCAGTGTGAAACGGTTGTAAATCTGCTCTTTCGCGGTATCAGTACCCACTTCCGTCAGATACACACCGTTCTTGTTGCGCTTGCGCGGCATATTCGCCACCGGCTTGCCGTAAACCGAAGCACCTTTAATCGGGATCACACGGAACAGACCATGCTTTTTCGAGCGTTTATAGACAATCGTGGGATCAATGCCACCAATGTCCCAGCAGATACGGGAAATCGACATTTCAACGCCGTTCCGCCGGGTATAGGTCTTGTTGATTGCCTCATCCACCCTGAGAAGAGTCGCCTCATCATCATGGCGGCCCATGATGATTTGTCTGTCGATAAGCCAGCTCTCTTCACCCGGTCCCCATCCCCAGACGCGCATTTCGTAGCGGTCAAGCTGGGAGTCAATCCCGGCGGTCAGATAAGCAACCCGCTCCGGCACTGAAGCATCAAAGTGTTCCTTGCGCTCAGCCATCACATCGGCATCAGGCCGTTCACCGATTTTCGGCTCCCATGTTTCGCCCAGCGTAGTGTTCACGAAGGTTTTACGCTTTCCGGTATCCCCTTTCGTTTTGATCCAGTCCTTGACGATCTGCACCCATGTGGTGAACGGGCTGTAGGCGGTCCAGATATGAAACGTCACACTGTCCGGCGGGTCGATTTCGGTGCCGGTTGATGAAAACCAGGACAAACCATCACGCGTCCAGATCCCCGTCGTGTCGCAGATGTACCGGGCATCGGTGAAATCCAGTTCCTGTTGTCTGATAACGCAGCCGTTATGCTCGCAAAGATAAAACACGCTGGAAGGTTCACCCGGCGTCCACTTGAACCCGAAAGGCGTTTCCTTATCGCCAAATTTAAGATATTGCTCCTCACCGCAATGCGGACAGGCAACATGAAAACGCACGAAATGCTCGGACTCTTTGGCCGCGCGCTCGATCTGGCAGGTCCCTTTTACTTTTGGCGTGGAGCCACGTATTGATTTGGGCCAGACGGAACCTTCGATACGTTTATCACCGAGGAATGTTGGTGACCCCTCTTTCTCAATATCCTCATCAAACGCCGCCAGCTCGTCATAACCGGCAATATCCACCGATTTTTCACGGTAGTTTTTAGCCGCTTTCCCCCCCAGGCACCAGAACCCGCGCCCGTTAGAAAAGCGCTTCATGCTGAGGGTGTTATCCCGATGCTTCTTGCCATACCACGGCGCCAGCGCCAGTAATGAAGGAATATCGCGAATCGTTGGCTCGACGTGAGACTTCATGAAATTCTCAGCATCGCCGTCAGTTGGCAGCCAGATAAGGGAGTTTCGCTGCTTATGCTCAATGAAGTATGCATAGACACCGAGCAACATTTTCGAATAGCCGACACGGGCGGATTTAACGACATTCACCTCGCGGATATAGTCGTTTCCCATCGCATTCATTATCGCGCGCTGGAAGGGCAAGGTTTGCCAGCGGCCTTCCTGGTAGGCAGACTCTTTAGGAAGATAATAATGATTATCTGCCCACTCAACCGCTGTCTGCGGCTCCGGCCGGTACAGCGAGCGAAGCCCCGCGCGCGCAGAGTGCTGCAGCCCCTTAACCTGACTGTTCGATATATTCACTCAGCAACCCCGGTATTATTTCATCCAGCGCAGCTGCGTTGTTCATGGCTTTGATGACATCCTTCTTCAGGAAATCAATGTGTCGGTTTTCCAGCTCCGGGAAACGCCGCTGAACCGACAGAGGAATCCCATCGAGAATACTGGCTATTTCCCCGGCTATCCGCGACAGCACGAACGTGCAGAATGCGGTCTCCACCACTTCAGCGGACTCTTTAGCATTTTTCAGTTCCTGGGCGTCAGCCTGTGCCCGGGTAAGCCGGTGACGCTCGTATTCAATCGTGCCGGGCTGGAGATCGGATTCTGATGCAATGCGCAGCTCCTCCACCTCCTTCCGTAATTTTTCATTCTCAATGGCCGCGTCGCGCTCGGAATACCACTCGATAGCAGCGGCAGAATCGTACAAAACTTCATTCCCCTTTCCGCCGCCACGCGCAACCGGCATTCCCTGATCCTGCCAGTTCTGGATGGTGCGCACGCTGACACCAAAAATCTCAGAAAGCTGCTTTTTGCTGACCTCCATAGCTTACTCCGTGCGCAAAAACAGAGAAAGGAAACACCCGCAGGCTGATCCCCCATTAACCGGGGCTACCGCTTCCTTTCTTTTCAGGGGGTGTTTTCAGTTAAAACAATGAATTAGCGAGAAGAAGAACGGAAACGGCAAAAACCCGAAAATTTTCATAAATAGCGAGAATCTGCGCGGACGCCGCCCCGTAACAGGCCGGATCGCCGGAAAGGACCCGTAAACGATAATGAATATCATTTACAACACGCTATCTGCGTAACGTCTGCCAGATGAGCCCACCCGGACGGCAGTGCAGCCTGATTGACTCCGTGATACAACTATCAATCAACCGTCTGGTCTCTGGCTTATCAAACAGGTTCATCACTTCATCCACCAGCTCATCGGTGAATACAGTTGCTTCGCCAGTCATGTAGGGGGCAACGATATCGCGCACTTTATCGCGGATTGTCTTCTCACCCCGCTCCACTCCAGGAGACATTGATGCACTGCCGCTTGCTGGCTGAACAAAAGCTTCGTTGATAAACACAGTGCCACCATTAACGCTAAACGATACGTGGTCGCCACACTGAGGGGATTTTGCTTTATGTTCAGCAACCAGTTCGATGGACGCGCTACCAACGCAATGTTCGAGGTTAACTGACGCAAAAAAGGGAAAGTTTATTCTTAGCAACTGAGCTACCACAGACTGCAATTCAGCGATTGCCGCCTGTGGATGGTCTGCACCAATCTCGACATCAAGCTTAAATTTTCTTTTCATTTGAAATGAGTCTCTCTGATGTGCGCGTACGATGCGCATAAAAAACCACTAGCGGGTGCCAGTAGCTTGAATGTGGTAATCAGGAATGGATTCGAACCATTGAGCCAGAAGATATAGGTCGTCTGCACCATCTTCCAGCTTATAGCAGCGTCACGCTTCGTCCGGATCGGTATTGCCCGACATCTCACGCAACTGATTAATGTGTATCGACATTATCACAGGCACTCAGTGAATACCTGCTGTAATGCCAACTCAGCCGTGTTGAATACGTCCTCCTTAAGCGATACTTCAATAATGTTGAAACGCGACATAGAGGCGGCGGTCCAGTTAAACCAATCTACCGATCAATGCGACTACATTTTTAAACTCACTCGATACTTCATATCGTTGAAGGAGAGTAGACTCAGGTCGTTGCGCATTGTCTAATTCATTTTCAATTTCTTTTAATGTATGGAGTAGAGTCATGGGAATTCTCACTTTCGATATCACTTGCCCACATTGTCTGAGGGAAAATGCCGTCCTTGAAGGATGGGCTGAACTGCGCATCAACGCAGGGCCTTTAGTTAATGTTGCGTTTTGTTGTCGAAGCTGCTTTCAATCCGGTATTGCTATTGTGAAAATGAATAATCCCGGTGGTTATTTACCTCGTGCAAAATCCAGGCAAAATAATGATGTAAACGTAATCATCCCTGGAAATACAGAATACCAGCTGATTGATATAATCCCGAAACCCACTACTCTTAATGCTCCCGATCACACTCCACCACGTGCTGCTATGGCTTTCATAGAGGCAAAGGACAACTTAGGGCGCTGTCGTTTCGACACATCCGTTATGCTTTGCCGTAAAGTCTTGGACATTGCTACACGGGAGTTATTGGGAAATGACTCAAAAGATGAGAAATTGGTCAAACGGATTTCTATGTTGCATGGTAAGGGACTGATCACAGATCAAATGAAGGAATGGGCACATATAGTTCGAATTGATTCCAATGGAGCAGTTCATTCTGATGAAGAATTTTCAAAAGAAGATGCTCAAGAAATGATTGGTTTCACCGAAGTATTTCTTCTATATGCCTTTACATTGCCCGATATGGTAGACAACAAAAAACAAAATCAATAAGTTGTAGTGCCACAGTTTGACATCCACGCTTTGTTATGCGCCAAGATGTCTTTCTTGGTCTGCTTATCCAGTACATCGATGTCGTGGTCTGTCAGGTACAGTGGCCTGACCCAGTCACAAGCCGTATCAACGACCACCGGGGCGGGTCCAGTTGTCGCGCAGCTCGCGATCAACATCGTCGCCAGGCATATGGTTAACGGTCTGCTGTACATTGCTGGCCTCTTTCGTTGTTTCTACCCGGCGCTCTGCTGCCGCTACCGTTGCGGCGGCGTTCTCTTTGGTGCGCTGCTTGTCTGCATTGGTTTCCGCTTTGCTGGTGCCGCGCGCGTGACCGAAACCAAATGCGCCAGCGATGGCAGCCACAACAGCAATTACAATCCCAAAAATAGTTTCAATGTTCATCGCTCATCCCTTAGTGATTGCTGGACTTTTCCAACCAGTTGGCTGTGAGAGCCGACGTCTGAAATCCCGATTCCACTTATACCGATGTATTCCCGGCCAGTTTGCTTATCCTGAATGAGGTACACACCGCGCCAGTTATCGTATGCAAGCCCATCACGAAATTCCGACATTTTGGTCACTCTGATGCGGTCTGCATCCGAAGAAAGTTGAGAGGAAACAACCATCGTTGATTTAGCTGGCTCTGGCCCGGAGTCACAAGCTGAAAGAAGAAGAGCCGAAATAACTACAAACAGTCTCAATTGCATATCACACCACCAGCACGGCTTTTGCCAGATTGAAGCGACGTCGGCGGTCATCAAGGCCGTTTTTACCGCCGTTGATGATGATTGTGATACGTTCCACATCGCCGGAATACACAAGGCATCCGCTGGTGGCAAAGAACCACGCTGCGGAATGCGCTGCATTTATGTCCTGCTCCAGCAACTCCGGCTGTGTGACCAGATCCAGTTTTAGCGCCAGCCCACATTTGCGGTAGTTGCTTAGCCCTGTGATTTGCTTCAGCCCACGCCCGCGATATTTCCAGCCGTCACCAGCAACCTGGTTGCCCAGGTTCTTTTTGCCCCACTCGCCACCGTAAACCAGGTTAGCAATCGCTTTCTGATTAGCCGGTTGCGTTGCCGTTCTGCCGAGCGCGGCGGCCTGCTGTGCAGTAATACGACGTTTGCCGAATACGGGAACAAGACGATCGGCTGCGTAGTCCAGACTTTCCACCAGCTTTTCATACCCGCCGGACTCATGCCCCATCTGCGCTATGAACATGGACTGATCGAGCGGCGCAGTGATGCCGAATTCTTTCATTGCCGTGTCGATATGCGGAAACCAGCGCGCGGCCAGTCCGACGCTTATACCAGCCGCCAGCTGAAATTGTTGTTGATTCATTTGATTAACCCGATATTGAGGCAGGACAAAAAACTACTGACAAGGTGTGATGTAATAAATGCGAAACAGAGTTTGACTAAAGTCGATACTCCACCTCATTAGAACAACACCAGGCCTCGAACTTTCAGGGAAGCGGAGATGTCGCGCTTCCCTTTTTTTATTTCTGAAGAATGTTGATTAAACGTGCCACGTTTCCCCGCGCCCATAGCACGGCGGCACATATGAGAATATTCACCAGCACAACCAGCCAGTTTGAATCGTGATACAGGCCGAAAATGAATTTCAAAGGAATGATGGCGTAAACCAGCACGGTCAGATACGCCAGAAACGAAATAAAAGGCCGGTGACGTGCTCCCCGGCGCTGGTAGAACATCAGAACAAGAACTATCACCGCGCAGGTGATCGAGTTAAGTAGTGCTGTCGGGTCACTTACCATTTCCTCCTCCCCCGCGTAACCGCGTAAAGACACCAAACAGGTTGTTCAAATCCTGATTATTAAGGAAAGTTAGAATCTTTATGCACAGTGCAGAAAGAACTACTGCGCCGAGCGCATCCAGCGGTTTTTCATAACGCGTGGCGGCATTGAGCCAGGAGCCAACAAATCCGGCTCCAAGCACCCCGACGATGAACGAGGTCAGGAAATATGCCGCCAGGCGGACTCGCGTAAGGTTTGTTGCTGTTGCGACGTAAAATACTGCACCGCCAAACGCGCCAAAAACGACGCCAAAGTCGGTGTGAGTAAAAACTCCATACGCAACGGAGCCCAGCAGGCCACCGCCGAGAACTGCGCCAGCGCCGGTTAATGGATCGGACATTTAGCCCCCTCTTATTGATGTGGCTCCTCTCAGTACGAGGGGAAATAAAAAAAGCCGCCCCGAAGGCAACCAATAACCAGATAAGTAATAATGCCTTTACATAAATTTCGCTTAAGATTAAATTCTTCTCACAAGTTGATAAAACAACTTGAATATTAGCTATTTGCTCTGTGTTATGCCCGTACTCCAATGCGGGCTTTTTTTTACAAAAAAAAGACCTGCAAAAGCAGGCCGAAAGGTGAAGTATATAAGGTATTGTCATATCGAAATAAAGAGTAGTTACATAAACGGGAGCTTTAGTCTGCTGAGACTTACACCCAATTATGATTTATGTTCTATCACTTTCTGATTGCTCTCTATCGCTATTTTCTGAGGCTTCTCACTTTCAGGAATTTCCTGGTAAATATCCACCTGCAGAAGACCATTCTCCAGTTTTGCACCGCTCACTTTAGTGTGTTCAGGTAAAGAAAAGCTTAACTGGAAATCCGCGCGTCGGATACCACGATATATCCAGTTTTCCTTTTCTTCTGAAGATTCTTCGGCCCGCTTACCAGCAACAGTCAAGTTTCCACCCACGGTTTCAATTTCAAGCTCATCCTCCTTCCAGCCGGGAACGCTTACCGTAAGTTGATAACGATTCGAATCCTGTTTCTTGAGATCGTATGAAGGCGCAGCCGCTACAGGGGTATCCCCCGTTAACTGACTGAACAATCTGTCAATCCTGTTGAAACGGTCTGAGAAAATGGAATCAGCAAATACCGGGAGTGCTGACAAGGTTCTGAGTGCCATAATTAACCTCCTGAATTCCTGTTCAAAAGCTCAACATAGAGGCAAGCATTGCTTGTCCGATAATTAAAATAATCCCTCTTACACAGTTTTCAAGATCTGCCAGGAAAATTTTTTTCACTCCGGCCCGGGGAGTACAACAGGTAAACCAGCACAGGCTCCCCATGCGTACCAGACCCCAGATATGTGACCACAGCCGTATAAAAAGCCCCTGTAAAAGATACAGGGGCGAAGCTCCCGCACCCCATAACTGATACTGTAGAACACAATCATACGGAAGCGACGCTTTTATAAAAACAAACCGCTAATCTGTCAATACAAACCATTGCACTGATTGAGCCATATAAAAGGCACTCCATCAACAAACAACCCACGGTTGTTCAGACTTTAACGAAGCGCTTTTGGATAAGCACGGACGTGTTAACAAAAATAAAAACCCCGCCGTGGCAGGGTTTCGATGATTAAGCAGTGTGTCGAAGTGAGCACTCTTAACAGATTACGATAGTTTTTGCGTACGCGTTAGTGATTTTCCTAAGATTATCTGTATCCTGTGGCTATTTCTCTTTCGCAAAGGATGCTTTTTGATGACACAGCAACTCGAAAACTTGCCAGTAACCGAAATCGAAATTGCCTATGGTGGCGAGGCTTACGCAGATAATCAGATCGATGCGAAAACATTAGGCGAAGCATTAACCTCGCTTAGCACCCTCATTGAACATGCCGAAAAAATAATTAACGGCGAAACAGCAGCGCCGAAAGTCAACATTAAGGCGACAAAAGAAGGTTCATTCACTTTGCTGGTAGCTGTAATGGGGAGCATCAAAACGATTAATGCTCTCGGTCTCGTTGCGGGTGCCGGAGCTGCAGCAGGTGGTGTGCTCGGTATAATCGAATGGCTCAAAGGGCGTAAAATCAGCTCCATTGTTGTCGATGAACAAAAAGACACAGCAGAAATCGAAGTGGATGGTGAGAAGGTTGAATGCAGCAACGACATTCAGAAATTAATCACAAGTCCAATCATCCGAAAGGAGCTGGATAAATTAATCTATAAACCCCTGCAGACTGACAAGCCATCTACGTTCTCGGTTTCACAACAGGATCACAAGGTAGTCAGGGTGACACAAGTTGAAGCAGCAAGCTTTAAAGTTGCTAAATCTACTTTTGTTGAGAAAACGCACGTAACGACACGCGAAGCTAACGTACATTTTGCTAATGTTCGCTTCAAGCAAGGCAAAAGCTGGGACATCATTCTGCCAGGTGGCGAAGAAGTCAGCGCCTCTATGAAAGATGAGGCTTTTCTCGAACGGATTGAACACAACCAGGCAGCGTTCTGTAAAGACGATCTTTTTGTTGTAGAACTTACGGAAACAACAAAAGAAACGAATGGCGAACTATCTAAACCACGTTATAGTATCACTAAAGTTATACGTCATAGAGCAGCAGCAGACAGGAAACTACTTTAAATCATGTCCATCCTAAGCATTATGCTTTACATCACTGTATTCATGGCCGTCGCGATGACGGTCAGATATGCTGTGCTTAGGTTTTTGGTTTGGGTAAAGCCGAATGCATACATTGAGCTAACTTATACAGATCCTGAAGGCAGAACCTCCAAAAGGAAAGTAAGCGTTAGAAACGAAAATGACGCAGAACAGTTGGCGTTACTGCTGCGCGAACTCAAAACACGTAACGAAGCGAGTGCAGGAAGGTGAATGGCTAACGCTAAATCTTACCTGGCTATGCAGGCGTGGTTTACCACTCTTATCACTGCGGGGTTGAACTTCCTTTTTGACTGGTTGCCTCAGCTGGCTTTCTTCAAATCGTTAGCGCCTGGAGCTGCAGTTGGCTTATCTCACGTTGTAATTCTTCTCATCGCTTACGTAGGTTTGCCTACGCTTAATGACGTTAGAATGAAAAGGGAAATAAAAACGGCCAGAAAATTCATTACGAACTGTCTGGCCAACCCTAACCTAACACCTGACCAAATTGCGCACTATAACCAATGCCTTGTCGATTTAGACAATAAACTTTTAAAAAACATCAACATTCGCATTGATGCCCTAACGGAGATCGAATCCAAAGCTCAGGCAAAAGAGTAGTAACCGTCTAACCTAAGTTAAAATCAAACACATACATCCATCAATAAACCCAAGAGCTGTCTGTAATTCTTTCCTTATTGTCCCATCTGAGCATTTGCGCTTCTTAGCAATAGCACGCAGTGAAATACCGATAACGAAATGAGCGATAATCAGTTCATACTCCTCCGGCTTATACTTCTTCAATCGAGCAACGCAGCCATCGATCATAATCCCTTCATCATCATCACATTGCAGGCGTGTTTTTTTTCCATGAGGCAGAAGTCCTTTAAACCCTGCAGCTATCGGTTGCCAATCTACCCCACTACTGTCCGCCGCAGCCCATGCGCCCCAACGGTCCATCACTTCATACATATCACGCATTATTCTTCTCCACTCCACTTACGCCAGTACGCCGATTGCCAGAGCACGATCTAAAAACCGAAACAGCAGCATTAACTGGTCGCCGTATTTCGCTTCAAATGCCACATGATCAGCATGCAACTCATCGTGATGCACTCTGCACAGCGGTATCACAAACAGGTCGTGTGCCTTTGTTCCCATTCCACCCTGCCCGTGGCCAATCAGGTGGTGGGGGTCGTCTGCCTGCTTGTTGCAACAGACGCACGACTGAGTTTTCACCCAGTCTGTGTAGATTTTGTTTTCCCAGCGCCGACGCTTCGGCCGTAACATGAAAGACTCAGGGGCTTCAGGATCGGCTTTCAATGCCAGAACCTTTTGTTGTTGCTCTGCATGCTCTACGGGCAAAGTACAGCGTTGTATTGGTTTAATCTTCTCCTTAAAAATCGTTGTGGCGGGCAAAGAAGGAGTGATATCGCTTTCTTTGTAAACGGACTGCAAAGGCTCAACAGGCAACCGCAACGCACTGGCTGCCATGCTTTCTGTGATGGCATCAGCGGCGCCAGCGTAAACCGCCCACCAGCACAGCTCACCGAGTGAAAGCTCCCTTTCCCGGTTGTACCCAAGTGCCACCAGCACAGTATCAATGACCCACGCGATCACGTTACGGCGTGCCAGATCTGCAAGCTGTTCCGTCGTCTGCTCACGTAACTGGTTCTCACAGTGCCAGCAAAGCACCATTGAACCGGGAGCGTGACGCATTGTGACCAGCTCTTTATGGTGATAGCCCGAATGAGGGTACTGGCACTCTTTAACACGGCGTAAAAGCCAGTATTCAAGACCAGACAAACCACCTGCGGCGCGGATCACCCGATCATCAGTGAAGAACGGAACCAGAGATTGATCATCAGCCAGAGGCTGGCGGGCATCTGGAACCCGGCCTGATGGCAGCCGGGTCATATTTTTAGGTTCAGCAGCAACGAGAACGCGCCCACCAGCAAACAGGCTCATTAGCTCGCGACCAGGCTTGAACAGCACCACGCCGAGGCGTGGCACAATTTCAGGGGTTAACAGTGCTCTCACGCAACCTCCCTCTGCTGCTCTGCACACATTTCCGGCAGATTCGCGCGCACTAAAGCCTCGGCGAACGGTGGCGGCACAGCATTACCGCAGCGTGCAACCTGCTTATCCTTTGCATACTTCACGCCGCGATAATCCCGATCGATGATGTACCAGTCCGGGAAGCCCTGCGCGCGGTAAAGCTCATGCGGTTGCAGCATGCGCATTCCGATGTCAACAATCCGGTATGTGATCCCGTCGATATCCACCAGCCCGGTGCAGTCTTCGCCGCAATATTCACGCAGGAATGCCAGCGTCTGCTGCGCGCGCTGTTCGTCGTAGTGCTCAACTGCCAGAGTGGTTTTCACCTCCCCAACATGCTGTCCTCCGGCGGTAATCGTTGGCACCGGTTGATCCATCTTCTGACCGTCTTTGCAGAACCCTCGCAAATGAATCAGATGGGATGTTACAACAGCGTGGTGATCAACTGTCGTAACTGAATGAGTGGGTTCATTCAGCCCGACGCCCGGCCCCGTATAGTTGCCGCCGTAGTGCTTTGCGAGAAAGGCCCCCACAACAGCATGCTTACAGCCGCCAGCAACGACAGTGCCAAGTGGTTTATCAAGCCCGGGTACTCGCGGATGTTGACCGGGTCTTTCACCGTATCCAGTTTGAATGAGTGTTGGGACAACTAACTGAGACTTGCCGCCACCGCCTGCGGTAATTGTCGCGCTTGGCTCGTCTGCCCGGTGGCCGACGCTGGCCCCAAACTGTCGGGCGATAACCGGCGCAACAACACATGCCCGGGATTGTTTCAGTATGGTGTGAGCAGGTTTATCCAGCGGGCGCGGCTTAGCCTGGTACTCACTGCCGCCGCTGCCAGCCAGGAACGGAGTCAGATGTGGTACTGCGATGGCGTAACCATGAGTTTTCGTGATCGTCTGTAACGGTTCGCCCAACGCCTGCCCCCGGAAACAGTCGTATTGCGTTTTGGTGCTGATGTGGTTGCACTTCACGATGAACGGCGACGCACTGTCGATAACAAATCGCTGAATGCCGCGCGCAATGCGCTTGAGGGTATTTTCTGCCAGTGGCTTTTTGCGATCGAATATCGATGGTGCAGGGATAGACCAGTCTATGCATTCCGCAGCGGTGCGCCACGGTGCCAGCTTACCCGCCTGGACTGCCGGTGATTTCGGATCGCCATGTGTCGGCTCAGGCCAAGCAATCGGTTTCCCGTCACAACGCATAATCATAAAGAATCGCTTGCGGATCGTCGGCGCGCCGAAGTCGCAGGCTCGCAGCTCGCGGTAATCGATGCCGTAGCCCAGCCCGTTAATAAGGCGCTGCGCCTGCTCACTACCTTCCGGTATGGACAGAAACTCGCACACCTCCGCCAGGGCGGGATGATCCGCTGGGATGCCATCAGACAGCATGCCGACAAACGCCGCGAAGGTTTCGCCCGTGCGGGATGGATCCGGGCGCATTTCGTCTGCCAGCAGCGGCCCCCACGTTTTGAACTCCTCCACGTTCTCCAGCATCATGACACGCGGGCGTTTCGCCAGCGCCCAGCGCACCACTACCCACGCCAGACCGCGAATTTCTTTTTTTACCGGCTTAGCACCCTTCGCCTTTGAGAAGTGGCGGCAATCAGGACTAAACCATGCGAGGCCGACCGGATTACCGCCTGTGGCCGCCAGCGGATCAATGTCAAAAACGGACTCGCAATAATGCAGGGTGTCCGGGTGGTTAGTCTTATGCATAGCGATCGCGTTTTCGTCGTGGTTGATGGCAATATCCACGCTGCGCCCGATCGCCAGCTCGATCCCGGTACTCGCGCCGCCGCCACCAGCAAAGTTATCAACGATAATTTCACGCATTGACGGCTCCCTGCATGCTGTTGACCAGACCACCAGCCACGGTGATTATTTCGCTGGTGGGCATACGCTCAAGCCAGAGCTGATTGATGTTCGCCTTCAGCTTGTTCTGCTGGGCCAACTCCAGAGAATCCGCACCCTCAACCTGATTGAATACCAGGCCAACCTCCAGCGGCCAGATACGCGACTCCACTTCTGGCTGTCCCAAGCCAGCAGGCATAACGTCTTCCACCGGGGCTGGCGGCGCCACTTTTGCCGCGGCAAATTGGGCCAGCGACATAAATGCCCGCCCCTTAGCCTCCAGATCACTGCGATGAATGTAGCTGAAACGCTCGCCACGCCATGTCTTATCGAATACCACTATGGCGCCAGCGAAAAATGCGCTGGTAGGCTGCTGTTTCTCGTCTGCCGGGATAAACCATGCAGGAAGGTCGAAGCCAATGCGGCCACGGATGAAAACAATATGATCAGCGTCTTCAGGCCACCATGTTTCACTCGGTGCCGCTTTGATTAGGAACACATAGCGACCGCCCTTTTCACGCATGGCAGAGGCATAGCTCATGATATGACTCATGCCGGTGATCGCCTGCTTACCATCGTATTGCGATCGGCTATAGGGCGGATTGCCGAACGCGGCGCCACCGATGGAGGCAAGCATTTCCGCCCAATCCTGCACCAGCGCGTTATCATCGGCGGTGTACCACACAGGGCACTTAGCGTTATCGTCGTCAGCAAAGAGATCCAGTGTCAGGGGGCCGAACATCGCATTAATGCCCCAAAAAAGCAGATCCGGTGTCCGCCACTGATCGCCAACATCTTTCAGATAATGCGCTCTGCGGTTGCGCAGTTCTGCCAGCACCTGGCAATATTTATTTGTCGTCATTGGCGAAACCCCGAATTCTCTGGCAATGAATAATCAACCCCCTGGAAACTTGAACGGGCAAGCGCCGTAGTTACTGGCTGCTTTTTCCCCCATTCATCGCGTGGTGGCCTGCCCCGGCTTTCCCAGCGTGTGGCGCTTTGCAGATAACCCTCGAACTTCTTCGGCCCAAACAGGGTTTCGGGGCGCATGTACTGGTATTGCTCGTCGTTGTCATGCCAGTGCTCATGTTTCAGATCGATGACCAGCTTCAAATCACTGACGCTGTACCCGTCGCGCAGCCGCCCACGGATATTTTCGAGAGAGGTTTTTGATTTCTGGAAACGGGAGCCGCTTACCCGGTTCAGGTGGGTTAAAACCTCGATGGCCTGATCGGTAATCGTCACTTCGGGGTCGGGTTCCGCAGGAACCGGACAAGAGGGGTTATTCTCCTGTGTAGTCTCCTGAGTATTCTCTGTGTAATCTCCTGTATGAAAGTTTGTGGGGTCACCGCAGGCTTGTTCGGTGGGTTGCCCCGAACTTGTTTGCGGAACTTCCGCATTCTTGTTTGCGGCATCACCGCAATCCAGTTTGCGGGACTGCACCAATCCAGATTGCGGGGTTTCCACATTCTGGAGGTTCCGCAATCTGGTTTTATCCTGGCTGGCCTTCTTCACTGGCTTCGCCGTCTCCAGCAGCAGCGCTTCAAGCCGTTCGGTATTGATGCGGTAGTGCATTGTTGCAGGTACGCCCCGGCGGTCTTCTTCCAGCACGCCAAGCGCTACCAGGCGTTTACGCGCTGTTTCCTGCTCGTCACGCGTCAGCGCCGTCTCTGATGAGATATCGGCCTGGGTTTTATACATCCATCCGCCATCCATTCGGTTATGCCAGTAAACAAGCTGGGAAAGGAATACTGCCGCAACCGGGCCAGCCTTTACTTTCCCTGCTTTTAACTTTGCAAATGCCGGGTTATATGCGATCGGACGATCAAGAAGCTGAATCAATGTGCTCACTTGTCTATCCTCTTGAATCTGGCACGAAAAATAATTTTTGGCGCGGCGCACTCCCACTCATAACCGGCGCGACGGTAAATAACGCGCTGGCGATCGTGATCGTACCCGGTGACATGGACAATGATTCCGTGGTGATCCTGGTAATACTGGTTAAGTGGCTGAATATTCTCTTCCATATCAGCCTCTCATCAGTTCTGAAGCGTAGCGATCAGCTATCCACTGGACGCCGCGGGGCGTTACGCGGGTCTGCGTATAGGCATGACCAAACTCAGATGAACCGGTCTTTACAGTGAACAGGCCATCACGCTGGCGCAGTGCGTGTGGAAGCAGATTGCCGGACTGTCGGAAAAGGACTTTGTCGCGTACCAGAGCGTCGATCATCGCCTTTTCAGGCATATTGAGGATCTTCGCGGTCTCCCGCAGGCTTTTCGCGCCACCGGCCTCTACGTACTGTTCTACGAATGCCACTTTTGGCGCGTCCTGTTGTACCTTGCTTACCAGCGCCGCATTCTGCTCTGCCATATCGGCAGCCAGACGAAGTGCTTCCGGTAGGGTCTGCGGCAGCGGCGTATGCCCCTCTTCTAACTCTCTCAGACGACGGATAATTTTCATCCGCAGCACTGCACTGTATCCGGTGATTAAGCATTCGGTATGCTCACGATCAAGGCGGAACTCTCTGTATTGCTGACCATTCTGTGGGTGTGTCCAAATATGGATATACCCTTCAGATCGTTCCCCAAGCTGCTCCAGCATTGTTTCGATGTCCCGGCAAACATGACCGTGTTGCTTGCCAGTCAGCGTAGAAATTTCTCGACTGCTCATCGTTACGCGACCATTAACCAGCAAAGGTGCTGGTGCCAGAACATTAACCCCGTTTATTTGCTGAACCATTGCGCCGCCCTCCGGTTAAATACCCCCACAATTGCGGTCGCGCGGCTGTGGTTACACGTAACCCAGCGGTTTGATACTCTGCGCTCATACCGAAACGACGGTGAACCCGGAACAGGGATCATCCTGAGTTGCGGTAAATGAGAATTTACGATTAAATTGCTCATGCGGATTATTTCTCCATACACGAAGAGTTGTTCGCCAGACGCCCGAGGCTGCACACCTGCGGGCGTCACTCTTTTTCAGAAACACAAAAAACGCGATACAGCAGCGTGATGTGTTCCTGCCACTTAGCCATGACCTTGTAACTGTTCTCCTCGATCTGAGCTCGTTCTGCCTCATCAATGATTCCGTCAGCAGTGGCTTTACGGACGTAGTGAGAATGTTTGCCAATCCATTCGATCGACTCCATAAGGCGCTGATTGATATCCCCGTTATCCACATCATCAACATCTGCAAGCGGAACAAAGACACCGTTTGAATGGCGGGCTACGGCGTCAGCTATATGGTTTGAGCCACCAGCGCGCTGTAACACTAGCGCCCAGCCAAGCGGGAAGATTTGGTCTCCTTCAATGCGTAGCCGATTGAAAAGAGAGTTTTCTGTCACTCCCAGCCATTCCGCTGCTTCTGCATATCCGCCAGGAAGTTCGGTGATGGTCTTTTTAATTGCGGCCACCAGCCATGCTGGCTGACGCTCCACTTTCCACTCAGGTTCGTTACCCACGGTTAACCCCTTGATTCTGTGGTTATGTTTAGGCCGCTGAATCATTTACCTTTTCAGGGCGATCAGGATTTGCGTTTTCCAGCAGCCACGCGGCCGTAAACTTACCTGCTGAATTAGCTGCAAGTAGCTCTGCGTATTCCGTTTTTTTGGTGTATTCAGTCCGCGGAAGACAGGCGTTCTTAACCCATCTGTGGACTGCTACCGGGGATAAACCGCAAATTTTTGCGGCTGCTGTTTGCCCGCCAACAGCGTCAACTGCAATTTCTACAGCGTTCATTATCTCTCCTGATTTCAAAATTAACCACAAGTTAATAATAAATATTAACTGACAGTAAAGTCAAGTTCCCGGATATTTAACCAATGGTTAAGAGAGACGAAACGAAAGAAGGCTTCACGGCCAGATTGCTACACGTTTGCCAGCTTGCAGGGTTGACGGGGCGCGGAAGAAATAAAAACCTTGCGGACCTGCTTAATAAAGCTGGGGTAGAGATAACTACACCTGGAGTTTGGAAGTGGTTCAATGCCCAAGCCATCCCAGACAGTCAGAAAATAGTAGCCCTCAGCAAAGTGCTTGGCGTCCGCGCGGAATGGCTGGAGTACGGTGTAGGTGAGGCCACTGATTCTGGGGAAGTGAAACGCATGGTTAATAATTCTGATCAGGATGTTTATCGCGTTGAAGTTCTGGATCTGGCTGTCAGTGCTGGCCCCGGAAACTACATGCTTTCGGACTATGTTGAAGTGCTGTATGCAATCGAGTTCACCACCGAGCATGCCCGTTCACTCTTCGGAAATCGCTCTCATGAAGATGTGAAAGTGATGACTGTCAATGGTGACAGCATGGCGCCTACTCTCGTTTCCGGGGATCGGCTGTTCGTCGATATATCAGTCCGGCATTTCCAGACTGATGGCGTTTACTCTTTCGTGTACGGCAGAACGTTCCACGTCAAGCGCCTTCAGATGCAGGGTGATCGCCTTGCCGTTCTCTCTGATAACCCAGCTTATGAGAAGTGGTACATTGATGAAAAATCGCAAGACCAGCTGTATGTAATGGGTAAAGCGTTGATACACGAGTCCATTAGATACAATCGCCTATAGGACGAAATACATGAACACGTTCAGCATAATCGCGATACCTTTCTTTGCCCTTTCAGTGGTTCTGTTGACTCTTGGCGCTACCAGGAAGAACCAGGCGAGTTTCATCGTTGGTGGCGTGTTTATGGCGTCCAGTGTGGTTAATGCCGTTATCGGCATGTCTCTTTGAGCGCTATGAGATCAGGTATCCTCGTTACTTTGTCATGTGTGACAGCCTGGTATGCACTCTGCGAGCTTTGGTGTGGTTTGCCATTGAAGTAAGGGGGGGAATTGAGAGAGGTTCTGTTTTTCATAGCAGTCACTGTTATCTCAATCACCGCCATCTTCATTTGGATTATATTTTTTGGCCCAATGAGGGGCCAGGAGAAAACATACATTCAGGATTCAACGACATTTGCCATTGTCGTCATGGCTATGCTTTTTGCTGCGTTTGTAGCTGTGACCGTAGTGGTGCTTTTTCTTTAGCCAGAGTGATGATGGTAGCATACAGGAATAATGTGTAGCCCTGTGGGCGAAAGTTACTTTTGGTTATAGTAATTAATGATCATTAAATTCAGCATGTTATGCGTCAATCATGCTGATAGTAAGGTCAGCTATCCGTGTGGTTAGTCGACGTTAGCATTCAACTAAAGAGAGCTGATAGCTAATGAGAGACAATCTGATTATTGGGTTTGTTACGTTGCTTGTTGTCGTTGTGATCGTACAGTTGCTCGTTTACTGGTGATGAACGAAAGAGACGCTTGAGCGAGGTCGGAAACGGTTCACAGCAATTATATGAGCTACAGGTAATTTTTGAGGAGGGATTTATGAGAATTGGGATAGCCTTCCCCATATTGGTGTTTATCGTTGCAGTCGCATTCTTAACCTGGTTTGTTGTGGGTGGGTATGCCACACCGGGGGCATAAGTTCGTAATCGGACAACAGTATGCTGCAGACGTACAGGAAGCGTAGGTAACTATAAGCACAATCTGCATTGACATGGAAGGAGTGAACTTACCATAATGGTAACTATAGTGAGTCGTCATTCATCAGACTTTCCTGGGGAGAAACAACAAATCCCAGGTGGCCCGCTTTATGCTGACATCCTGAGTATTATAGATGCTGCAACTATGGTGATCGGCACTAAGAAGTGCAGGAGAAACCTTAGAGACCTATCTAAAGATGCTGATGACTTAAAGAACATTATCAAACATGCTGTAACAGGCGGTAGGTTTCACCAGTCAGAATGGTGCGAGCTTAGCGAACCAGATACTTGGGCTGCGTGTGACTCATATACCTGGGTTGAAAGTGCATGGATAGAAGCTGCTTACAAGGAAATGGATTGTCACTTTTATATTAAATTTTGCATCGATTCAGCTGGAAATGTTGTCACTACTGTTTCTTACCACACATCATAGCTACTCAGGAGGCTTTATGAAAAATGGAGAGATTTGCCCCCTTTGCGGCAAAGGACATCTGACTAAGAAGATGGAAGAGGATCAGATCACTTATAAAGGCAGGATAAAACAAGTTACTGATACTTACTTTATCTGTGATTCTTGTCATGTAGAGCAAGTGGGTGCAAGCGAACTCAAATACAATAAACGAGTTATGAATTGCTTCAAAAAAGAAGTGGATGGATTGCTTACTGGCAAAGAAGTTTACGACATTCGCATCCGGCTTGGACTAACACAAGATGAGGCTTCACTTGTTTTTGGCGGTGGACCAAATGCCTTCACCAAATATGAAAACAACGATGTGATCCAGTCTGAGTCGATGGACAAGTTACTTCGTGTGGCTGATTCTTACCCTGCTGTTTTTGCAGACCTTTGTGAAAAGGCTGGTGTTTCTACTAGAGTTCAGACTACATGGTTCAAACAAGTATCTTTTTCAAATTCTTGGGTGAATGAATTTGCCGTTGAAACAACTCTCTTAGAAAAGACACATTAATGGAAATATTATGAAATTTGTAATTTCCAGTATGTGGGTGGACTCTTTCAGTCTTACTCGCACGACAGAAAAAACAAGTGACGGTAAAGAATTTACTATGAGCATAGATACTGCCGTCGATTACAATACTAAAGACAAACGCAGTTTTAGGCTCGCGCTGTCACTTAAACTCATTAAAAATGAGAAGTTTATATTTAACGCCACCCAAATGGCTGTTGTGAAATTTGACAGAGACATGAGCGAGACGGACGCGCACGAAGAATTGGCAACAGCAATTGTTGTTAACACCCTGTATCCTTATGTAAGAGCGTTCACTATTGCAACAACTCGACTGGCGGGATACAACAACATAAACTTACCAGTGGTTATAGCAGAATAACCCCGGCCACCGCGCCGGGTTTTTTATTGCCCTTTTCTCACCATTGCAGCTGAATCGCGCAGTATCCCCTTGTGGATCACATTCCCTACCGCCCTGCGCTTGGCCTCCAGATAGTCAACGATGTTGTCCCGATTGATTTCAACGCCATCAATAATTAACTGAATAACCACGCCGCCAATCTCACCCGCAATGAAAGCTGCTCGGTCTTCTTCCAGTTCGTCACGTTCCATTACCACCCCCTATCGGTGTTTTTTTAATCATATCACCATTATTTAAGAAAAATAAATAACATTAAAAAACAATTGATTACCTTATAAAACCCACAAAATTAACCATTGGTTATTTACAAATATTATCTATTGGTTAATTATGTATTCATCAACAGCGAACAGGCAGGAAGCCCACGAAGTAGCCGCCGGTGGCGTATGAATGACCGGATGATTCGCTGACAGGTATCTTCGGGAGGGGTTGCGGTTTGGAGTGACTACCAATCCAGCGCGCTCACCTGGTGGACACGGTCCCGTCGAACCCACGGACACCAGCTATGGAACACCGTAGGGTTGCCAGCTAGTCACTGGCACCCCGCCCGAAGATACCTGTCGAAAAAATCACGCTCAGGACCGTGATAACCGTAGTTCCAGTATTGCTGTGTGTAGTCTTGGCGGTACCAGGGTCTTCAACCTTATGCAAGGGGGACGAAGATAATGTTCTACCTCGGTACCGCCCTTTTTACACAACAGACAAGGGCATCACCGGGCGACGGGCTCATAACCCAATCCACCCGGGCAAGAGGATAGCGATTGCAGTCGCCGACAAATGCAGGTGCCCTTCTCTGTTGTGTATGGAGAAAGTTCGGCGGTGGCAGCCGCCATAACGAGGGTAAAACCATGAGTAATGACCGCATGACCGTAGTGCCCGACTTTTTGGGCGAGCTGGATGCCGGTGTGTTCATGAACAAAATCGCGGCAGCACTTAACACCACCGCGCTTGGCGTTCTGAACAACGGCAACAAAGGCAAAGTAGTCCTCACCTTTGATTTTGAGCGTATGGGTAATTCCGTTGAAGAGAAGCGCGTCAAGATCAAGCACAAGCTGAACTACAGCACCCCAACCCCGCGCGGTAAAGCCTCCGAAGAGGACACAACCGAAACCCCTATGTGGGTTAACAAAGGCGGGAAGCTAACCATCCTCCAGGAGGATCAGGGGCAACTGTTCGGGATCACCGGCGCGGTGGACGGAAAGCTTAAAGCGGCTCAGTGATCCGCAACAACAAAGTCACTGATACCACTTCGATCATCTATTAATAAGGAATTTTTATGTCTCAGTTAGACAGCGGCACCTTCAAGCAGGTCAAAGACCTGGTCCTTTCCGGTTATCACCTGAATGATATTCATGGCCTGGCTTGCCCGACCGCATTACTGCCAGAGGGTACTGGCGTTGAAAGCCTTGAGCGCTTTTCTCTGGAACGTTTCCGCTTTCGTGGCGCAATGACCACAACCAGTATTGACGACTTCGCACGTTATTCTAAAGGTTATGCCAGCGCCAGCGAGCCAGCTCGTTGCTTCATTGACGCTGACAACATGACCGCCCGTTCAGTATTCAACATCGGCACCCTGGATAACCCCGGTCACGCCGATAACGTTGCTTCAATCACTCTGAAGAAAACCGCCCCGTTTCGCGCGCTACTACAGATCGATGGTCAGCGTCTGAAACAAAAGCAAATCGCTGAATGGCTGGAAGACTGGAGTGATTACCTGCTGGCGTTTGACGCTGATGGTAAGACGATGGAGATTTCTCAGGCGGCTCAGGCCGTGCGTCGTATCACTATCCAACAAGCAACCCAGCAGGATCATGAAACTGGTGATTTCGCTGGTAAAAAATCACTCATGCAAAGCGTCGAAGCAAGCAGCAAAGACGTAATGCCGGTAGCGTTCGAATTCAAATGTGTGCCGTATGAAGGTCTGGGCGAACGCCGCTTTAGCTTGCGTAACAGCCTGCTGACCAGCGATGAACCCTGCTTTGTTCTGCGCATCGTCCAACTTGAAGCCCAGGAAGAAGCGATCGCCAACGAATTCCGCGATTTACTGATCAGCAAGTTCGACGGTGAATCAGTGGAAACTTTCATCGGTAACTTTAAAGCCTAATTGCTCTGCATTAAATCCCCGGCGCCGCGGGGATTTATTGAAGCGTAATTCCATTAATTATCGCCATCCGGCGAGGGATTCGTGCAACCAAAAATCGCGCGGTGCAGCGCGCAAAATAAGGAGAAATAACGATGAGCTTTATCCAGACGCTTTCTGGCAAGCAATTTGATTATCTCAACTCAACAGTTGACGATATTGATATTGAGGATATCGCTGGCGCACTTTCTAATATCTGCCGTTTTGCTGGACACCTGCCAGAGTTTTACAGCGTGGCGCAGCATTCCGTTCTGTGCAGCCAGCTCGTGGCGCCAGAGTTCGCCTTTGAAGCGCTGATGCATGATGCCGCAGAGGCGTACTGCCAGGACATCCCGGCACCACTTAAAGCACTGTTGCCAGACTACCGCCGGATCGAGACGCGCACAGATCAACTGATCCGCCTGAAGTTCGGCCTGCCGCTTAACGAGACATACCTCGTTAAATATGCCGACCTGACCATGCTCGCGACCGAACGCCGAGATCTGGATATCGATGACAGTATTCCGTGGGTGATGCTGGAAGGTATTCCACCGACAGATTTGTTTGAAATATACCCTCTTCGCCCCGGGCAGGCGTTTGGGCTTTTCATGACCCGATTCAATGAACTGATGGAGTTGCGCCAATGCGCCGCCTGAAAGTTAAAGAATTGGCAGCAGAAGCCCACGCCGCAGCCACTGAACTACCACCAGAATATGCGCAACTGATGCGGGACGTTGCTACGCGTCTGGAAGTCACCTTCCTGGCTTTAACTGAGTCACTTGATCAGTTGGTTCTGGCCCGGACTGAAATTGCTCAACTGCGTGAGGGGAAAACACAATGACCGTATTTGAATATCTCCAGGCCCACCCGAACACCACCAGCGGTGAAATCGCAAGAGCGATGGGTAAAAAGACGCCAGCCGTAGCCAGCGCACTATCTCAGCTTTATGCAACAGGGAGAATTGTTAAGTCTGGCGCACGCGGTGGGATACCGACATACCGCGTCAATGATCTGCCGTTTGGATGCAGCAATAACTTAACGCTGATATTTAACCAGCTTCTGCGAAACGTCCGCAAAGGAGCAGCCCAATGAGCACTGGTATCGAACTCATGCAGCACGCGCTGGGTATCAACGAGCGCAACAGGACGCCGTACCGCAATTATTTCCTCGCTGGCGACGGTCATACAGACAACTCGAAGTGGCAAGCGCTTGTTGCTGATGGTTGTGCTACTTCCCGGCCTGCGCCTGATTTTGCGGGTGGCGGAACGCTCTATCACGTCACCGATAAAGGCGAAGAGTTAGCGATTGCTGCGCTGCCTGAGCCGAAGAAACGCACTCGCTACGAGGAATATCTTCACTCTGAAGTGTGTGAATCATTCGGTGAATGGCTTGGTATTGAGTTGCCGGTCTATGAAGAGCGTGAGATTGGGCGTTACAAGTGGGAGTACCGCATGGTTCGTCGTTCACGGGCATATTGGGATTCGTACTGTGATGTTCGTGGTGAGTGGTGCCCGACGAAGAAAGCAGCCAAGGCCAGCTACAAAGAAGCGTTGCGCAAATCAAAACGGGAGCGTACAGCATGACAATCGACAAACAGGCGCTGCGTGATATCGCAGAAAGTGTTGAACGCGAAGAGTGGGAGACTCTCGATAATGGCGATGATGGATATCAGGTTATCGTCAAAGGGAGCCTTGAGAAGGGAGAAACCTACCGTTCTTACCAGCCAGTTTCTAATGAAATATCCGAGCGAAAAATTGCGACCTTTATCGCGGCATTCGGCCCGGACACCGTTCTGGCGCTGCTGGATGAGCTGGAAGCGCTCCAGTCTTTCCGTACCGCATTCAATGAGTGGCACGATAAAACAGAATGGGTGCAGGGTGATAAGCGATTTGACGTCATTAAACCGTGGGGTAAGCACCTCGCCGACGTTCTGAAGCTCTATATCGATCATCTGGAGTCAAAGCTGGAAGCCGCAAAGCAGGATTCAGCCAAATGGTTCAAGGCATTTGAAAAAGCTGTTTCCATTGGTGCTCGGTATGAGGAGCGGATTGCGGAACAACAGCGCAGCTTAGACCACCGTGAATTTTTGCTGTTAAGCGCCGATCAGGTGCAGCGAGAATATGCCGAGGAGCTGGGATGTGCTGGCGATAACGAGTCGATTCTGGAGGCTATCGACGACATGAAGAAGCGCATAGCAGAACTGGAGGCGAAACTCCAAACCGCTGACAAATTGCAGGATAGCGCGTTTCGTCACGGCCTTCAGCATGGCTTTAGTCTTGGACAAACAGATGACCAGGCGGGATTCGAACAATGCCTGACGGCATATAGCTCGCGGGGTAAAGACAATGGCTAATTCATTACTGGAAACCTGCAACAACTGGCAGATTCGGCGCGCTGAGTTACTGGCTCACAACCCTGACATAGCAATGACAATCGATCAACTGGACTCTCTGATTGAGCGCACTGTGCGCTCTGCAATTGAGATAGCGCACCGCGTGGACTGGGATTTTCGTGAAGCTGAGCGGCTGGCGAAAGAAGTTGCCGCCGCTGGCATCGGTAAGGGGGCGTGATGGGTAAGGTAACTTTTGTCGTCGATTTTAAAGATGGTGAAGAGCCAGCGGTATCAATGGTAACCGAGGTTTTAGGTGGTCGTCTTTCTGCCGTTTTATGGTCCGACTATCGCGATGATTTTTTCACCGAAGAAGAGGTCGATATGGTTCGTTCTGCGTTCGATGATGTGGCGCTGACTACTTCTGAAGATGAGGAAGAATCACAGGCTGAAATCATCAAGAAAATGGAGCTTATGACGCTATGACCAAAGAACGCCTGACTGAAGAGGAAATGGCAAAACTGGCTGTAAAAACGGTTCAGGAGTTTATTAACGCCTGCCACTGCAAGAATGAAGACGATGTGTTGTTAGCCCTGAGTTTTTGGCTGAACGTCGGCATTGATGTTGGTGAATTAGTGAAACACGGTAAAAAGGTGGTGCTGCAATGACTAATAACCAGTTAACAGGCCTCGGCGCTAACCATCCGGCCAACAGCCCGCTTACAACCGAGCGGCTGGGCCACGTTCGTGACGTGTTACAGCGTAATCTTCAATACTCAAATGGCGGAAGTATGGACTACATCATCACTGATGCTGTGAAAGCGATTGATGAACTGTTGGAAGTGCGGAAGGCGGAGCCTGTGGCTGATGTCGTTGCATGGGCATCACCGAACGAGGAAAGAACCTGTGATATCCGCTGGCGTCGCCATGATGTCGCGCCGGGCCCACTCTACACCGCCCCGCCAGCACCGGTAGTGCCGGACGAATGCCCGGTAGAAATTCGCGACCTGATGGCGTCCCATTCTGACGCTCTCTTCCATGATGGCGATGCACAGGAGATATGGAACGCCTGCCGCGCCGCCATGCTCAACGGAGGTAAATCGTGAAAACTATCCAGTTATCTGAGCGCGAGTTGTCGATAATTTTTAGCTTAATGGCACCGCCGTACCGGGCTGAAGATATTCGCTCTGACGAGTTCAACGAATTGCGTAATAAAGTCTTTTACGCTCTGCGTGATGCTCAGAACGATGAACCTGTCAGCCAGCCTTATAAGTTTCCAGCTGGATGGGCGGCTGTGCCGGTTGAGCCGACACCTGAAATGATTGCTGCTGCAATGGATAGCGATGATGTGTCTTTCGATAAGGAGGATGACTCGATGTTCTATGTTCACCACGATGCTATCTGGCGAGCAATGTTAGCAGCTGCACTGCAACCACAAAACCAGCAACAAAATATTCCGAATAATATTCCTGACGCTTGGAGGAAGTGGGTTAGCGACGTTATTGATTACCTGGAAAATGGACTTGAAGCGGACGGCGAACTTGAGGCACAGGGCAGTATTGATGCTAAGCGTCTGTTGGCATCAGCTCCACAGCATAATTTACATAGAACCACCAGCAACGATATTTAACTTTATCGCCCGGGTGCAGCCGGGCTTTATGGAGAAATAGCCATGGCAAAGCTGATGAAAGCAAGTCAATGGGGCAATCGTGAATTTACCAAAGACTCTGTTCCTGACAACCGAACTATTAAGCGTTGGGTCGAAAATGGTTTGCTCATGGGAAGGATCGTGGATGGATCTGTGTTTGTCTGCGAGACAGAAAAATGGGGCGTCGACTCAATGGTTAGTCACACGGTTCGCCAGTTAATTAATGAGGGCTAACCATGGCGGCAAGGCCAAGAAAAAGAGAATACCGTCATCTGCCAGACTATCTGGTTTTTGATAAAGATCGCGGTGTTTATAAATTTACGCTGATTACGGGAAAGAAAAAGAATATAGGTAAAGACAGGGCTATTGCGATTGCTATAGCCCGAGAATATAACCTGAGAATGCGTCCAGCAACCTCACCTTCCATTGAAAATTTAATTAGAGAGTCTGGTGGAATTGCAGGTGAAGCAAAACCATTTGCCGAACATGTAGATCATATAATGGCGCGGGCTATTGAAGATGAACGTCCATCACAGAGCACTCTTGATGACTGGAATAATGATGTCCTGCGTGTGAAAGAATTTTTTATTAATGTCCCTGCTTGTGATATCGAACTGGAGCACGTAAACGCATACATCAATCAATATCATGCTGATGCGTCGGCAAACGTACAAAACAGAAAAGTTAGCTTTCTGAAAAAGTTATTTTCTTATGCTGTCGATGAATCACTAATGTTTGAAAACCCGGCGACACGCAAAAAAATGCGCAGGATAGAAGAGAAAAAAAGACAGCGTTTATCTCTGGATCAGTTTACGGCAATCAGGCGAGCAGCTGAACCGTGGCTCAGAACTGCAATGGATCTGGCATTACAGACGACGCACGCAAGGCTGGAAGTTTCCAGAATACGCTACTCTATCTCGGAACCAAAAAACGGTGTTTGCGGCTGCGTCTGGCTGCCACAGCCAGAAAATGGCATTTATGGAACGCTATACATTCACAGGCAGAAGGTGCAGAAAAAAGAAGCGTCACACGTTGCGATCCCAATTGGTGAAGAGCTAAAGCGGATAATAGACGACAGCAGGGATAATGTAGCCAGCCCTTACGTTGTCCACAGAATACCAGACCGCCAGGTTAAACGGAGTAAAGAGGTATCTCATCCGACGCAAGTGGCCCCGGACTATTTAAGCCGGTCGTTTTCATCTTTGCGTGACAGGCTCGGGCTATGTGATCACCTCAAGATGGATGAAAGGCCAACGTTTCACGAAATCAGAGCACTGGCCGCTCACCTTTTTGATAAACAGGGAATCGATCCGCAAGGCCGAATGGCCCACAGCGATGCGAAGTCGACGAAGATTTACACCCAGAACCATATCGACTGGGTTGTGGTTCCACACGGAGAAATTAAGGCGGGGTAGCGGGGAGAAACACATACTTAACCCTTTGATGTATATAGGGCGAATTTTGCTAAAAATGCACTGTTTGTTTATACATACGAACGACATACAACACCAGGCACGGTGCGGCTTTCAGGTATTTTGAGGCGGTGTCATGGGGTGTCGGGGGTCGGAGGTTCAAATCCTCTCGTGCCGACCAAAATCCCTTAGAAAAACCAACCTCTTACGGTTGGTTTTTTTATG
>OKVM01000089.1_pt1 | contig 57597 bp, 53 predicted proteins | sample 1606841 | NCBI WGS metagenome assembly OKVM01 (sample SAMN03281010, study PRJEB24777) | human gut metagenome | isolation source: fecal sample PR157 from 1 month old male Malay infant, caesarean delivered... | reverse complement strand
GGAATGGTCTGTGTTGTCGGGAGGATGCGTGATCTGATCCTTCAACTCAGCAAAAGTTCGATTTATTCAACAAAGCCCGTGGACGATTTAAAAAGCCTCGGGATCAAGACCCAAAAATATCCGCAGCTGAAAGCCAAAGGCCAGTGCGCCGATTTACACGCCATCCCTGCGGCATCCGCGACTTTCCGCGTTCGCAACCAGCAACTGCTGCTGAGCATTCCCCAGTCGGCGCTCGGTCAGGTGCCTCGCGGCTACATTGACCCAAAAGAGTTTGACGAAGGAATTAACGCGGGCCTGCTTAACTACAGTGCAAATGCCAGCCAAAGCCATGCGCGCCAGCCGGGTGAACAGGATAACAGCAGCCAGTACGTTAACCTGCGTCCGGGTTTGAACATTGGCGCATGGCGCATTCGCAACTATTCCACCTGGAATCGCAGCACCACGGGTAATGAGGAGGACCAAAAATTCACCTCCGTATATACCTACGCGCAACGCGATATTGTGGCGATGAAAAGCGACCTCACCGTCGGCCAGAGTTCCTCGCCTTCCGACGTTTTTGACAGCGTACCCTACACCGGCGTGGAGCTGAAATCCGATAACGACATGCTGCCGGACAGTGAAAAAGGCTACGCCCCCATTATTCGCGGCACCGCCCACAGTAACGCGCAGGTGGTGGTACGCCAGAACGGTTACATCATTTATCAGAACACGGTCGCCCCCGGCGCGTTCGAAATTAACGATCTCTACCCCACCGGCAGCAGCGGCGATCTCCAGGTCACCGTGAAAGAGACCGACGGCAGCGAAAGCCATTTCGTCGTGCCGTTTGCCTCCGTGCCGGTATTGCAGCGTGAAAAAAATCTGCGCTACAGCGTGACTGCCGGACGCTACCGTTCTTATGACAACGACGTCGAGAAGACCCCGTTTGCCCAGGGCAGCGCCATCTACGGTTTACCCTACGGTTTCACCGCCTACGGTGGCGTGCAGCAGAGCAGCCATTACCAGTCTCAGGCGGCTGGCGTCGGGAAAAACATGGGCGATTTAGGCGCCTTTTCCATTGACGTGACCCGCGCAAAGGCCCTGTTGAAAAAACAGCAGGCCAGCAAAGGCCAGTCGTGGCGCGTGCGCTATAGCAAAGACATCGCCCGGTCAGGCACCAACTTCTCGCTGGCCGGCTACCGCTACAACAGCAAAGGGTTTTACACCCTTGAAGACACCATGGAGTCATATACCCGCTCCGACGACTGGTCTGCACCGCAGCAGCGCCGCGCCCGAACCGAAGCCACCATCGACCAGACGCTGCCGGAAGGCTGGGGATCCGTCACCCTGAGCATGGTGAAAGAGACGTACTGGAGTCAGAGCCAGAACATGACCTCGATGAGCGTCAGCTACAACAATAGCTGGCACGGGGTGAGCTACAGCCTCAGCTACAGCATGAACAAAAACACCCAGGACAGCGATGAAGACGGTAACGAGGTGACAAACGACAACCAGTTCTCGCTGAGCGTCTCGGTGCCGCTGGACCGCTGGATGCATAACACCTGGGCCACCTACAACCTGAACAACACCAAAGACGGCACGACGCAGAACATCGGCCTGAACGGCACGGCGCTGAAAGAGGACAACCTGAACTGGAACATCCAGGAAGGGCTGAGCAGCACCGGCAGCGGTAACTCCACCAGCATCAACGCCGATTATAAAGCGACCTATGGCGAAGTGAGCGCAGGCGTCAGTCAGGATAAATATCAGCAGACCGTGAACGTCGGTTTGCAGGGCGGCGTGGTTGCCCATGCGAACGGAATAACCCTGAGCCAGCCGCTCGGTGACACCATCGCGCTGGTGAAAGCGCCGGGCACGCACGGAACCCATATCACGAACCAGACGGGCGTCGAGACCGACTTCCGCGGCTACACCGTCGTGCCGTTTGTTACCGCGTATCGCCACAACACCATCGAGCTGGATACCGAAACGCTACCGGACAACGCCGACGTCACCCACGCGGCGCAGATCGTGACGCCAACCCGCGGGGCCGTGGTGCGCGCCAGCTTTAACACCCGCGTGGGTAACCGCGTCCTGATGACGCTTACGCAAAAGGGTAAACCGCTGCCCTTCGGCGCAACGGTCACCACCGAGGATAAGGACAGCGAATTTATTGTCGGGAATGACGGCCAGACCTACCTCTCTGGTCTGCCGCAGCAAGGGCATCTCAACGTTTCCTGGGGACAGGGGGCGAACGAGCACTGCGTCGCTGACTATGCGCTAACGGATGAGAAAGAGAAAACCAGCATCATTAACGCTGCCGCGCAGTGTCACTGATCCACCGTTCAGGCTAACGATTATGCAAATGATTAAACAGTGCTTTTTCTTACTGGTTCTGGGAACCGCCGCGTTATTTATGCCGCATGCGAAGGCGACCTGTACTACGCCAGACCTGCCGAAAATGATCAACGTGGCCTCTATCTCCGTTCCCACGACGCTGGCCGTTGGCGAAACGATCCCGGGTACAGAGCAAATCGCCCATATCGCCGGTAATTGTGACAATGCGGAAGATAAGGGACTGGAAATTGTCTCTTGTTACTACGGCACTGGGTCTGAGATTCCAGGCCTGAAAGGTGTCTACGATTCGGGCGTTCCTGGGATCGGTGTGGCCCTGATGAACGATCAGGGGCAGCGCATCAGCGGAGCCGGGGGCGTTAACTGCATTTCCACAGGAACGCCGTTGGGTTATGTTTCCAGCGATGGCAAACAGACCTTTAATTTCGACGTTACGCTGGAGTTGGTCAAAACCAGCGATACCGTAGCGTCAGGCACGCTGAATCAAAGTCAGACCCGTTTTGGGATCGGGGTTTATCACCACGAAGGGCTGGGCGATCCCAACACCATCTCCTATGCTGGCAACGTTATTCTGAAAGAGGTCACCTGCTCCGTCCTGCCGAAAAACCTGACGGTCAATCTGGGGGATTTCCCGGTCAGCGACTTTATCAGCGTGGGGATGCTCTCTTCCCCGGCACGAAACTTTGACGTCACGGTGAACTGCAACAGCACCGTACAGCCTGAAGTGAAAATTACCAGCTCAAACGGCTATGAAACGGCCTTCGAAGGGGTGCTGAAACTCACGCAGCAGACTGGCGTCGCGACGGGCGTCGGTGTCCGAATGCTGTTCGACGACAATATCGCCACCTTTGATACCTACGTTAACACCCGAAGCGAAGCCATTGCCAACGAAACGCTGACCATACCGTTTGAGGTGCGCTACGAGCAGGTCAGCGACGTGGTCACTCCCGGTCCGGCCAACACCGTTGCCACCATCACGCTTGCTTATAAGTAACTGACATGAAGAAGATAATTGCGTTTATGGCGCTGGGGCTGATCGCCCAGGCACACGCCGAGGATATTCAGATCCAGATGACGGGCAACATTTACGCCAATACCTGCATCATCGACAGCGCCAGCCGGAACCTGACGGTGGATTTAGGTCAGGCGGCATCCGGTGATTTTAAAGACGTGGGCGATACCGGCGAGTGGAAAGACTTTTCCCTGTCAGTATCCCACTGCCCGCCAAGCCTCGCGCTTGCCACCGCCTACTTCTATGGACAGGCGGACAGCACGCACCCCACTAAATTCGCCAATATCGGCAGTGCAAAGGGGCTGGCGCTGGAGCTGGCAGACCGGCAGGACAATATTCTCATCGCTCCGCAGGCGAGCTTTAACGCGGTGATTAATCAAAACGATCATACGGCCACCTTCCCACTCGCCGCACGCTACTACGCCACCTCCATGCCGGTGAGCGCGGGGACGTTCAGCAGCGTGGTGCAGGTGACCTTCACTTACCAGTAGGACCGCGCCCCTTAGCACGGATGCTTTTCCTGCGCCCGGCGGTCAGTGTTGCCGGGCGTTTTTTTACCTCGGGGACCTCTGGCTGTTCAATCGGAAAGATCGGCAGCGCATTTAACAGGCGTTGGCCGTAATTTTTTGTGAGCAGACGCTTGTCATAAATCACCACCTCCCCCCAGCAGCCGTGGCTACGGATCAGACGCCCGACCTGCTGAATAAGATTAAACGACGCCGCAGGTAAACTCTGCACCTCAAACGGATAGCGGTTGAGGCTCTTCAGCCACTCGCCCTCGGTGATAACGACCGGGCTGTCGATGGGCGGGAAGGCAATTTTATGAATATGCACCTGCGTCAGGTAATCGCCCTTCAAATCCAGACCTTCCGCGAAGGACTGCAATCCTACCAGCACGCTGCGCTCGCCGTTATCGATGCGCTTGCGATGGGTTTCCACCAGCCGGTAACGGGGCTGGTCGCCCTGGACCAGCAGAAGCAGGCGCAGGTCGGTCACATGTTCCAGAAAACGCTGCATCGCCCGTCCGCTGGCAAACAGCACCAGCATACCGGGGTACTTTCTGCTCTCAACCTGTTCGCGGAAGTAGGCCGCCATTTCTGCAATGTGCTGCTCTTCGTTGTCGATAAGCGGCTCATACTTCATGCGCGGGATCACCAGCTTCCCCTGCTCGCAGTGGTTAAACGGCGAATCCAGCGCGACAAAACGATCGCCCGCTTTCTCTTTCAGGCCGCTCATCTCCTGCAGCCGCGAGAAGCTGTTCAGGGAGCGCAGCGTGGCGGAGGTCACGACCACGTGCGGCACGCTGCGCCAGATGAGCTTTTCCAGCTGATCGGCCACGCGGATGCCCACGCAGTGGAAAAACAGGTGGACCTGGCCGTCGCGCACTTCACGGGTGGCCCATTTGGTGACCGGCGCGCCCGACGCCTGCGCCATCGAGGCCAGCCGCCAGAGCTTGCTCTGGGCTTCGAACATGCCGAGCGCACGGTTCATCTGCAGCAGAATGCGGTGCAGGCGAACCACGTCGTGCGAGCCGGTTTTCTCGCTGAGATCGTTTAAGAACATCTCCGCCAGCCCGCGCAGCTTTTCCAGATGCTTCGCCAGCTGCTGGCAAATCTCCATCACCTCCTCCGGCAGTTCGCCCATCGCAAAGCGGTGTTCCGCCTCCAGGGTAGCGGGAAGATAAAGATTCAGGATGTTGTTCAGAGACGAGATAAGGCTGTAAACCTCTTCGCAGTGATCGCTCAGACGCTCCGGCACCGCCAGCGGCGGCGTGGTTTTCGGCCGGAACTGCTCCATGCAGGTGGCGACAAGCTTGCAGAAGAGATCCAGCTGCAGGCGGAACCAGGGCGCGGTAATTTCTGCGCTCATCTCCAGCGCGTCGCGCGCCACGTCGGGCAGATGGTGGCCTTCGTCGAGCACCAGCAGCAGGTTTTTCGGCTCCGGCAGCACCGCTTCGCTCTCCAGCGCCGCCATCACCAGCGCGTGGTTAGCCACCACCACTTCGGCTTCCTGAATTTCGCGCCGCGCGACGAAGAACGGGCATTCGCGGTAGTAGTGACAGTTGCGGTTCAGACAGCTGGCCTTGTCGGTGCTGAGCCTGCGCCACAGATCGTCGCTGATGGCTTTATCGGTGTGATCGCGCAGGCCATCCCATTTATAGCCATCAAGATCGCCTTTCAGCGTTGCGCAGAGCTCCTGCTCGGCTTTGTTGTTGGGCGTGAGATCGTCGTCGAGGAACGCCAGCAGATCCTGTTGCGACGCCTCGCTGCTGGCAAGCCCTGCCAGGTTACGCGGGCAGACGTAGCGCCCGCGGCCAAAGGCGGCCGTAAACCGCAGGTCGGGGATGATTTTGCGCAGCAGGGGCAAATCTTTGCTGAAGATCTGGTCCTGCAAGGCCACGTTGGCGGTGCTGACCACCAGCGTTTTGTCTTCCTCCCGCGCGATGGCGATGCCGGGAATGAGATACGACAGGGTTTTCCCGACGCCGGTCGGGGCTTCAATCGCCAGATGTCGCCCGTCGTCCCCGGCGAGCGTTTTTGCCACGTCGGCAATCATCTGCCGCTGCGGCGCTCGGGGGATAAAATCGGGGATCTGCTGCTGTAGCGCCTTATACCAGGCGCCTATTTGCGCTTTCAGCGCCGCGGTTAAAGCCATTGGAAAACCTGAAATACTGTATAAACAGCCACTATTGTGGCACTTTCTCTTCGCTGCCGCAAAAAGAAAAGCCCGGCTTTACGACCGGGCTTCCAGATTACTGCGGGTTAGCAGGCTTGCGCGGGCGGCGTCGGCGCTGCCCTTCCCCTGCCGGCTTGCCTTCGCCGCTGCGCCACGGATTGTCACCGGCCGGTTTGCTGTCGTTGCCACGACGCGGCGGTTTGCCCGCTGTCTTCGGCGCGCCACTTTCGGCACGACGCGGCTGCTTGCCGCGACCACCGCCGCCCTGACCGCGACCGCCCTGACGACCGTTCTGAATCGGCTCGGCTTTGATCGACGGATCCACTTCATAACCTGGGGTTTCGATGCGCGGGATCTCTTTCTTCAGCAGGCGTTCGATGTCGCGCAGCAGCTTGTGCTCGTCCACGCACACCAGAGAGAGCGCTTCACCGGTGGCCGCCGCACGACCGGTACGGCCGATACGGTGCACGTAGTCTTCCGGCACGTTTGGCAGCTCGTAGTTCACCACGTGCGGCAGCTCTTCAATGTCGAGGCCACGGGCAGCGATGTCGGTCGCCACCAGCACGCGGATGTCGCCAGACTTGAAGTCCGCCAGCGCACGGGTACGCGCGCCCTGGCTCTTGTTGCCGTGGATCGCCGCACTGCGGATGCCGTCTTTGTTCAGCTGTTCCGCCAGGTGGTTCGCGCCGTGCTTGGTGCGGGTAAAGACCAGCACCTGCTGCCAGTTACCCTGGCCAATCATCTGGGAGAGCAGTTCGCGCTTGCGCTTTTTATCCACAAAGTGAACGTGCTGCGTCACCTGCTCAGAGGCGGTGTTGCGGCGCGCCACTTCCACTTCCAGCGGGTTATGCAGCAGCTTTTCCGCCAGCGCCTTGATCTCGTCGGAGAAGGTCGCGGAGAAGAGCAGATTCTGACGACGCGGCGGCAGCTTGGCCAGCACGCGACGAATGTCGTGAATAAAGCCCATGTCGAGCATGCGGTCGGCTTCGTCCAGTACCAGAATTTCGATGTTATCCAGCTTCACCGCGTTCTGGTGTTCCAGATCCAGCAGACGGCCCGGCGTTGCCACCAGTACGTCCACGCCGCCGCGCAGCTTCATCATCTGCGGGTTGATGCTGACCCCGCCGAACACCACCAGCGAGCGAATGTTGAGATAGCGGCTGTAGTCACGCACGTTCTCACCAATCTGCGCGGCCAGCTCGCGGGTTGGGGTGAGGATCAGCGCACGAACCGGACGACGGCCTTTTGCGTGCGGCTGATTTTTTACCAGCAGTTCTAACAGCGGCAACGTAAAGCCCGCGGTTTTACCGGTGCCGGTCTGGGCGCTGGCCATCAGGTCACGGCCCTGAAGAACGGCAGGAATAGCCTGTTGCTGGATTGGGGTTGGCTCAACGTAGCCCTGCTCTGCGATCGCGCGCAGAATTTCCGGGTTCAGGCCAAGGGAATCAAAAGACATAAAAACTCCGAACCGCCCCGACCATCACAGGTGTAGTTTTCAGGGAGATCTAACAATTGAGAGGACAAAAACCACAATGTCGCGAAGGGGCGGAGTGTAGCAGCTTTTGTGACGTGGCGCATAAAATATCCCTCCGCGTTCCCTCGACGGGGATGCGAATCAGGCATAATCTTAATCAATCGATTGATTAATTTTTAATGCCGCCATGAATACAACACCCACAACAACCAAAGGTGAACAGGCCAAAAACCAGCTTATTGCCGCCGCGCTGGCGCAGTTTGGTGAGTACGGGCTGCACGCGACCACGCGCGATATCGCCGCGCTGGCCGGGCAAAACATTGCGGCGATTACCTACTATTTTGGCTCAAAAGAGGATTTATATCTCGCCTGCGCCGAGTGGATCGCCGATTTTATCGGCACGCAGTTTCACCCGCACGTTGAGGAGGCCACCGCGCTGCTCGGCCAGCCGTCGCCCGATCGCGAGGCCATCCGCCAGCTGATCCTGAGTGCCTGCCACAACATGATCCGCGTGCTGACGCACGACGATACGCTCAACCTGAGCAAGTTTATCTCCCGCGAGCAGCTCTCCCCCACTGCCGCCTACCAGCGGGTACACGATCGGGTGATTGCCCCGATGCATACCCACCTGACCCGGCTGATCGCCGCCTATACCGGGCGGGATGCCGGCGATACCGCGACAATTTTGCATACCCACGCCCTGCTGGGTGAAATCCTTGCCTTCCGTCTGGGCCGGGAAACCATCCTGTTACGCACCGGCTGGACACAATTTGATGAGGATATAGCCGCGCAGATCGGTGAGGTGATCGCCTGTCATCTCGATCTGATCCTGCAAGGCTTAACGCAAAGGAGCCTGAAGTCATGAAAAAACCTGTCGCCATCATTCTGGTGGTTGTTGTTTTGCTTGCCGCGGGCGTCGGTGGATGGCTGTGGTACCAGAGCCATCAGGATAAAGGCCTGACGCTGTACGGTAACGTGGATATTCGCACGGTGAACATGAGCTTCCGCGTCGGCGGCCGTCTCGCCGCGCTGAGCGTTGACGAAGGCGATGCCATTAAAACCGGGCAGACGCTTGGGATGCTGGACAAAGCCCCCTATGAGAACGCGCTGCTGCAGGCCAAAGCGGGCGTCTCCGTTGCGCAGGCGCAGTATGACCTGATGCTGGCCGGCTATCGCGACGAAGAGATCGCCCAGGCCGCTGCCGCCGTCAAACAGGCACAGGCGGCCTATGACTACGCGCAGAACTTCTACGCCCGCCAGCAGGGGCTGTGGAAAAGCCGCACCATTTCCGCGAATGACCTGGAAAATGCGCGCTCGTCCCGCGACCAGGCGCAGGCAACCCTGAAGTCCGCGCAGGATAAATTAAGCCAGTACCACACCGGTAACCGCCCGCAGGATATCGCCAAGGCGAAAGCCAGCCTTGAACAGGCGCAGGCCCAGCTGTCGCAGGCAGAGCTGGATCTGCACGACACCACGCTGGTGGCACCGTCAGACGGCACGCTGATGACCCGCGCCGTCGAGCCGGGCAGCATGCTCAGCGCGGGCAGCACCGTGTTAACCCTCTCCCTGACCCGCCCGGTCTGGGTACGTGCCTACATTGATGAGCCTAATCTCGGCCAGATGCAGCCGGGCCGCGAGCTGCTGCTCTATACCGACGGTCGCCCGGACAAGCCGTATCACGGCAAGGTGGGGTTTGTCTCCCCTACCGCCGAATTCACGCCGAAAACGGTTGAAACGCCGGACCTGCGTACCGACCTGGTGTATCGCCTGCGCATTATCGTGACCGATGCGGACGACGCCCTGCGCCAGGGCATGCCCGTCACCGTAAAAGTGAACAGCGGGGAACGACATGAATGATGCGGTTATCCAGCTCAACAATCTGGTCAAACGCTTCGCAGGGATGGACAAACCGGCGGTCGCGCCGCTGAACTGCACCATCCGGAAAGGCTACGTGACCGGCCTGGTCGGCCCGGACGGTGCGGGAAAGACCACGCTGATGCGCATGCTGGCGGGGTTGCTGAAGCCGGATGAAGGATCGGCCCGCGTGCTGGGCCTGGATCCGATAAAAGACGACGGCCCGCTCCACGCCATGCTCGGCTATATGCCGCAGAAGTTTGGCCTGTATGAAGACCTGACGGTGATGGAAAACCTGAACCTGTACGCCGACCTGCGCAGCGTCACCGGCGAAACCCGGGAGAAAACCTTCGCCCGCCTGCTGGAATTTACCTCGCTCGGCCCGTTCACCGACCGGCTGGCGGGCAAGCTCTCCGGCGGGATGAAGCAAAAGCTGGGGCTGGCCTGCACGCTGGTGGGCGAGCCGAAGGTGCTGCTGCTGGACGAGCCCGGCGTCGGCGTAGACCCGATTTCCCGCCGCGAGCTGTGGCAGATGGTGCACGAGCTGGCGGGCGACGGGATGCTGATCCTCTGGAGCACCTCCTACCTCGACGAAGCGGAACAGTGCCGGGACGTGCTGCTGATGAACGAAGGCGAACTGCTCTATCAGGGCGAGCCGACGACGCTGACGCAGAGCATGGCCGGGCGCAGCTTCCTGCTGCACAGCCCGCAGGCGTCCAACCGCTCGCTGCTGCAGCGGGTGCTCAGGCTGCCGCAGGTCAGCGACGGGATGATTCAGGGCCGCTCGGTGCGGGTCATCCTCAAAAAAGAGGCCACCGTCGACGATATTCGCCGGGCGCCTGGAATGCCGACGATTGAGATGGAAGAGACGGCGCCGCGTTTTGAAGATGCGTTCATCGACCTGCTGGGCGGCGCGGGGACCTCCGAGTCGCCGCTTGGGGCGATCCTGCACACGGTGGAAGGTACGCCGGGCGAAACGGTGATCGAAGCCAAATCCCTCACCAAAAAATTCGGGGATTTCGCCGCCACTGACAACGTGAATTTTGCCGTGAAGCGCGGCGAGATTTTTGGCCTGCTCGGACCAAACGGCGCGGGAAAATCCACCACCTTTAAGATGATGTGCGGCCTGCTGGTGCCGACGTCCGGCAAGGCGCTGGTGCTGGATATGGATCTCAAGGTCAGCTCCGGCAAGGCGCGCCAGCACCTGGGCTATATGGCGCAGAAGTTCTCGCTGTACGGCAACCTGACGGTCGAGCAGAATCTGCGCTTTTTCTCCGGCGTGTACGGCCTGCGCGGGCGGGCGCAGAACGAGAAGATCCGCCGCATGAGCGACGCCTTCGGGTTAACAACTATCGCTTCCCACGCCACCGACGAACTGCCGCTCGGCTTTAAGCAGCGGCTGGCGCTGGCCTGCTCGCTAATGCACGAGCCGGATATTCTGTTTCTGGACGAGCCGACCTCCGGCGTTGATCCCCTCACCCGCCGTGAGTTCTGGCTGCATATCAACAGCATGGTGGAAAAAGGGGTAACCGTCATGGTGACCACCCACTTTATGGACGAGGCGGAGTACTGCGACCGCATCGGGCTGGTGTATCGCGGCAAGCTGATTGCCCACGGCACGCCGGACGACCTGAAAAACCAGGCCGCCGACGATGAGGTCCCGGACCCGACCATGGAGCAGGCGTTTATCACCCTCATCCACGACTGGGATAAGGAGAATGCCCATGCGCAGTAACGCCCTTTCCTGGCGCCGGGTGCGCGCGCTGTGCGTTAAAGAGACGCGGCAGATCGTGCGCGATCCCAGCAGCTGGCTGATTGCGGTGGTGATCCCCCTGCTGCTGCTGTTTATCTTTGGCTACGGCATTAACCTGGACTCCAGCAAGCTGCGGGTCGGGATTTTACTCGAACAGCAGAGCGAAGAGGCGCTGGACTTTACCCACGCCATGACCGGTTCGCCCTACATTGATGCCACCATCAGCGACAACCGCCAGGAGCTGATCCAGAAGATGCAGGCCGGGAAAATTCGCGGTCTGATCGTCATTCCGGTGGATTTTGCCGCCAATATGGCGCGGGCGAATACCGATGCGCCGATCCAGGTGATTACAGACGGCAGCGAGCCGAACACCGCGAACTTCGTGCAGGGCTACGCGGAGGGGATCTGGCAACTCTGGCAGATGCAGCGCGCCGAAGACCGGGGTGAAGAATTTAAGCCGCTCATCGACGTGCAGACGCGCTACTGGTTTAACCCCGCCGCCATCAGCCAGCACTTTATTATTCCGGGCGCGGTGACGATTATTATGACGGTGATCGGCGCGATTCTGACCTCGCTGGTTATCGCCCGCGAGTGGGAGCGCGGCACCATGGAGGCGCTGCTTTCAACCGAAGTGACGCGCGTCGAGCTGCTGCTGTGCAAGCTTATTCCCTACTACTTCCTCGGCATGCTGGCGATGCTGCTCTGCATGCTGGTGTCCGTCTTTATCCTCGGCGTGCCGTATCGCGGCTCGCTGGTGGTGCTGTTCTTTATCACCAGCCTGTTCTTACTCAGCACGCTGGGGATGGGACTGCTCATCTCCACCATCACCCGCAACCAGTTTAACGCCGCGCAGGTGGCGCTGAACGCCGCTTTCCTGCCGTCGATTATGCTGTCCGGGTTTATCTTCCAGATAGACAGCATGCCTGCCGTCATCCGCGCCGTGACCTACATTATCCCGGCGCGCTACTTCGTGAGCACCCTGCAAAGCCTGTTCCTGGCGGGGAATATTCCGGTAGTGCTGATTATCAACACGCTGTTTTTAATGGCGTCGGCGGTGATGTTTATCGGGTTGACGTGGATGAAAACCAAACGGCGGTTAGATTAAGGAGCGCGCATGTTTCACCGTTTATGGACGTTAATACGCAAAGAGCTGCAATCCCTGCTGCGCGAGCCGCAAACCCGCGCCATTCTGGTGTTGCCGGTGCTGATCCAGGTTTTACTGTTCCCGTTTGCCGCCACCCTTGAGGTGACCAACGCCACCATTGCCATTTACAACGAAGACAACGGCAAACATTCCGTCGAGCTGACGCAGCGCTTTGCGCGTGCGAAGGCCTTTACCCACATCCTGCTGCTGAAAAGTCCGCAGGAGATCCAGCCTACCATCGACACGCAAAAAGCGCTGCTGCTGGTGCGCTTCCCGGCGGATTTCTCCCGCAATCTGGATACCTTCCAGACCGCGCCGATGCAGCTGATCCTCGACGGGCGTAACTCCAACAGCGCCCAGATCGCAGCCAACTACCTCCAGCAGGTGGTGAAGGATTACCAGCAGGAGCTGATGGACGGCAAACCGAAGCCCAACAACAGCGAACTGGTGGTGCGCAACTGGTATAACCCGAATCTGGACTACAAGTGGTTTGTGGTGCCGTCGCTGATCGCCATGATCACCACCATCGGGGTGATGATTGTGACCTCTCTCTCCGTCGCCCGCGAGCGCGAACAGGGCACGCTGGATCAGCTGCTGGTCTCCCCGCTCGCCACCTGGCAAATTTTCGTCGGCAAAGCGGTGCCGGCGCTAATTGTCGCCACCTTCCAGGCCACCATCGTGCTGGGGGTGGGAATTTGGGCCTACCAGATCCCGTTCGCCGGATCGCTGGCGCTGTTTTACTTCACGATGGTGATTTACGGGCTGTCGCTGGTGGGGTTTGGGCTGCTGATCTCCGCACTCTGCTCGACGCAGCAGCAGGCGTTTATCGGGGTATTCGTCTTTATGATGCCCGCGATCCTGCTCTCCGGGTACGTCTCGCCGGTTGAGAATATGCCGGTGTGGCTCCAGGATCTGACGTGGATAAACCCGATAAGGCACTTTACGGATATCACCAAGCAAATCTATCTGAAGGATGCGAGTCTGGATATTGTCTGGGGAAGTTTGTGGCCGCTACTGGTCATCGCGGCCACGACAGGCTCAGTGGCCTATGCGATGTTTAGACGCAACATCGCGTAGCTTTTTCTCTTTGGTCAGCAACGAGACCACCGCAGGCCCTGCGAGGATGGCCAGACCCGCCAGGGCCAGCAGCAGGTTGTTTTGCAGCACACGTGACAGCAGCCACAGAACAATCATCGCCGCACCAAAGTACCAGGTGGTGGTGAGCTCTTCGAGCACGTCACCCACCTCGCGCCAGCGCGCGTCATGGTGGCGCTGTAAAAACAGCATCGACAGCACGGTGACGCCGTAAAGGACGCATAGCCCCAGGCCAACACGTACCAGCGTGCCGCTCATCCAGCCCATCACCAGTACGGCCACGACCAGTAAATGCAACATTATCTGCCAGCAACTCAGGCCAGTTGCGACACGAACACGTTGTTGCCACTTCATGGCTTCTCTCCTGAAGGATTTTTCTCTGCTTAATCAGACTACCGCACTTTACGGAAAATTCCGTAACGCCGCATCTTTTTGTGACGACGACTACACTTTATTTTCATCGGGATAGTCACTCAGGAAGGAGCTTATGACGAAAAAAATGCAGCATTTCTCGCTTAAAGTGCTGACGATAAACATTCATAAGGGCTTCACAGCATTTAACCGCCGCTTCATTTTACCGGAGCTGCGCGACGCGGTGCGCACCGTCAGCGCGGATATTGTCTGCCTGCAGGAGGTGATGGGCGCACACGAAGTACATCCGCTTCACTTTGAGAACTGGCCCGACACGCCGCACTATGAATTTCTGGCCGACACCATGTGGAGCGATTACGCCTACGGCCGCAACGCGGTCTATCCTGAAGGTCATCACGGCAACGCGGTGCTGTCGCGTTATCCCATTGAACATTATGAAAACCGCGACGTTTCCGTCGGGGAGAGCGAAAAACGCGGCCTGCTCTACTGCCGCATTACCCCGCCCGACCTTGAGCTGCCCATCCACGTCGGCTGCGTTCATCTGGGCCTGCGCGAAGCCCATCGTCAGGCGCAGCTGAAAATGCTGGCCGAATGGGCCAACGCGCTGCCTGACGGTGAACCTGTTGTCGTGGCAGGCGATTTCAACGACTGGCGCCAGCGGGCAAACCATCCGTTGAAGGTGGATGCCGGGCTGGAGGAGATCTTCACCCGGGCGAACGGCAGGCCTGCGCGCACGTTCCCGGTCCGTTTCCCGCTGCTGCGGCTTGACCGCATCTACGTGAAAAATGCCCACGCCAGCAGCCCGACCGCCCTGGCGCTTCTCAACTGGCGGCATCTTTCCGACCATGCCCCGCTCAGCGCGGAGATCCACTTATGAAATGTTCCTGGCAGGAAGGCAACCGGATTACGCTGCTGGTCAACGGGGACGAGTATTACCCGGCCGTGTTTAAGGCAATTGATAACGCCCAGCAGAAAGTGATCCTCGAAACCTTTATCTGGTTCGAAGACAACGTCGGCAAGCAGCTGCACAGCGTGCTCCTGCGCGCCGCACAGCGCGGCGTCAAAATTGAAGTACTGCTGGATGGCTACGGCTCGCCGGACCTCAGCGATGCGTTCGTCAATGAACTGACCGCCGCAGGCGTGGTATTCCGCTACTACGATCCCGGCCCTCGCCTGTTCGGCATGCGGACCAACCTTTTCCGCCGTATGCACCGCAAAATTGTGGTGGTGGATGAGACGGTAGCGTTTGTCGGCGGCATTAACTACTCGGCGGAACATATGTCCGACTACGGCCCGGAAGCGAAGCAGGATTACGCCATTCGCATTGAAGGCCCGGTGGTGCAGGACATCTTGCTGTTTGAGCTGGAGAACCTGCCGGGGAAAGAGGCCGTTCGCCGCTGGTGGCGACGCCGCCATCGCCCGGAAGAGAACCGGAAGCCCGGCGAAGCGCAGGCGCTTTTCGTCTGGCGCGACAACGGCGAGCACCGGGACGACATTGAACGTCACTATCTCAAGATGCTGGCCAACGCCAAGCGCGAAGTGATCATCGCCAACGCCTACTTTTTCCCGGGCTATCGCCTGCTGCATGCCATGCGAAATGCTGCAAGACGCGGCGTGCGCGTGAAGCTGATTGTCCAGGGCGAGCCGGATATGCCGATCGTCAAAGTCGGGGCGCGGCTGCTGTACAACTACCTGGTGAAGGGCGGCGTCCAGATCTACGAATACCGCCGTCGGCCGCTGCACGGCAAAGTCGCGCTGATGGACGATCACTGGGCCACCGTGGGCTCCAGCAACCTCGATCCGCTGAGCCTGTCGCTTAACCTTGAAGCCAACCTGATCATTCACGACCGCCAGTTTAACCAGACCCTGCGGGATAACCTGCAGGCGTTGATCGTTAACGACTGCGTGCGCGTGGATGAGTCTATGGTTCCCAAACGCACCTGGTGGAACCTGGGCATCAGCGTGGTGGTGTTCCACTTCCTGCGGCATTTCCCGGCGATGGTCGGCTGGCTGCCGGCGCATACGCCGAAGCTGGCGCAGGTGGACCCGCCGGTACAACCCGAAATGGAAACCCAGGACCGCATAGAAGCGGAAGACGGAGGCAAACCCTGATGTCAAAATCGCATCCACGCTGGCGTCTGGCAAAAAAGATCCTCACCTGGGTATTCTTTATTGCCGTCGCGGTGCTGCTGGTGGTCTACGCGCAGAAAGTGGACTGGGAAGAGGTGTGGAAGGTCATCCGCAACTATAACCGGATGGTGCTGCTGGGCGCGACGGGGCTGGTTATCGTGAGCTACCTGATGTACGGCTGCTATGATCTGCTGGGTCGGGCCTACTGCGGCCACAAGCTGGCCAAACGTCAGGTGATGCTGGTGTCGTTTATCTGCTACGCCTTTAACCTGACGCTGAGCACCTGGGTCGGGGGCATTGGCATGCGCTATCGCCTCTACTCGCGGCTCGGCCTGCCGGGCGGGACCATCACACGCATTTTTTCCCTGAGCATTACCACCAACTGGCTGGGCTATATCCTGCTCGGCGGGGTGATCTTTACCATCGGCGTGGTGCAGCTGCCCGCGCACTGGTATATCGACGAGGCCACGCTGCGCATTCTGGGCATCGTGCTGCTGCTGATTATCACCGTTTATCTGTGGGCCTGCGCGTTTGCAAAGCGCCGCCATATGACGATTAAAGGGCAAAAGCTGGTCCTGCCCTCGTGGAAGTTTGCGGTGCTGCAGATGGCGGTCTCCAGCGCCAACTGGATGGCCATGGGGGCCATCATCTGGCTGCTGATTGGCGAGGACGTCAATTACTTCTTCGTGCTGGGCATGCTGCTGGTGAGCAGCATTGCCGGGGTGATTGTGCACATTCCGGCGGGGATCGGCGTGCTCGAGGCGGTCTTTATTGCGTTGCTTGCGGGGGAGCATGTCTCTCAGGGAACGATTATCGCCGCCCTGCTGGCGTACCGCATGCTGTATTACTTCCTGCCGCTGGCGCTGGCAACGATCTGCTATCTGGTGCTGGAAAGTCGGGCGAAAAAGCTGCGGGCGAAGAATGAGAGGATGCTAGCGAAGTGAATAAGTCGGGTGGCGGCTTCGCCTTACCCGACCTACGGTTCGCGCTTCGCAGGACGGGCAAGGCGAAGCCGCCACCCGGCAAAGCAACCTTAGCGACGGTTGCCTAAAATCCGCAGCAGCATCAGGAACAGGTTGATGAAGTCCAGATAGAGCGTCAGCGCGCCCAAAATCGAGTATTTGCGCAGGTTCGAACTGTCGCGCACGTCAATCTGCTCGCCGATGTTTTTCAGCTTCTGGGTGTCATACGCCGTCAACCCAACGAAGATCACCACCCCGATGTAGGTCACTGCCCACATCAGCGCGTCGCTCTTCAGCCACAGGTTCACCAGTGACGCCAGCACAATCCCGATCAGCCCCATAAACAGCATGCTGCCGAAACCGCTCAGATCGCGCTTCGTGGTGTAGCCGTACAGGCTCATCGCACCAAACATCCCGCCGGTGACCACGAAGGTGCTGGCGATGGATGAGTAGGTGTAAACGATAAAGATGCTGGAAAGCGTCAGCCCCGTTAGCGCCGAATAGAGCATAAACAGGGTCGTTGCCATGCCGGCACTTAGCTTGTGCACCAGACCCGAAAGCACAAATACCAGCGCCAGCTGCGCGATAATCAGCCCAAAGAAGGTGATTTTGCTGGAGAAGATAAACATCATCAGCTCCGGCGTATTCGCCGCATACCACGCGATAAACGCGGTAAGCAGCAGGCCAACCGTCATCCAGCCGTACACCTGCGCCATATACGTCTGCAGGCCGCTACGGGTCTGCTGCACTATTGAATCGGAACGCGGAAATCGGTCCATGATTCACTCCTGATTAAGATTAAGTAGACACACTCATTAAGAGTAACACATCCACGTAAACCGACTACCAACGGCTGGCGGCCTGTTTATCGCTGTCGCGAGATTCTACCCAGCGATCGCCTTCCGGCGTGGCTTCGCGCTTCCAGAACGGCGCTTTGGTTTTGAGGTAATCCATAATGAACTCCCCTGCCGCAAACGCGCTGCCGCGGTGCGCGCTGGTCACCCCGACAAAGACAATCTCCTCGCCGGGCCACATCTCGCCGATGCGGTGAATCACCGTGACGCGTCCGAGCGGCCAGCGGCCTCGCGCCTCGTCCACTATCTCCGCCAGCGATTTCTCCGTCATGCCGGGATAGTGCTCCAGCGTCAGCGCCTTCACGCTGTCACCGAGGTTGTGATTGCGCACTTTGCCGGTAAAGGTCACGACCGCACCGTCTTCGTCGCGTTCCGCCAGCCAGCTGTATTCCGTCCCTACGTTAAAGCGCTCAGGGCCAACCAGAATGCGGGTTTCAGTCATATTAGCCCCCTGTGACCGGCGGGAAGAAGGCCACTTCATCCCCGGCCTTCAGCGGATGGGTAAGCTCCACCAGCGTCTGGTTAACGGCGGCCAGCAGCTTGCCTTCGTCGAGCGCCAGCGCCCAGCGCTCGCTCTGTGCCGCCAGATGCGCACGCAGAGCCGCAACGTTTTCAAAAGACGCATCCAGCGTCAGGCTGTCGGTATTCACCAGCTCGCGCACCTGCGCAAAAAAGAGCACCTTAATCATGGCTGTCCACCTTAAAATCTCCGGATTTGCCGCCGCTTTTTGCCAGCAGGCGAACCGGGCCAATCACCATGTCTTTCTGCACCGCTTTGCACATGTCGTAGATGGTCAGCGCGGCCACGGACGCTGCCGTCAGCGCCTCCATCTCCACGCCGGTTTTGCCGGTTAAGCGGCACAGCGATTCAATGCGCACGCGGCTCTGCTCCGGCTGCGCCTGCAGGTTTACCTCCACCTTGCTCAGCATCAGCGGATGGCACAGCGGAATTAAGTCCCAGGTGCGCTTGGCGGCCTGAATACCGGCGATGCGGGCGGTGGCAAAGACATCACCCTTGTGATGGCTGCCGTCGATGATCATCGCCAGCGTTTCCGGCAGCATGGTGACAAACGCTTCGGCGCGCGCCTCGCGCACCGTTTCCACTTTGGCGGAGACGTCCACCATATGCGCTTCGCCAGCGGCGTTAATGTGGGTCAGTTGTGACATAGCTTATTTCTTTAAATGGGGATGGAAATTACACGGACGGGTACGAGCATCCAGCTGCGGGGCGATGATGTTTTCCCACGCGGTGCGGCAGGCTTTGGTCGAGCCCGGCATGGCAAAAATCAGGGTGTTGTTCGCCACCCCGGCAACGGCGCGCGACTGCAGCGTGGAGGTGCCAATCTCTTCAAAGGAGAGCATGCGGAACACCTCGCCGAAGCCTTCCACCTCGCGGTCGAACAGCGGGAGCAGCGCTTCAGGCGCCTGATCGCCCGCGGTAAAGCCGGTGCCGCCGGTGATCAGCACCACCTGCACCTCATCGCTGGCGATCCACTGAGAGACCTGCGCGCGAATGGCGTAGCGGTTCTCCTTCACGATCGCTTTATCGACGATGTGATGCCCCGCGTCATGGGCCGCCTCGCGCAGCCAGTGGCCGGAGGTATCATCCTCTTCGCCACGGCGGTCGGAAACGGTAAGGATAGCAATGCGTGTCGGGATAAATTCTGCGCTTACCTGACTCATCTTCTGATTCCTTCTTAAGCCTGATTACCCGCCGATGTAAGACAGGTTCTGAGTAATGCCGGTATTGCCCTGATGCAGGAAGTGGGTCTGTTTTTTATGCGTCAGCGCTTCAGAAATGCGTGCTTCAAGCGCCTCCTGCTGGGCATCGTCTGCCAGCAGATCGCGCAGGTCTACGCCGCCGTCCCCGAACAGGCACAGGTGCAGCTTGCCGACGGAAGAGACGCGCAGGCGGTTGCAGCTGGCGCAGAAGTCTTTCTCGTAAGGCATGATAAGCCCAATTTCGCCTTCGTAATCAGGATGGCAGAAGACCTGCGCCGGGCCGTCGCTGCGCTGGCGGATCTGGTGGATCCAGCCGCGTTTCAGCAGCGCGTCGCGCAGGACCATGCCGGAGATGTGATGACGACGGAACAGCTCGCTGCCCTCGCCGGTTTCCATCAGCTCAATAAAGCGCAGCTGAATGGGGCGGGATTTGATCCAGGCGAGGAAGGTGTCCAGCTGATGGTGGTTGACGTCGCGCATCAGCACCGTATTGACTTTGACCTTCTCGAACCCGGCGCTGAACGCCGCGTCGATGCCGTCCATCACCTGGCGGAATTTATCCTGGCCGGTAATGGCGTGAAACTGGCGGGCGTCGAGACTGTCCACGCTGACGTTAATGGCGGTTAAGCCCGCATCGCGCCAGGTGGCCACGTCGCGCGCCATGCGGTAACCGTTGGTGGTCACGGCAATCTGGCGAATGCGGTCGTTTTCACGCACGGCAGCAATGATGTCCGGGAAATCACGGCGCAGAGAGGGTTCACCGCCGGTCAGACGCACTTTTTCGGTGCCGAGCTCAGAGAAGGCGCGCGTGACGCGGCGCACTTCATCCACGGAGAGAAAGCCGTTATTGGTGACGCTGCCCGGTTTGTAGCCGTCGGGCAGGCAGTAGGTGCAACGGAAGTTGCACACATCGGTAATCGACAGACGCAAGTAATAAAACTTACGCGCGAAAGCATCAGTAAGTTGTGAAGCCATGTACACCTTTCCAGATACGGGAGGCACAGTCATTTCTTTCTGTACCCTGGTGGCAAATTCGCCACGGCCAGAGCGCCATATCTTTCGACACAGGCACAAGGGCTAGAGTGTATGTTTTCAGTGTTGAAAACGTGGTTAAGGCGATAGTAGCGCGGAAAGTCTGACAGCGCCATTATCGCTTTTCGCTATATAATTACGTATATAGCGAATCAATCCTGCATTTTCGCTACAGAATACCTAAAAACTGCACTTTCACATTGATATACGTCATTTTGCTTCGGGTGAGGCATCGTCTTTTAGGGGTAGTTAGGTTACTGTTACGCGATCGAACGTGATAAGGAATACGTATGCGCAATCGCACTTTTGCGGATCTTGACCGAGTGGTCGCTCTTGGCGGAGGCCACGGCCTGGGCCGCGTTATGTCCTCTTTGTCGTCACTCGGCTCAAGGCTGACAGGGATAGTGACCACCACCGATAACGGCGGCTCAACCGGGCGGATCAGACGTGCCGAAGGCGGTATTGCCTGGGGCGATATGCGCAACTGCCTGAACCAGTTAATTACCGAGCCGAGCGTCGCATCGGCGATGTTTGAGTACCGTTTTGGCGGCAATGGCGAACTTTCCGGGCATAACCTCGGAAATCTGATGTTAAAGGCGCTGGATCACCTGAGCGTAAGGCCTCTTGAAGCCATCAATCTGATCCGTAACCTGCTCAAAGTGGACGCATTTCTGATCCCGATGTCTGAACAACCGGTCGATTTGATGGCCATCGACGCCGAAGGGCATGAAGTATACGGCGAAGTGAACATTGACCAGCTTCTACTGCCGCCCAAAGAGCTGATGACTTACCCGAGCGTGCCGGCGACGCGTGAAGCCGTAGAAGCAATTGGCGATGCGGATTTAATTCTGATCGGCCCGGGCAGCTTTTACACCAGCCTGATGCCGATCCTGCTGGTGAAAGAGCTGGCGCAGGCGCTGCGCCGCACCCCGGCGCCGATGGTCTACATCGGCAATTTAGGGCGTGAGCTGAGTCCGGCTGCGGCGAGCCTGTCGCTGGCGGACAAGCTCGACCTGATGGAGCAGTACGTCGGTAAGAAAATTATCGACGGTGTCGTGGTTGGGCCAAAAGTGGATGTGACAGGGATTGGCGATCGCGTGGTGGTGCAGGAGCCGCTGGAAGCCAGCGATATTAAATATCGTCACGACCGCCACCTGCTGCGCGAGGCGCTGGAGAAAGCGATTCAGGCGTTGGGTTAACAAAAACCCCGGTGGCGCTGCGCTTACCGGGGTGACAAAAGACGCTAAACCTGTAGGCCCGGTAAGCGCAGCGCCACCGGGCAAAAAACTCACGATGCCGCGATAAACAGATCCCGCAGCTGATGAAGCTGGTCGCGGATCTGCGCCGCCTCTTCGAACTCCAGGTTCTGCGCGTGCTGCATCATCTGCCCTTCCAGCTCGTGGATCTTCTGCTGCAGCGCCTTCGGCGTCAGCACGACGGTATCTTCTTCCACCACTGAACGCGCCTTGCCGCGGCCTTTCGCTTTGGTTTTGGCAATGTTCTGGCCCAGCGCCAGAATATCCACCACCTTCTTGTTCAGCCCCTGCGGGATAATGCCGTGCTCTTCGTTGTAGCGCTGCTGCTTCTCGCGGCGGCGCTCCGTCTCACCGATCGCTTTCGCCATCGACGGGGTAATTTTGTCACCGTACAGAATCGCTTTACCGTTGACGTTACGCGCGGCGCGGCCGATGGTCTGAATCAGCGAACGCTCGGAACGCAGGAAGCCCTCTTTATCCGCGTCCAGAATCGCCACCAGCGAGACTTCCGGCATATCCAGACCTTCCCGCAGCAGGTTAATCCCCACCAGCACGTCAAACTCGCCCAGACGCAGGTCGCGGATAATCTCCATGCGCTCCACGGTATCGATATCCGAGTGCAGATAACGCACCTTCTCGCCGTGCTCTTCGAGATACTCGGTCAGGTCTTCCGCCATACGCTTGGTGAGCGTGGTCACCAGCACGCGCTCGTTAATGGCGGAACGGGCGCGGATCTCAGAGAGCAGGTCGTCTACCTGCGTCGCCACCGGACGCACCTCGATAATCGGGTCCAGCAGCCCGGTCGGACGCACTACCTGGTCAACCACCTCATCGCCCGATTTTTCCAGCTCGTAGTTGCCCGGCGTGGCAGAGACGTAGATGGTTTGCGGCGCCAGCGCCTCAAACTCTTCAAACTTCATCGGACGGTTATCCAGCGCTGACGGCAGGCGGAATCCGTACTCCACCAGCGTTTCTTTACGCGCCCGGTCGCCGCGGTACATTCCGCCGATCTGCGGGATCGTGACGTGGGATTCGTCGATCACCAGCAAACCGTCTGCTGGCAGGTAATCAAACAGCGTCGGCGGCGGCTCGCCCGGCCCGCGCCCGGAGAGGAAGCGGGAGTAGTTTTCGATGCCGGAGCAGTAGCCCAGCTCGTTCATCATCTCCAGGTCGAACTGAGTACGCTGGCTGAGGCGCTGCTCTTCCAGCAGCTTATTGTTCGCCAGCAGCACTTTGCGGCGCTCGGCCAGCTCCACTTTGATCTCTTCCATCGCCTGCACGATACGCTCGCGCGGCGTCACGTAGTGCGTTTTCGGGTAGATGGTGAAGCGCTGGATCACCGACTCAACGTGTCCTGTCAGCGGGTCGAAGAGCGACAGGCGTTCGACCTCCTCGTCAAACAGCTCAACGCGCAGCGCCATATCGTCCGATTCCGCCGGGAAGATGTCGATCACTTCGCCGCGCACGCGGAACGTACCACGCTGGAAGGCCTGGTCGTTGCGGGTGTACTGCAGCTCCGCCAGGCGGCGCAAAATCGCGCGCTGGTCGATGATCATCCCTTGCGTCAGGTGCAGCATCATCTTGAGATAGAGATCCGGATCGCCCAGGCCGTAAATCGCCGAAACAGAGGCCACCACAACCACATCGCGACGCTCCAGCAGCGCCTTAGTGGCCGACAGTCGCATCTGCTCAATGTGCTCGTTCACCGACGCATCTTTCTCGATGAAGGTATCAGAGCTCGGCACATAGGCTTCTGGCTGGTAGTAATCGTAGTAGGAGACGAAATACTCAACGGCGTTTTCCGGGAAGAACTCTTTCATCTCGCCGTAAAGCTGCGCCGCCAGGGTTTTGTTGGGCGCCAGCACCATCGTAGGGCGCTGGAGATCCGCAATCACGTTGGCAATGGTAAAGGTTTTACCCGAGCCGGTAACCCCGAGCAGCGTCTGGTGCGCCAGCCCATCTTCCAGCCCCTCTTCCAGACGACGGATCGCTTCAGGCTGATCGCCAGACGGACGGAAAGCAGAATTCAATTTGAACGGTTTACTCATGGGCGACAACCTGATGACGTTATAAGCGGCAGGTGAATAATTTTACTCCTTGTTGCCAGGAATGCCAGTAAAAAACACTGGATGAAAAACCAGTAGCATGTCAGGATATTTAGCATAGCGCCTGAATGATTAGCGCGATAGCGGCCAAAATTTGGACAGTGGCAACATAAAACACCAGTCAGGTCAGGTTATCCCCAGAACTTTTTCTTTTTTAACATTTGTCAAGCCAGGTAATGATAGTTTTATGGCAACGGGTGACACTTTCATGACGGGAATTGATTTTATCTAACCAATTAAAAAATAAACGATATTTTCTAAAGCCGCGTTTCGCGTCAATTTGGGCGTAAGCCGCGTCTTCTCTCGCTTATCGCGTGTTTTCTAACTCTAATGCACATGGTTATCCACAGGAATAGTGGATAACTGCTTCCAGCCCATACAGACTGGCGCTCTGCAAATTCCCGGATTTTCCCACGAGGCGGCAGCAAAAAATTTTTATAGCTCTTTTTTGCTGATTAACAGTCGCGTCATTCATAACCAACTGACGAGATCTTGCTCACATTTCCATCATTTCTGGCTCTGCACCACAACTCACCACCGTCGGCACCGTCGATGTGCAATCCCCCTTTTTATCCCCCGCGCTTCTGTGACTTATTCCTAAAAAAGACGCTTTTTTAATCACTTTCCGCTTTATGGCAGGGGTTTTGCAGTTTAACAACGAGCCACACCTACACACATTTTTAAGGAGAGAAAGATGTTGAGCCTGCGTGCAGTGAATCAGTTTTACGGAAGTCAACATACGCTATGGAATGTGGATTTAGATTTTCCGCAAGGGATGTGTACAGGCGTCGTTGGCCTGCCGGGGATGGGAAAAACCACCCTCATGAATTGCATCGCCGGGAAAGTGCCCGTCGAAAGCGGCAGCATCATCTGGTATGAGGCGGGCGCGCCGCCGCGCGATTTGCTCAACCCGCCGCCAGAACAGCGTTCCGGGCCGGGGATAGGCTATGTCTCGCAGGACAGGCGGATCTTCTCCCAGCTCACGATTGAGGAGAACCTGCATATCGCCATGCGGGCGACGGGGAAACCGAACCCGGAGGCGAAAAATGACGTTTACGACCTGTTCCCGGCGCTCTATGCCTTGCGACGAACCCGCGCCAACACGCTCTCTCCGGACGACCAGTATCAGCTGGCGCTGGCTAATGCGCTGGTGAACCGCCCTCACCTGCTGATCCTGGATGAACCGCTGCACGGCGCGGGGCACAGCGTTGCCCAGAAGCTGGTGCAGCTGCTGGGGCGCTTAAACCGGGAGCTGGGTATGACGGTGCTGTTAGCGGAGCAGCAGCTGTCGTTTATCCGCCGGGTGGCGGACCGTTTCTGTCTGCTCTATCGCGGGCGTAACGTGGCGCAGGGCCACGTTAACGAACTGGATGACGAGCTTATCGCTCACTGGATGTCGCGGGAAGCAAAACGCTGAGATCGAGATAACGTCCGGTTTCGGCATTTTCCGCGCCGTCAGCCAGCCAGGGGAGCTCCCCGAGGCACGGCGCGGGCAGGACGCGCCTGAGCGTCGCCAGATACGCCTGATGGCGTTTACCCGGCGCAACCACGTCGTTGGCTATCCAGCCCGCAAGACGCAGCCCGGCCTGCTGGACGGCCTGTGCGGTCAACATGGCGTGATTGATGCAGCCCAGCTTGACGCCGACGACAAGAATGACCGGAAGCTGCTCGGCCTGCACCCAGTCAGCAAACGTCTGCGTGTCTGAAAGCGGCGTAAACCAGCCGCCGGCCCCTTCCACCAGCACCCAGTCGGCCTGATTTTCCAGCGTCCGCAGTCCGGCAGACAGCACGGCGAAATCAATCGGACGGCCTTCATCGGCGCTGACAATGTGCGGCGAGGTCGGTTCGGCAAAGGTGTACGGATTCACTGCAGAATAGGCGAGTTCACGCGTGCTGTTACGCTGGAGCGCCAGCGCGTCGGTGTTGCGTAACCCTTCCGCCGTCATCTCGCTGCCGGACGCCACGGGCTTATACCCGGCGGTGTTTTTCCCGAGCAGCCGTGCCGCCTGCAGCAATGCCGTGCTGGCAACCGTTTTGCCCACTTCTGTGTCCGTGCCGGTGACAAAATAACGTTCAGTCACGTTCGATAACCCCATGAAAAAGTTGATAGGAGAGCGGGAAATGCCCCCGCTGCTGCGGCCAGGCCAGCTCAAGGCGCTGCAGCTGACCCCGGGTAAGCGGTTTTTTCTCGCGTCCGGTATGCAGGTGCGTGGCGCCGATGCCCTTCAGCGAACGCATGGCGCTGAACGCATCGCTAAAATTGAGCGTGATGGTCTGCACCGTGCTGCGATAGCGCCAGCCTGCCAGCGCCTGCGTCACCTGCTCATGCGATAAAAACCGGTTAGCGTGCGGCTGTTCATCGACTGCCCGCCAGGCCTGATTCAGCTCCGGCAGCGAACTTTCCAGCAGGGTGGTAAAGGCCACCTTCCCGCCCGGCCGCGCCACGCGATAAAGCTCGCGCAGGGCCTGCGGCAGGCTACTGCACCACTGAACCGCCAGATGGCTCCAGACCAGATCGAACTGCGCGTCCGCCAGCGGGATCGCCTCGATATCGGCCAGCAGATAACGATCTGCCGCCTGCCGCTGGCGTGCCTCTTCCAGCATCCGGGCTGAGAGATCGATAGCCGTCACCTGGCTTCCCGCCCCGCGCCAGTAGCGGCTGTTGCTGCCGGGACCACAGCCGGCGTCCAGCACTTGCGCAAACGAGGTCTCGCCAAGGGCGGCCAGAAGCCCCTGCGCGCTCAGACGCTGCAGCTCATCATGCTGCGAATAGCTCTGCGCGGCGCGGCCGAATGCCGCCGCGATGGCCTGCTTATTCACCGGCATCATGGAGCGCCTCCAGCAACGTCTCAATATCCTGTGCTTCATGCGCCGCCGTCAGGGTTAAGCGCAGCCGCGCCGTGCCCGGTGGGACGGTGGGCGGGCGGATGGCCGTGACCCACATGCCCCGCTGGCGCAGCGCCTGTGCCAGTGCCAGCGCGCGGGCATTTTCACCGACAATCACCGGCTGGATAGCGCTCTGCGAATCGGGACTGTGGAAAGGCAGCGCCGCGAGTCCCTGACGGAAGCGCGCAATATGCTCTGCCAGCCGCTGGCGACGCTCATCTCCTTCTGCGCTGCGTATCACCGCCAGCGACGCTGACAGCGCTACGGCCTGCGCCGGAGGCATGCTGGTGCTGTAAATCAGGTGGCGGGCAAACTGCAGCAGATAGTCGGCGACGGGTTCGCTGCACAGCACGGCGGCGCCGCTGACGCCAAAGCCTTTGCCGAAGGTGACAATCAGCAGCTCCGGCTTCACGTTTTGCTGATACGCGCTCCCGCGCCCTTCGTCGCCCATCACGCCAGTGCCGTGGGCATCGTCCACCAGCAGCCAGGCGTTTTGCCGCTTTGCGGCCTCGTGCAGCGCGGCAAGCGGCGCGCTGTCGCCGTCCATGCTGAACACCCCTTCCGTGACCGCCAGCTGTTGTCCGTCGCAGGGTTTATCCAGCAGCGCAGCAAGCTGCCCCGCATCGTTATGGGCAAAACGCCGCAGCTGCGCCGGGCTTAAATTTGCCGCCTCCAGCAGGGAGGCGTGGCTTAAGCGATCGGCGACAATGCGATCGTCCTTGCCCATCAGGGCCGTGATGACCGCCTGGTTGGCGGCAAACCCAGAGATAAACAGCAGCGCGCGCGGGTAGCCCAGCCAGTCGGCAAGCGCCTCTTCCAGCGCCTGATGCGCCGTGGTGTATCCGCTGACGTGTCCCGATCCGCCGCTGCCCACGCCAAACCGCTCCGCGCCCTGCTGCCAGGCGCGGATAATGGCCGGATGCTGGCTCAGCCCGAGATAGTCGTTGCTGGAGAAATTGCAGAACTGCTGGCCTTCACGGGTAAGAAAACGGCCCGCGCCGTTTTCCACCACCCTGCGAACGCGAAATGCCTCTGCCGCCCGACGCTCGTCGAGCGCAGAGTTGATCCGTGCCTGCCAGGTCATACGGCTGCCGCGTTGTAGAACTGGTCGGTGTCGGCGTTGAAAATCTGCTGCTCCAGCTGCTGCTGTTGCTCGTTATCGCCCGTCAGCACCTCGGTCTGGTGCGGGTTCAGCCCCAGCTTGCGGAACAGCTGGACGTCTTTGTCCTCTTCCGGGTTCGGCGTGGTCAGCAGCTTGCAGCCGTAGAAGATGGAGTTGGCGCCGGCCATAAAGCACATCGCCTGGGTCTGCTCGTTCATCTGCTCGCGGCCCGCAGAGAGGCGAACGTACGAGGTCGGCATCATGATGCGTGCCACCGCGATGGTGCGGATAAAATCAAACGCATCCACGTCCTCGTTATCCGCCAGCGGCGTGCCCTTAACCTTCACCAGCATGTTGATCGGCACGCTTTCCGGCGGGGTCGGCAGGTTCGCCAGCTGCTGCAGGAGGCCCGCGCGGTCTTTCACCGTCTCGCCTAAGCCCACGATGCCGCCGGAGCAGACCTTGATCCCCGCGTCACGCACCTTATCCAGCGTATCCAGACGCTCCTGGTAGGTACGCGTGGTGATGATGTTGCCGTAAAATTCCGGCGAGGTGTCGAGGTTGTGGTTGTAGTAATCCAGCCCCGCCGCCGAGAGGCGCTGCGCCTGCTCCTCGTTGAGCGTGCCGAGGGTCATGCAGGCTTCGAGGCCCATCTCCTTCACGCCCTTCACCATCTGCTCCAGGTACGGCATGTCGCGATCGTGCGGGTTCTTCCACGCCGCGCCCATGCAGAAGCGGGTTGAACCGGCGTTTTTGGCCTTGCGCGCGGAGTCGAGGACCTGCTCGACCTCCATCAGGCGTTCTGACTCCAGGCCGGTTTTGTAGCGCGCGCTCTGCGGGCAATATTTGCAGTCTTCGGGGCAGGCGCCGGTCTTGATCGACAGCAGCGTGCTGACCTGAACATGGCGGGGATCGAAGTGCTGACGATGCACCTGTTGGGCTTCGAACATCAGCTCAAGGAAAGGTTTGTTGAATAATTCAGTAACTTGCGACATCGTCCAGCGTGCGTGGTGAGCCATCGGGCTTCTCCAAAGGGTTTTGTTAATTTTCGGTTCGGTTTATACTCGTAAACCTAAAACTTTTCAAAATGGTTTACAAGTCGATTATGACCCAGGACGATCTCGCCTTCGACAAGCAGCATATCTGGCACCCTTACACCTCCACCACCCGCCCCCTTCCCGTCTATCCGGTGGCCTCCGCCCACGGCTGCGAGCTGCACCTCGCCAGCGGCGAGCGGCTCGTTGACGGGATGTCCTCCTGGTGGGCGGCCATTCACGGGTACAACCACCCGCGCCTGAACGCGGCGATGAAGACGCAGATTGACCAGATGTCGCACGTGATGTTTGGCGGGATCACCCATCAGCCCGCGGTGGATTTATGCCGCCGTCTGGTGGCGATGACGCCTGACTCGCTGGAGTGCGTGTTCCTGGCGGATTCCGGCTCCGTGGCGGTGGAAGTGGCGATGAAAATGGCGCTGCAGTACTGGCACGCCAAAGGCGAAGCGCGCCAGCGTTTCCTCACCTTCCGCAACGGCTATCACGGGGATACCTTCGGAGCGATGTCGGTGTGCGATCCGGACAACTCCATGCACAGCCTGTGGAAGGGGTATCTGCCGGAAAACCTGTTCGCCCCGGCGCCTCAGAGCCGCTTCGACGGCGAGTGGAACGAGATGGACATGGTCGGCTTCGCGCGGCTGATGGCGGCGCATCGCCATGAGATCGCCGCCGTCATTCTTGAGCCGATCGTGCAGGGCGCGGGCGGGATGCGGATGTACCACCCGGAATGGCTGAGGCGTATTCGCAGGATGTGCGACCGCGAGGGCATTCTGCTGATTGCCGATGAGATTGCCACCGGCTTTGGCCGCACCGGCAAGCTGTTTGCCTGCGAACATGCGGGCATTGCGCCGGATATTCTGTGCCTCGGTAAAGCGTTGACCGGCGGCACCATGACGCTCTCCGCCACGCTCACGACCCGCCAGGTGGCCGACACCATCAGCGACGGTGAAGCCGGCTGCTTTATGCACGGCCCGACGTTTATGGGTAACCCGCTGGCCTGCGCCGTGGCGAGTGAAAGCCTTGCGATTCTGGAGAGCGGCGAGTGGCAGACGCAGGTTGCGGCGATAGAAGCGCAGCTGAAATCGGAGCTGAGCGCCGCCTCGGGCGCGAATTTCGTGGCGGACGTGCGCGTGCTGGGCGCCATCGGGGTGATTGAAACCACCCATCCGGTGAATATGGCGGCGCTGCAGCGCTTCTTCGTGGACCAGGGCGTGTGGGTCCGGCCTTTTGGCAAGCTTATCTATCTGATGCCGCCGTACAGCATCACGCCAGAGCAGCTTCGAAAATTAACCGACGCGGTTGTAACAGCCGTTAACATTCCCGCGCATTTCACGATTTAACCCAATGCATTACACTTGCTGAACGAGCGATCAACGAGGGTAAACCGTATGAAAATCATCAGTAAAGATCTGCGCGACGGCGAAAAGCTGCCGGAACGGCACGTTTTCAACGGCATGGGGTATCAGGGCGATAACATCTCCCCGCACCTGGCGTGGGACGAGGTTCCGGCAGGCACCAAAAGCTTTGTCGTGACTTGCTATGACCCGGATGCGCCAACCGGTTCCGGATGGTGGCACTGGATCGTGGCAAACCTGCCTGCCGACACGCGCGTGCTGCCGCAGGGTTCCGGTTCAGACCTGGTTGCCCTGCCTGAAGGTGCCATTCAGACGCGTACTGACTTTGGTAAAGCGGGCTACGGCGGCGCGGCGCCGCCAAAAGGGGAAACCCACCGCTATATCTTCACGGTGCACGCGCTGGACGTGGAGAGAATTGAGGTCGATGAAGGCGCGAGCGGCGCGATGGTCGGGTTTAACGTGCATTTCCATTCCCTGGGGAGCGCGTCGATTACGGCGATGTATTCGTAAAAAAAGCCGGGTGGCGGCTACGCCTTACCCGGCCTGGATTTCGCACTCGTAGGCCCGGTAAGCGCAGCGCCACCGGGCAAAAAAATCACAGCACCGAAGGTAACAGCCCCACCAGCCGCCCTTCTTCCAGAAGCTGCATCGCCTTATCAATATCCGGGGCAAAGAAGCGGTCATCATCGTAATGCGTAACGTGCTCGCGCAGCGCATGACGCGCCTGCTCCAGCAGCGGGCTGGATTTAAGCCCTTCACGCAGATCGATACCCTGACTTGCCGCCAGCCATTCCAACGCCAGCACGCCGCGGGTGTTGGAGGCCATTTCCCAGAGACGACGCCCGGCAGCCGGTGCCATCGAAACGTGATCTTCCTGATTGGCCGAGGTTGGCAGGCTGTCCACGCTGTGCGGGTGCGACAGCGCCTTGTTCTCGCTTGCCAGCGCTGCGGCCGTTACCTGAGCAATCATAAAGCCCGAGTTGACCCCGCCGTTACGCACCAGGAACGGTGGCAGCTGGGACATGTGTTTATCCATCATCAGCGCGATGCGGCGCTCGGACAACGCGCCGACTTCGGCAATCGCCAGCGCGATATTATCCGCCGCCATTGCCACAGGCTCGGCGTGGAAGTTGCCCCCGGAGACCACCTCGTTTTCCTGGGCGAACACCAGCGGGTTATCGGACACCGCGTTGGCCTCCACCAGCAGCACCTCCGCCGCCTGGCGCAGCTGCGTCAGACACGCCCCCATCACCTGCGGCTGGCAGCGCAGGGAATACGGATCCTGCACCTTCTCACAGTTGTGGTGTGACTCCGCGATCTCGCTGGTGTCGGTAAGCACGTGACGGTACATCGCGGCGGCATCAATCTGCCCGCGCTGACCGCGCACCTCGTGGATGCGGGCATCGAACGGGCGACGCGAGCCCAGCACCGCTTCGGTGGTCAGCGCACCGCACACCACCGCCGAGGCAAACAGATCTTCCGCTTCAAACAGGCCGCGCAGCGCGAAAGCGGTCGATGCCTGGGTACCGTTCAGCAACGCCAGCCCTTCTTTCGCCGCCAGGGTGATCGGGTTTAACCCGGCTTTTTTCAGCGCCTCTTTCGCAGGCAGCCACTCGCCCTGCCAGCGCGCTTTGCCTTCGCCCAGCAGCAGCAGCGACATGTGCGCCAGCGGCGCGAGATCGCCGGAGGCACCGACGGAGCCCTTCGCCGGGATCCACGGGTAGACCTCTGCATTCACCAGCGCCATCAGCGCCTGGATGACGCTCAGGCGAATGCCCGAGAAACCGCGCGCCAGGCTGTTGATTTTGAGCACCATCATCAGACGGACAATCTCATCGTCCAGCGGCTGACCGACGCCCGCCGCGTGCGACAGCACCAGCGAACGCTGCAGGTTTTCCAGATCGTGCGTCGCGATGCGGGTCTGCGCCAGCAGCCCAAAGCCGGTATTAATCCCGTAAGCCGTGCGCCCTTCGGCAACGATGGCTTCAACGCAGGCCACGCTGTCGTTAATGGCGGCGTGGGCGCTTTCATCAAGCGACAGGGTGACCGGCTGACGCCAGACGTTACGCAGCTGCTTGAGCGTCAGTGAGCCGGGAGTGAGTGTTAACGCGCTCATTCATGCTTTCCTTGTGTGGCAGGGATCATCGGCAGGTTAAGTCCCTGCTCTTTGGCACAGTCAATGGCAATCTCGTAACCCGCATCCGCGTGACGCATCACGCCGGTGGCCGGGTCGTTGTGGAGCACGCGGGCGATACGCGCGGCGGCTTCATCGGTACCGTCGCAGACGATGACCATCCCGGAATGCTGGGAGAAGCCCATTCCCACGCCGCCGCCGTGGTGCAGCGACACCCAGGTCGCGCCGCTGGCGGTGTTGAGCAGGGCGTTCAGCAATGGCCAGTCGGAGACCGCGTCCGAGCCGTCGCGCATGGCTTCGGTTTCGCGGTTCGGGCTGGCGACGGAGCCGGAGTCCAGGTGGTCGCGGCCGATGACGATCGGCGCGGAAACTTCACCGCTGCGCACCATTTCGTTAAAGGCGAGGCCCAGTTTTTGACGCCACTCCAGCCCTACCCAGCAGATACGCGCCGGCAGGCCCTGGAAGTTAATGCGCTCGCGGGCCATGTCCAGCCAGCGATGCAGGTGTTCGTCATCGGCGACGATCTCCTTCACTTTGGCGTCGGTCTTGTAGATGTCCTCCGGGTCGCCGGACAGGGCAACCCAGCGGAACGGACCGATGCCGCGGCAGAACAGCGGGCGGATATAGGCCGGGACGAAGCCCGGGAAGTCGAAGGCGTTACTCACGCCCATCTCTTTCGCCATCTGGCGGATGTTGTTGCCGTAGTCAAAGGTCGGAATGCCCATCTGGCTGAAGGCCAGCATCGCGGAGACGTGTTCCGCCATGGCGCGTTTCGCGGCAAGCACCGTGCCTTCCGGGTCGGTCTCCGCTTTTTGCTGATAGTCTTCCCACGACCAGCCTTTTGGCAGGTAGCCGTGCAGCGGGTCATGGGCGCTGGTCTGGTCGGTGACCAGATCCGGGCGCACGCCGCGGGCAACGAGTTCAGGAAGAATGTCCGCCGCGTTGCCGCACAGGGCAATCGACACCGCTTTGCCTTCGGACGTGTACTTTTTGATGCGCGCCAGCGCGTCATCGAGATTCTCGGCCTGTTCGTCGACGTAACGGGTACGCAGACGGAAATCAATGCGGCTCTGCTGGCACTCAATGTTCAGCGAGCACGCGCCGGCCAGCGTGGCGGCCAGCGGCTGCGCGCCGCCCATCCCGCCCAGACCGGCGGTCAATACCCAGCGGCCTTTCAGCGAGCCGTTGTAGTGCTGGCGACCGGCCTCCACGAAGGTCTCATAGGTGCCCTGCACGATCCCCTGACTGCCGATGTAGATCCAGCTGCCCGCGGTCATCTGGCCATACATCGCCAGCCCTTTCGCGTCGAGTTCGTTGAAGTGTTCCCAGGTGGCCCAGTGCGGCACGAGGTTAGAGTTGGCGATGAGCACCCGCGGGGCGTTTTTGTGGGTTTTAAACACGCCAACCGGCTTGCCGGACTGCACCAGCAGGGTTTCGTCGTGTTCGAGTTCGGTCAGTGCCTTAACAATGGCGTCATAGCATTCCCAGTTGCGCGCGGCGCGGCCAATGCCGCCGTAGACCACCAGCTCGTGGGGGTTTTCCGCCACCTCAGGATCAAGGTTGTTCATCAACATGCGCAGCGGGGCTTCGGTGAGCCAGCTTTTGGCAGTAAGGGTGGTGCCGCGCGCGGCGCGGACGTCCTGCTGGCGGTATTTACCTGACGACATTGTGTGCTCCTATACGGGACAGATGATGCATTTAGATATACTTGTATAGACAAGCACACACAAGGTCAGATTTAACAAAAAAGATACAATTTTGTTATATTGCGTTAGCGATCACGCTTATAAAACTTATGACATAAAGTGGCCCTGCAGCCGGTAACGGTTCCCCGGGAAAAGCAGCCGGGCATGTGACACGATGTGCGATGAGGACCAGGTTCGACGGCGGATCAGCAGGCACGGGTCGTGCTCTTTAATGCGCAGCCGTTCGCACTCCTGCGGCGTGGCGCGCACGGCTTCCACAATGTGCTCCCCTTCCGTCAGCGGTGCGACGAGCGAGAGATAGGCGTGCGGCGTGGTCTGGGTGTAATCCTGGTTCAGATAGTCCGGTATCCGTTCAGCGTTCACGCAGCGATCCTCAATCTGCACCGGAATGTCGTTTTCGAAATGCACCATCACCGAGTGGAAGATCCGGCTGCCTTCTTTGACGTTCAGCTCTACCGCCTGCTCGGCGCTGGCCTGGGTCTCTTCGAGCACCAGCACCTCACAGCGGTGCTGATGATTACGCGCGGCAATCTCGTCCGCAATGCTGCGGATTTCAAACAGGGCGGACTGCCCTTTCGGCTCCGCCACAAACGTCCCGACGCCCTGCAGGCGCACCAGAAGCCCTTCGTCGGTCAGCTCGCGCAGCGCCCGGTTGATGGTCATCCGGCTAAAGCCAAACTGGGCCACCAGATCGGCCTCCGAGGGAATGCGGTCGTGCGGACGCCAGACGCCGGTGGCGATTTTTTCGCTGATCGCCTGCTTCACCTTTTCGTAGAAAGGCGCGGGAGGGCTCGACGGCGGCAGGGGTGAGCGTGAAAACATCGTGACTCCTTGAATAGTGTTATGCCCACCAGTGAGCAATTTGCCAGGCCAGACGGGCGGCAAGCTTTGCGCCCAGCCCGTCCCGATCGAACTGCGGGTTAAACTCTACCAGATCGGCGGCCTGTAGCTTACCGCTACGGCAGATTTGTTCGATGATGGGGAGGAGATCCAGTGCCGGTATGCCTAACGCAGCCGGAGCGGAAACGGCAGGCATTTCGCTGGCGGGCAGGACGTCCAGATCGATTGTCAGGTAGACGCGATCGGCCTGGGCCAGCACCTTTTCCAGCGCGGATAGCGCATCGCGCCTGAAATGGAGATCCTCCACCAGCGTGACGTTAAGGTGTTCAGCCTCATCCCACAGCGCCTGCGTGTTCGCCGCCCGGCTCACGCCAAAGCAGGCGTACTGAAATGCCCGCCCGCGCTCATCGCAGTAGTGCGCCAGCTGGCGAAACGGCGTGCCGGACGTCGCCCGGTCGGCCTTGCGCAGATCGAGATGGGCATCCAGGTTGATAATGACCACCCGCTCGTTCGGGAAGGCGTCCAGCACGCCGCGACCGTGCGCCCACGCGGTTTCGTGTCCGCCGCCAAAGACCAGCGTGCGCATCCCGGACCGCTGGCATGACGTCACGGCATCGCTTAACGCCTGCTGTGCCGCTTCCAGGTCGTCATCTTCAACGTAAACCGACCCCATATCCGCCAGCCGCTCGTGTCCCAGATGGCTTGCCATATTTGCCAACGCCTTACGCAGCACATCAGGCGCCTGCACGGCGCCGGGCCTGCCCTGATTGCGTTTTACCCCTGCATCACATTCAAAGCCTATCAGCGCAATGCCGGATGCCAGCGGCGTGAACGCTCCCTGCTGCCGTATCGTCTGGAAAATGCGCGTTGCGTTGCTGGCCTCGGCGCTGTCGTCGCGCCCCTGCCAGACCGTTTCGGCGACGAGCCGCCATAACCTCATACTGCCTCCCCACGGAAAATACGTTGATACAGCGGATTGCGTCCCGGCTCGTAGACCATCTCTACCGGATGGTGAGCATCCCAGACGATAAAATCAGCGACAAACCCGGCCCGCAGCTGTCCGTGGGTTTCCCCGCGGCCCAGCGCCTGCGCGGCATGGCGCGTGACGCCAGCCCAGGCTTCCTCGGGCGTCAGGCCAAACTGGACGCAGGCCATGTTCATCGCCAGGTGCAGGCTGGCAAACGGGCTGGTACCGGGGTTATAGTCGGTGGCGACCGCCATTGGCACGCCGTGTTTTCTGAGCTGTTCAACCGGTGGACGCTGGCGCTCCTGCAGAAAATAGAACGCGCCGGGCAGCAGAACCGCAACCGTGCCGCTTTGCGCCATCGCCTGAACGCCTGCGTCGTCAACATATTCGATATGATCGGCTGAGCGTCCTTTATACCGGCAGACCAATGCCGCACCGCCCTGATTCGACAGCTGCTCGACGTGCCCTTTCACCGGAATACCGAGCGCGGTCGCCGCCTTGAAGAGGCGCTCGGTTTGCGACGGGGTAAAGCCGACGTTTTCACAGAACACGTCGACAGCTTCAAACAACTCTTTTTGCCACAGCGTGGGCAATATTTTCTCGCAGACCAGCGTGAGGTAGGCATCCGGATCCTGTCGGTATTCCGACGGAACGGCATGGGCCGCCAGCAGCGTTGGGCTGATATCGATCGGATTATTGAGGCTCAGCTGGCGTGCAACCTGCAGCATTTTCTCTTCGGCCTCGGCGTTGAGGCCGTATCCCGATTTGATTTCAACCGTGGTGACGCCTTCATTTATCAGACGCTGAAGCCGCTGCTGTGCCAGATTAAGCAGGGTTTCGGGTGAACTGCTGCGCGTCGCCGTCACGGTCGCGTTAATGCCGCCCCCCTGGGCGCTGATGGTTTGATAAGAGACACCGTTCAGACGCTGCTCCCACTCCGCCGCGCGATCGCCGCCAAACACCAGGTGGGTATGGCAATCAATCAGGCCCGGGGTGACCAGACGATCCTGAAGATCGACACCGTGAGTGTGTCCGGCCGGAATGTCAGATTCAGGGATCACGGCCAGGATAGTTTGACCCCGTATAACCAGGGCGTGTTGATCTTTCAGTCCATAGGGCGCACGGACGTCCGGCGCCATCGTAGCCAGTCGCGCATTTCGCCATATCACATCGTCAGGATGAATCTGCTGCATGGGCTTTCCACTTGTCATGGGTTGTATAGACATTTATTTTCATCTGTTGTCTGCTGTCAACCGACTTTGCGGAAAATGTTATTTATTTGTGATCACTTACCCGCCGCTCCAGGGCTAAAAATGCAACTTTTACCCTTTTTATCTTCCCGTTTCGCTCAACTTAGTATAAAAAAGCAGGCTATTTCGTCTATCCCGTAAAGACTTGCATACCCAGGAGCTTCACCTTGAACATTTCCAGGATTTCCCGTCTGGCGTTAGCGCTCGCCTTTGGCGTGACCTTATCCGCATGCAGTTCAACCCCACCGGATCAGCGCCCTTCTGAGCAGGTCGCGCCCGGTACCGCCTCCCGCCCGATTTTGTCCGCTGATGAAGCGAAGAACTTCGACCGTTCGCACTACTTCTCGTCGATGGATCCTAACGCTGCGCCGTGGACCCCGTCTTCTATTAACCTGCCGAAACAGCCTGACTTCGTGGTTGGCCCGGCAGGTGCGCAGGGCGTAACGCATACCTCTATTCAGGCTGCGGTTGATGCTGCCATCACGAAACACAGCGCGTCTCGCCAGTACATCGCGATCCTGCCAGGCGAATATGAAGGCACCGTGTATGTTCCGGCTGCACCGGGCAGCATTACGCTTTACGGTCTGGGCGAAAAAGCAATCGACGTAAAAATTGGCCTGGCGATCGATTCTGAAATCGACAGCAACACCTGGCGTCACCTGGTGAACCCGGCCGGTAAATATATGCCGGGCAAACCGGCGTGGTATATGTTTGATAACTGCCAGAGCAAGCGTTCCGCCACCGTTGGCGTGATGTGCTCTGCGGTGTTCTGGTCCCAGAATAACGGTCTGCAGCTGCAGAACCTGACCATTCAGAATACCCTGGGCGACAGCGTTGACGCCGGTAACCACCAGGCCGTCGCGCTGCGCAGCGATGGCGATAAGGTGCAGATTAACAACGTCAACATTCTGGGTCGTCAGAACACCTTCTTCGTGACCAACAGCGGCGTGCAGAACACCCTGCAGAATAACCGTCTGACCCGTACGCTGGTAACCAACAGCTACGTTGAAGGTGACGTGGATCTGGTGTCCGGCCGCGGCGCGGTGGTATTTGATAACACCGATTTCCGCGTGGTGAACTCACGTACCCAGCAGGAAGGTTACGTGTTTGCTCCGGCAACCCCGTCGAACCTCTTCTTCGGCTTCCTGGCCGTGAACAGCCGCTTTAACGCTGCCGGTGACGGCGTGGCGCAGCTGGGACGCTCCCTGGACGTGGACTCAGCCACCAACGGTCAGGTTGTGATCCGCGACAGCGTGATCAACGAAGGCTTCAACATGGCGAAGCCGTGGGCGGATGCGGCGATCTCTAAACGTCCGTTCTCCGGCAATACCGGTGCGGTGGACGATAAAGGGAACGTGCAGCGCAACCTGAACGACGCTAGCTTCAACCGCATGTGGGAGTACAACAACCGCGGTCTGGGCAGCAAAGTGGTTGCTGAGCCGAAGCAGTAAGCTGTCCTTTTGCCGGGTGGCGGCTTTGCCTTACCCGGCCTACAGGTTATGTAAGCCCGGTAAACGCACTGCCACCGGGCATAAAAAAACCTCGCATTCGCGAGGTTTTTTGTTTTAAGCCACTTAGTGAGCGTTAACCACCACCCACATCGGCCCCTGGCCTACGGCGTAGCGCCCTTTCTCTTCCAGCAGCCCCTGCTCGCCTTTAATTTCATACAGCGCGATGTGGTGGGATTTCTGCCCCGCCGCAATCAGGTATTTGCCGCTGTGATCGATATTAAAGCCGCGCGGCTGGGTTTCCGTCGGCTGGAAGCCTTCAATCGCCAGCACGCTGCCGTCTTCGGAAACGCTAAACACGGTGATCAGGCTGGAGGTGCGGTCACAGGCATAGAGATGACGGCCATTTGGCGTAATGTGAATATCCGCCGCCCAGCGGGTGTCGGAGAAATCAGACGGCATCATGTCCAGCGTCTGCACGCACTCAATCTGACCGTTTGGATCTTTCAGCTCCCATACGTCCACGGAGCTGTTCAGTTCGTTGACCACATAGGCGTACTGCTGGTTCGGATGGAAGACCATATGACGCGGGCCCGCGCCTTCTACCGTCGTGACTTCAGCTGGATTCTGCGCCACGAGGTGACCATCGTCGCTCAGGGTGAACAGGCAGATACGATCCTGCTTCAGGGCAGGCACCCACAGCGTGCGGTTATCCGGAGAGATATTCGCCGAGTGGCAGCCTTCCAGCCCTTCCACCACATCCACGGTTTCGACCGGAATGCCATCTTCCAGACGCGTTACGCTGACGCAGCCCGCATTATACGAGCCGCTGAAGACAAAGTTGCCTTTACGATCGGTTGAGATATGGGTTGGACTGCCTGGCAGTGGCGCTTCGGCAGTGTACGTCAGCGCGCCGTCGTCCGGAGAGATGCGATAGGCCAGCACGCGAAACTCCGGGCGCACACCCACGTACAAGAAACGTTTATCCGGGCTGATGACCATCGGCTGTACCTGGCCTGGCACATCAACAACCTGAACCAGCGTGAGTGTCCCTTCGGTATTTAAGCGCCAGACGTGGATCTGCTGGCTTTCAGGACTGGCGGTATAAACGGTTTGTTTCATGAATATTCACTCCTCACTGCGCATGAAAGTAATTAACTTTTGACGGTGAATGCTGAATTGTCGACAGGAATTTTGAAGCATTCGCCTCTCGGTGTACCATCCCATCAAAACGTAAATTCAATATTAACCCGGGAAAACAGATGACCTCGCGTGTGATTGCTCTGGATTTAGACGGTACCTTACTGACGCCGCAAAAAACCCTTCTCCCCTCTTCCCTTGAAGCGCTTAAACGCGCGCAGGAAGCGGGATATCAACTCCTTATCGTAACGGGTCGACATCACGTAGCCATTCACCCTTTTTATCAGGCACTGGCGTTAGATACACCTGCAATTTGTTGTAATGGCACTTATTTGTATGATTATCAGGCAAAAAAGGTTTTAGCCTCCGACCCGCTGCCGGTTCCCCAGGCGCTGCAACTGATTGATCTGCTGGATGAGCACGCCATTCACGGCCTGATGTATGTGGATAACGCAATGGTCTACGAGCGCCCTACCGGCCACGTGGTGCGCACCAGCAACTGGGCGTTGTCCCTGCCTGAAGCGCAGCGTCCGGTCTTTACCCAGGTATCCTCCCTGCGTCAGGCAGCCCAGGACGTTGAGGCTATCTGGAAATTCGCCCTGACGGATGAAGACACGACCAAACTGAATACCTTCGCGAAGCACGTCGAGGAAACGCTGGGGCTGGAGTGCGAGTGGTCCTGGCACGATCAGGTGGATATTGCCCGCAAAGGCAACAGCAAAGGCAAGCGTCTGACGCAGTATGTGGAATCACAGGGCTGGTCAATGCAGGACGCGATCGCCTTCGGCGACAACTACAACGACATCAGCATGCTGGAAGCCGTCGGTACGGGCGTGGCGATGGGCAATGCCGACGACGCGGTAAAAGCGCGCGCTAACGTGGTGATTGGCGACAACACCACCGACAGCATCGCGCAGTATATTTATACCCACCTGCTGTAATCAGGCGGTGATCGAGACGCTCTTAATTTGCGCGTAAAGCCACAGGCCGGGTTTGATCCCTAACTCATCCCTGGCCCACGGGCTAATGCGCGCCCAGAGCGTCCGGCTTCCCACCTCGAGCTTCACTTCCACCTGGCCGTTATCATCAAAACACTCCGCGACTTTGGCGCGCAGAATATTTCGAATACTGGTTTGCAGCGGCGGCTGCAGCACCAGCGAGACGTCTGATGCCTGAATACGAATACGCAGCGCGGACTGCAACGGCTTGTCGATCTTATTGACCCACAGGTGCTGATCGCCGAGCGCCAGCGCCGTCATCGCGTAGTGCGGATGGTGTTCCAGGACGCTCACCTTCAGAATGCTGCTCTGCTGTTCCCGGGGTAACCACGGGTGCATTACGCTGCTGCCCCAGACCTCTTCCAGGTTGCCGAAGGCCTTGACGCTGCCCTCTTCCAGCACCAGCACTTTGTCGGCCAGATGGAGGATCTCATCCAGCGAATGGCTGACGTAGAGCATCGGAATATTAATTTCTCGCGTCAGGCGCTGCAGGTAGGGCAGGAGCTCACGTTTGCGCGGAATATCCAGCGAGGCCAGCGGTTCGTCGAGCAGCAGCAGTTCGGGTGCGGTCAGCAACGCGCGGCCAATGGCCACGCGCTGTTTTTCTCCGCCGGAAAGCGACGAGGGCAGTCTGTCGAGCAGTGGCTCAATGCCTAAAAGCGTCACCAGCTTATCAAACTGTCCGGCCATGCTTTTTGCCATGCCGTAACGCAGGTTCCCGCGCACGCTGTAGTGCGGGAATAAGCGCGCGTCCTGGAAAACATAGCCAATGCGGCGTTTATCCGGCGTGAGATAAACCTTGTTTTCCACGTCGTTTAAGACGCGGTTATTCAATACAATCCGTCCTGACTGCGGGCGCGTCAGGCCGCTGATTGCATTTATCAGCGACGTTTTTCCCGCTCCCGAGACGCCGAAGATGGCAGTGATACCGCTTGCAGGCAGCGTCTCGTTAAGCGTCAGGGTATGGTTTCCCAGCGTCTGGGTGAAATTCAGTTCCAGCATGCTTATTTCCCCATCCGCTCGCGGCTCAGCCGCGCCAGCCATTCCGACACCAGCAGCGATACCAGGGCTAATACGATTGAAATGATACACAGCCGCGCCGCCGCGGCCTCTCCGCCCGGCGTTTGAATCAGGGTATACATGGCCGACGGAATCGTTCGCGTCTCGCCGGGGATGTTCGAGACGAAGGTGATGGTCGCGCCAAACTCGCCCAGCGAGCGGGCGAAGGCCAGTACCGTCCCGACAATAATGCCGGGTAACGTCAGGGGAAGCGTGATGGTGAAAAAAACGCGCCAGCGCCCGGCACCCAGCGTACGGGCCGCCTGTTCGAGCTTCATGTCCACGCCTTCCAGCGCGAGGCGGATCGCCCTCACCATCAGCGGGAATGACATTACCGCCGCCGCCAGCACCGCACCGCGCCAGCTAAACGCAAACGTCAGCCCAAACCAGTCGTAAAGTTTTTCGCCAATAAAACCGCGTCGCCCCATGGAAATTAACAGCAGATAACCGACCACCACGGGCGGCAACACGAGCGGAAGATGAAGCACGCTGTCGAGCAGCGCTTTGCCGGGAAACCGACGGCGAACCAGTAGCCAGGCAAAGAAGATCCCAAAGGGCAAACTCAGCGCAACCGCCAGGGAAGAGACTTTAAGGCTCAGCAGAACAGCCTGCCATTCAGGATCGGTCAATATCATCAGTGAGTCGTAAATCCGTAACGTTTAAAGATCGCGGACGCCTCCGGCCCCTTCAGATAATCGCGGAAGGCCGTCACGGTCGCATTTTTATGTCCATCAACAATCGCAACAGGATATTCCACTTTCTTGTGGGAGTCTTCCGGGAACGTTGCCACCACTTTCACACCCTTACTGGCGACGGCATCAGAGCCATACACAATGCCCAGCGGGGCTTCGTTGCGTTCCACCAGCGCCAGCGCGCCGCGGACATCTTCCGCCGGGGCCAGCTTCGGTGACAATGTCTCCCATGCGCCCAATTTTTGCAGCGCTTCTTTGGCGTAGATCCCGGCCGGAACGTGCTCCGGATCGCCCACCGCCAGGCGCCCGCCGTTCAGCAGACTTATCCAGTGGGTCTCTTTGTTGATGGTGAAGTCAGCCTGCGCGCTGGCTTTTGGCGCCACGACAACCAGGCTATTCCCCAGCAGCGTTTCGCGGGTTGCCGCATCAATCGCTTTCTTCTCCACCGAGTAATCCATCCACTTCTGGTCAGCCGAGATGAACAGATCCGCCGGCGCGCCCGCTTCTATCTGGCGAGCGAGCGTCGAAGAAGAGGCAAAAGAGGAGACCACCTCGACGTTTTTCTCTTTTTTATACGCCGCCGCGATATCCTGCAGCGCGTTGGTCAGCGACGCCGCCGCAAAGACCGTGATTTTACCCTCATCCGCCAGCGCGTGTCCGGTAAGGGAAAGCGTCAATGTTGCCCCTGCAAAAAGGCGTACCCATGTACGTGCCATCTGTAACTCCTGTGAGTAGCGTTATATACACATTAATATAACGGTAACGTCAGGGAGATCCCAGCGTTTAATCGTACCGCTGAAGAGGTAAACCGGCGTAGTGCGTTAAAGAGTATCGGCGAAAACGGGAAAATCTTGAGAGCAAAACGCCCGGGCAAGCCGGGCGTTTTGGGGGGAATCAATGCTGCTTTTTAGCCTGGTCTCTGTGACCAATGTTCGAAAAGACGTTGAACACTTCACCCAGGCCGTAGATGGCACCGAGGATGATGGCCATCACTACTGGTACCATGATCACGGCGAATACCAGACTTTTCAACAACTCTAACATGGTTTTCTCCAGATATTGTGAACAGCTTATTCTACCCTTTCAACTGAGAAAAACATCCCCTTTTGTGCGGTACCCTTTGCGCCCTGCACCATTTGGGTCACAATACCCTTTTTGCCAGGACACTGTTATGCAGGCCGAAATTCTTCTCACACTCCGACTTCAGCAAAAGCTTTTCGCCGATCCGCGACGTATCGCCCTGCTTAAACAAATAGAACAAACGGGCTCGATTAGCCAGGGGGCGAAAAACGCGGGCATCAGCTACAAAAGTGCCTGGGACGCCATCAACGACATGAACACCCTGAGCGAACAGCCGCTGGTGGACAGAGCCACGGGCGGCAAAGGCGGCGGCGGTGCAATCGTGACGCGTTATGGCCAGCGCCTTATTCAGCTTTACGATCTGCTGGCCCAGATTCAGCAAAAAGCGTTCGATGCGTTAAGCGATGACGATAACGTTCCGCTGGACAGTCTGCTGGCCGCCATTTCCCGCTTCTCGCTACAAACCAGCGCCCGCAACCAGTGGTTTGGTACGGTGACAGCGCGCGACAATCTGCAGATACAGCAGCATATTGAGATCCTGCTTGCCGATGGCACCACCCGTCTGAAGGCCGCCATAACGGCGCAAAGCGCGGAACGTCTTGAACTGGATGAAGGGAAAGAGGTGCTGGTGCTCCTGAAGGCGCCGTGGGTCAGTATTACACGCGATCCCGACGCGGCAAAGACAGCAGATAACCAGCTGCAGGGCACCATCAGCCATATCGAACGCGGCCAGACGCAGTGCGAAGTGCAGATGACCCTGGCAGATGGACAGCCGCTTTGCGCGACCGTACCGCTCAGCGAGTCGGACAACTTAGAAGAAGGTGCTGCCGTCACCGCGTATTTCAACGCGGACCGGGTGATTATCGCCACTTTGTGCTGAGCACATTGACAATCGTACCGACAGTGCGTATCCCTGATATCTGGTGCTGCAAAAACAGGGATAAACCATGTCATCATTGCATATTTCGCAAGGCACGTTTCGTCTTAGCGATACCCGAACGCTGACAATTGCTGATTTGACGCTACGCGCGGGTGAAAGCTGGGCGTTTGTCGGCACAAACGGCAGCGGTAAATCCGCGCTGGCCCGCGCGCTGGCCGGAGAGCTCAACCTCCTCAAGGGCGAATACCAGAGCGACTTTACGCGCCTGACGCGCCTGTCGTTTGAACAACTGCAAAAGCTGGTCAGCGACGAGTGGCAGCGCAACAACACCGATTTGCTCAGCCCTGGCGAAGAGGATACCGGCCGTACGACGGCGGAAATTATTCAGGATGAAGTGAAGGATCCCACCCGCTGCCAGCGCCTGGCAGAACAGTTCGGTATCACCCCTCTGCTGAACCGGCGCTTTAAATACCTTTCGACCGGCGAGACGCGAAAAACGCTGCTTTGTCAGGCGCTGATGAGCGAACCTGAACTGCTTATTCTGGACGAACCGTTCGACGGTCTTGACGTGCAGTCCCGGGCGCAGCTGGCGTCTCTGCTGGCGTCGCTTAATCAGCAGGGATATACCCTCGTGCTGGTGCTTAACCGTTTTGATGAAATTCCGGACTTTATCCAGCACGCGGGCGTCCTGGCCGACTGTAACCTGACAGAGACCGGAGAAAAAACCGCGCTGCTTAAGCAGGCGCTGATTGCCCAGCTCGCGCACAGCGAACAGCTCGACGGTATTACCCTTCCGGAACCCGACGCCCCGTCGGCGCGCCACGCGCTTGATCCCCACCAGCCGCGCATCGTGCTGCGCGATGGGGTGGTCTCTTATGACGATCGCGCTATCCTTAATCACCTCAACTGGACGGTCAATCCAGGTGAGCACTGGCAGATTGTCGGCCCCAACGGCGCGGGTAAATCCACGCTGCTGAGCCTGATCACCGGCGATCATCCGCAGGGCTACAGCAACGACCTCACGCTGTTCGGTCGGCGTCGCGGCAGCGGCGAAACCATCTGGGATATCAAAAAACATATCGGCTACGTCAGCAGCAGCCTGCATCTGGATTACCGGGTCAGTACCACGGTACGCAACGTGATCCTCTCCGGGTATTTTGACTCCATCGGCATTTATCAGGCGGTGTCGGACAAACAGCACAAGCTGGCCCAGCAGTGGCTGGACATTCTGGGCATGGACAACCGGGTTGCTGACGCGCCGTTTCATAGTCTTTCGTGGGGGCAGCAGCGTCTGGCGCTGATCGTTCGCGCGCTGGTGAAACACCCTACGCTGCTGATCCTCGACGAACCGCTGCAGGGACTCGACCCGTTGAACCGCCAGCTTATCCGCCGCTTTGTGGACGTGCTGATTAGCGAAGGTGAAACGCAGCTGCTGTTCGTTTCACATCATGCCGAAGATGCCCCCTCCTGCATCACCCATCGCCTGGAGTTTGTTCCGGACGGTGAGCACTATTACTATCGGCAAAGCAAAATCGATTAACCCCCGGAGGGCACCGCCCTCCGTTTTTCAGATAACCTGCACTAATACATTGCTATCCCGTTGATCTACAATGCCTCACGGTAGCTGAAAATCGGATTTTAAAAACAGTGTAAACGATTCCACTATTTTATCCCATGTCACACTTTTCGCGTCTCTGTTATGCTATGGTTATTACATACCATAAGCCCAATGGAGCGAAATATGCGAGTTCTGGTAACAGGTGGTAGCGGTTACATCGGTAGTCATACCTGCGTGCAGCTGCTGCAAAACGGCCATGACGTCATCATTCTCGACAACCTGTGCAACAGTAAGCGCAGCGTGCTGCCTGTGATTGAACGTCTTGGCGGTAAACACCCGACGTTCGTGGAAGGCGACATCCGTAACGAAGCGCTGATGACCGAGATCCTTCACGACCACGCCATTGAAGCGGTGATCCACTTCGCAGGTCTGAAAGCGGTCGGTGAATCCGTTGCTAAGCCGCTCGAGTATTACGACAACAACGTCAACGGCACCCTGCGTCTCATCTCCGCCATGCGTGCGGCCAACGTCAAAAACTTCATCTTTAGCTCTTCCGCCACCGTCTACGGCGATCAGCCTAAAATCCCTTACGTTGAAAGCTTCCCGACCGGGACGCCGCAGAGCCCGTACGGCAAAAGCAAGCTGATGGTGGAGCAGATCCTGACCGATCTGCAAAAAGCCCAGCCGGAGTGGAGCATCGCGCTGCTGCGCTACTTCAACCCGGTCGGTGCGCATCCGTCTGGCGATATGGGGGAAGATCCGCAGGGCATTCCGAACAACCTGATGCCGTATATCGCGCAGGTTGCCGTAGGCCGCCGCGAGTCGCTGGCGATTTTTGGCAATGACTACCCGACCGAAGACGGCACCGGCGTGCGCGACTATATCCACGTGATGGATCTGGCCGACGGCCACGTTGCGGCCATGCAGCAGCTGGCGGACAAACCGGGCGTGCATATTTACAACCTCGGCGCCGGCGTCGGCAGCAGCGTGCTGGACGTGGTTAACGCCTTCAGCAAAGCCTGCGGCAAGCCGGTGAACTACCACTTCGCACCGCGTCGTGAGGGCGATCTGCCTGCTTACTGGGCCGACGCCACCAAAGCCGACAAAGAGCTTAACTGGCGTGTTACGCGCACGCTTGATGAAATGGCACAGGATACCTGGCACTGGCAGTCACGCCACCCGCAAGGCTATCCGGACTAAGGATCCGTCATGACGCAATTTAATCCCGTCGATCATCCGCATCGTCGCTTTAACCCGTTAAGCGGGCAATGGATTTTAGTTTCTCCGCATCGCGCCAAGCGCCCCTGGCAGGGGGCGCAGGAGACGCCTGCAAAACAGACGCTGCCGCAGCACGACCCGGACTGCTTCCTCTGTCCGGGCAATACGCGCGTCACCGGGGATAAAAACCCGGACTACAAAGGCACCTTCGTGTTTACCAACGATTTTGCCGCCCTGATGACCGACACGCCGGACGCGCCTGCTAACCACGACCCGCTGATGCGCTGTGAAAGCGCGCGCGGTACCAGCCGCGTGATCTGCTTCTCTCCCGATCACAGCAAAACGCTGCCGGAGCTGAGCGTTGAGGCACTGAAAGAGGTGGTCAACACCTGGCAGGCGCAAACCGCCGAGCTGGGTCAGACTTACCCGTGGGTGCAGGTGTTTGAAAATAAAGGTGCGGCCATGGGCTGCTCTAACCCGCACCCGCACGGCCAGGTCTGGGCGAACAGCTTCCTGCCTAACGAAGCCGAGCGTGAAGACCGCCTGCAAAAAGCGTATTACGCGGAAAACGGCTCGCCGATGCTGGTGGATTACGCGCAGCGTGAGCTGGCCGACGGCAGCCGTACCGTGGTGGAGACCGAACACTGGCTGGCCGTCGTGCCTTACTGGGCCGCCTGGCCGTTTGAGACGCTGCTGCTGCCGAAAGCGCACGTGCAGCGCATCACCGAACTCAGCGACGCGCAGCGCGACGACCTTGCCCTGGCGCTGAAAAAGCTGACCAGCCGTTACGACAACCTGTTCCAGTGCTCCTTCCCGTACTCCATGGGCTGGCACGGCGCACCGTTTAACGGGGAAGAGAATCAGCACTGGCAGCTGCACGCCCATTTCTATCCGCCGCTGCTGCGCTCTGCGACGGTGCGTAAATTTATGGTGGGCTACGAAATGCTGGCAGAAACCCAGCGTGATCTGACGGCGGAACAGGCGGCTGAACGTCTGCGTGCCGTTAGCGACGTCCACTATCGCGAATCAGGAGTCTAAAAAATGAGTCTGAAAGATAAAACACAATCCCTGTTTGCTGAGAAATTTGGCTACCCTGCCACCCACGTAATTCAGGCACCTGGCCGCGTCAACCTGATTGGTGAACACACCGACTACAACGACGGCTTTGTGCTGCCGTGCGCCATCGATTACCAGACGGTCATCAGTTGCGCGAAGCGCGACGACCGCCAGGTTCGCGTGATTGCGGCGGATTACGGTAATGAGACGGACGCGTTTTCCCTCGATGCCCCGATTGTGACGCACGACAGCCAGCAGTGGTCTAACTACGTGCGCGGCGTGGTGAAGCATCTGCAGAAGCGTAATAAAAACTTCGGCGGCGCCGATTTGGTCATCAGCGGCAACGTGCCGCAGGGGGCGGGCTTAAGCTCCTCTGCGTCTCTGGAGGTCGCCGTGGGCACCGTGTTCCAGCAGCTCTATCATTTGTCGCTGGATGGCGCGCAAATCGCCCTGAACGGCCAGGAAGCGGAAAACCAGTTCGTGGGCTGCAACTGCGGCATCATGGACCAGCTGATCTCCGCGCTGGGCAAAAAAGAACACGCGCTGCTGATCGACTGCCGCTCGCTGGGCACCAAAGCCGTTCCCCTGCCAAAAGGCGCGGCTGTCGTGATCGTCAACAGCAACTTTAAACGCACGCTGGTGGGCAGCGAGTACAACACCCGCCGCGAGCAGTGCGAAACCGGCGCCCGCTTCTTCCAGCAGCCCGCCCTGCGCGACGTCACGCTCAATGAATTTAACAAAGTGGCGCACGAGCTGGATCCGATTGTCGCCAAACGCGTTCGTCACGTGCTGACGGAAAATGCCCGTACCGTTGAAGCCGCGTCCGCGCTGGCGAAAGGTGACCTTAAACGCATGGGTGAACTGATGGCGGAATCACACGCCTCCATGCGCGATGATTTTGAAATCACCGTGCCGCAGATCGACACCCTGGTGGAGATCGTCAAAGCGGTCATTGGCGACACAGGCGGCGTACGCATGACGGGCGGCGGTTTTGGCGGCTGCATCGTTGCGCTGGTGCCTGAGGAGCTTGTCCCTGCCGTACAGGACGCCGTGGCGAAGCAGTACGAAGCGAAAACAGGTATTAAAGAAACCTTCTATGTTTGCAAAGCATCACAAGGAGCCGGACAGTGCTAAACGAAACACCTACCCTCGCACCGGATGGTCTGCCGTATCGCCTGTTAACCCTGCGCAATCGCGCGGGGATGGTGGTTACGCTCATGGACTGGGGTGCAACCCTTCTTTCAGCACGCGTACCGATGCCGGACGGCAGCGTGCGCGAAACCCTGCTCGGCTGCGCATCGCCCGAGCAGTATGTTAATCAGTCTGCCTATCTGGGCGCATCCGTAGGGCGCTATGCGAACCGCATCGCGAAGAGCCGTTTTGAACTCGACGGCGTGCAGTACACCCTGCTTCCAAGCCAGGGTGAGAACCAGCTGCACGGCGGCCCGGACGGGTTTGATAAACGCCGCTGGAAGATTGTTCGTCAAAACGACGGCGAAGTGCTGTTCTCGCTGGATTCGCAGGACGGCGATCAGGGCTTCCCGGGTAACCTTATCGCCTCTGCGCGCTTTACATTGACCGACGACAACCGTATTGCCATCGAATACCGTGCGACGGTCGACAAGCCGTGTCCGGTTAACCTGACCAATCACGCGTACTTTAATCTGTACGGTAACCAGTGCGACGTGCGGAACCACAAGCTTCAGATCCTGGCGGATGCGTATCTGCCGGTTGATGAGATGGGCATTCCGTACCAGGGCCTCAAAGACGTGAGCGGAACCAGCTTTGACTTCCGCAGCGCGAAATCCATCGCCCAGGATTTCCTGAGCGATGACGACCAGCGCAAGGTGAAAGGCTACGACCACGCGTTCCTGCTGCAGGCTAAAGGCGATGTGAAACAACCTGCCGCACAGGTCTGGTCCACCGATGAGAAGCTGCAGATGACGGTTTATACCACTGCCCCTGCCCTGCAGTTCTACTCAGGTAACTATCTCGGCGGCACGACGGCGCGCGAACACGAAGAGTACAGCGACTGGCAAGGCCTGGCGCTGGAGAGCGAGTTCCTGCCGGACAGCCCGAATCATCCGGAATGGCCGCAGCCGGACTGCGTGCTGCGCCCGGGTGAAGAGTACGTTAGCGTGACGGAATATCATTTTATTCCACATTAATATTCAGCCCTCCCTCTGGAGGGCTTTTTTCTGTGCGCCTTGCTGAAAATAGCGCCGATCGCAGACAAAATCATAACCCTGGATTCACAAGCATCTTACACTCAGAGACTATTTTCGCTATGGTTAGGGTTAAGCGTTGCTGCTGGCACGGCCACGGCAATATAATGAGAATTGTTATCATTCTAAAAATGCTTGAGGAGTAAGAGATGGCTATTACTAAGCTGGTTCTGGTGCGTCACGGCGAAAGCCAGTGGAACAACGAAAACCGCTTTACCGGTTGGTACGACGTTGATCTGTCCGAGAAAGGCGTAAGCGAAGCAAAAGCAGCAGGTAAACTGCTGAAGGAAGAAGGCTTCAGCTTTGATTTTGCTTACACCTCTGTGCTGAAACGTGCCATCCATACCCTGTGGAACGTGCTGGACGAACTGGACCAGGCCTGGCTGCCGGTTGAGAAATCCTGGAAACTGAACGAGCGTCACTACGGTGCGCTGCAGGGCCTGAACAAAGCGGAAACCGCTGAGAAATACGGTGACGAGCAGGTTAAACAGTGGCGTCGCGGCTTCGCGGTCACCCCACCAGAGCTGACCAAAGATGACGAGCGCTACCCGGGCCACGACCCGCGTTACGCGAAACTGACCGACGCTGAGCTGCCAACCACCGAGAGCCTGGCGCTGACCATCGACCGCGTTGTGCCTTACTGGAACGAAACCATTCTGCCACGTCTGAAAAGCGGCGAACGCGTGATTATCGCCGCTCACGGTAACTCCCTGCGTGCGCTGGTGAAATACCTGGACAACATGGGTGAAGACGAAATTCTCGAACTGAACATCCCAACTGGCGTACCGCTGGTGTATGAGTTCGACGAAAACTTCAAGCCAATCAAACACTACTACCTGGGTAACGCGGACGAAATCGCAGCGAAAGCGGCGGCCGTTGCGAACCAGGGTAAAGCGAAGTAATTTTCGCTGACCATAAAAAAAGCGCGGAACCGTCCGCGCTTTTTTATTTGAGCCGTCAGAATTAACCGCGACGCGCTTTCACCGCATTCGCCAGCTGGCGCAGGATGGCGTCGGTATCGTCCCAGCCGATGCAGGCATCGGTCACGCTCTTGCCGTACACCAGCGGCTCGCTGCCTTCCAGGTTCTGGTTACCTTCAACCAGATGACTTTCGATCATCACCCCAATTACCGCCTTCTCACCGCCGGCAATCTGCTGACAGACATCTGCGCCCACTTCCATCTGCTTTTTAAACTGCTTGCTTGAGTTGGCGTGGCTGAAATCGATCATCACCTGCGGTGGCAGCCCGGCTTTTTCCAGCCCGACTTTGACTTCGGCCACATGCTTTGCGCTGTAGTTCGGCTCTTTGCCGCCGCGCAGAATGATATGGCAGTCACCGTTACCGCTGGTGTTAACGATGGCGGAGTGGCCCCATTTGGTCACGGACAGGAAGCAGTGCGGTGCGCCCGCTGCGTTGATGGCGTCGATAGCCACCTTAATGGTGCCGTCAGTGCCGTTTTTGAAGCCTACCGGACAAGAGAGACCGGACGCCAGCTCGCGGTGAACCTGAGATTCAGTAGTGCGGGCACCAATTGCCCCCCAGCTCATCAGGTCTGCCAGATACTGGGGCGTAATCATATCCAGGAACTCACCGGCCGCAGGCAGCCCGCTGTCGTTAATCTCCAGCAGCAGCTTGCGCGCAATGCGCAGGCCGTCGTTGATCTGGAAGCTGTTATCCATGTGCGGATCGTTAATCAGCCCTTTCCAGCCAACGGTGGTGCGCGGTTTTTCAAAATAGACGCGCATCACGATTTCCAGCTCATACTTCAGCTCTTCACGCAGGGTGAGCAGACGGGCTGCGTATTCTTTCGCGGCAGCAGGATCGTGGATAGAGCATGGGCCAATCACCACCAGAAGACGATCGTCATTACCTTTCAGGATCTTATGGATCGCTTTACGAGCATGAGAAACCGTGTTTGCGGCATTTTCAGTGGCGGGGAATTTCTCAAGGAGTGCTACAGGAGGTAATAACTCATTGATCTCTTTAATACGTAAATCGTCATTCTGATAATTCATCTTCGTTCCAGCTCTGCCATATCTTTAGTAATGAAAGCAATCCTTTCAATCTATCTTGTCGCTCAGGAAGTGTAAACACGGTTTTACACTTCACGCAGATAATTCCTGGAATTCGCCTAAAAATCGCCACAAAATAGCGAAAAACGAGATCTAACCTAAGCTTTTTAACTGTAACAACCATTTTTACACGCTTAAACGCGATTCCCGACTGACGTAAGTCCGTATGGCGGAATCTTTCGCCTCTGAAAAAGATGCACTGTTGGAAAAAGTTATCCAGCGTAACGACAAGAACAGGAGCACCATGATGAAAATGACAAAACTGGCAACCCTCTTCCTGACCGCCACCCTCACCCTGGCCAGCGGTAGCGTTCTTGCGGCCGAAACGGGCTCATCGGGTAACGGTGATGCAAACGCGGCTGCGTCAGCAGGCCAGGTCGCCCCTGATGCCAAACAGAACGTCGCCCCGAACAATGTCGATAATAGTCAGATTAATAATGGAAACACCAACACCGGCGGCACCATGCTGCACCCCAACGGTACCGACTCCGGCACCATAAATCATGACAGCATGAGCAAAGATGAAGTTCATAAGAACTCCATGTGTAAAGATGGCAAATGTCCCGACCCGAATGACAAAGTGGGGGATGATGCCAATACCAAAACAGATGGTACGACTCAGTAACCGGCTGTGAAATTAATGATAAAAGGAGAGCTAAGGCTCTCCTTTCTTTTTGAGTAACCTATTAAAAACGCTACACTAAAAACGATAACGAATCAGGAAAGATAACATGGCACACACACATTCCCACGCCGCCGGCGACGACAACGCTAAACGATTGCTGCTGGCCTTCGGCGTCACCGCAACCTTCATGATTATTGAGGTCATCGGCGGTCTGGTCTCCGGCTCTCTGGCGCTACTGGCTGACGCCGGGCATATGCTTACCGATGCAGCGGCGCTACTTTTCGCCCTTCTGGCCGTCCAGTTTGCCCGTCGTCCCCCCAATACACGCCATACCTTCGGCTGGCTGAGGCTGACGACCCTTGCCGCCTTTGTTAACGCGATTGCCCTGGTGGTCATTACCATTCTTATCGTCTGGGAGGCCATTCAGCGCTTCAGACATCCTCAGCCAATTGCCGGGGCGACCATGATGGTGATTGCCGTGGCAGGGCTGGTGGCGAATATCCTGGCCTTCTGGATTTTGCACCGCGGCAGCGAGGAAAAGAACCTCAACGTGCGCGCGGCGGCTCTGCATGTGCTGGGGGATCTGCTCGGTTCAGTCGGGGCGATTGTCGCCGCGCTGGTGATCCTCTATACCGGCTGGACGCCTGTCGATCCGATTTTGTCCGTGCTGGTGTCGTGTCTGGTCTTGCGCAGCGCCTGGCGGCTGCTGAAGGAGAGCGTGAATGAACTGCTTGAAGGGGCTCCGGCATCCATGGACATCGACGAGCTGAAGCGCAACCTGCGCCGTACTGTTCCGGAAGTCCGCAATGTCCACCACGTGCACGTCTGGCTGGTGGGGGAGAAACCGGTCATGACGCTCCATGTCCAGGTGATCCCGCCTCACGACCACGATGCGCTGCTCGATCGCATCCAGCACTTCCTGGAACATCACTACGACATTAGCCATGCCACCGTTCAGATGGAGTATCAGCCCTGTAGCGGACCGGACTGCCACCTTAACGAGGCGCAGTCCGGTCATTCACATCATCATGACCACTAGCTGGAAAGCGCGCGAGAGCCTCGCTCACGCGCGCTGTTAATCCACATCCGGCTACCGTTCAGCGCGATGAAGGTCAGCAACAGATATTCCAGCGACATGGCATAGACGCCCTGCAGGGCGAAGATCGCCACGCTGATAACGTTGATGATGACCCACAGCAGCCAGTTCTCAACGTATTTACGGGTCATCAGAATCATCGCCGCAATCGACAGCACCATCATGCAGGAATCCCAGAACGGGAAAGCATCCGGCTGGAGCTCTGGCATCGTCACGTTCAGGCCGATGCCGGACATGACCGAAACGGCAATGCGGGTCAGGAACGCAAATACCGGATTGATGAAGACGGTCATTAAGCCAATGGCCACCACGCAGGCGACAAACCAGGCGATGGCTTTCGGCAAGGGCAGCCAGCGAATCTGCAGCTCTGCCTCCTGTTGGCTGTTCTGACGCGACCACGCATACCAGCCGTAAATATTGGCGGCGAAGAAGAACAGCTGCAAAAGCAGGCTGGCGTACAGCTGGATCTGGAAGAAAATAATCGCAAACAGCGTGACGTTAATCAGCCCGAACGCATAATTGCTGATCTTCTCAAGGCTTGCCAGCCAGATACACAATAGTCCCGCCAGCGTACCAACGGCCTCAATCCATGACAGGTCATAGCCACCTGCACCAATCGGTATATGAACCAGAATGTTCTGTGTGCTAAAAAAATCCATCTTTTCCCCGGGCGTAGTGAATTAAGTACGTAGTGTAGCCGCAAAATCCAGCATGCGGTTAAGCGGAATTAACGCGCCTTCACGCAGGGCAGCATCCACGTGTATTTCATGCGCCGCACCACCGGTTTCTAACCCTTCGGCAATCGCTTTCAGGCCGTTCATCGCCATCCACGGGCAATGCGCACAGCTGCGGCACGTTGCCCCCTCGCCTGCCGTTGGCGCTTCAAGAAGCTCTTTCTCCGGCACGGCCTGCTGCATCTTGTAGAAGATACCGCGATCGGTCGCCACGATAAGCTGCTTGTGAGGCAACGTTCTGGCCGCGTTAATAAGCTGGCTGGTTGAACCCACCGCATCCGCCATGTCGACAATCGACTGCGGAGATTCAGGATGCACAAGAATGGCGGCGTCAGGATAAAGCGCCTTCATGCGCGCCAGCGCCTGCGTCTTGAACTCATCATGAACGATACAGGCGCCCTGCCAGCAGAGTACGTCAGCCCCCGTCTGCTTCTTAACATAATTGCCGAGATGGCGATCAGGCGCCCAGATAATCTTCTCCCCCAGACTATCCAGATGTTCAATCAGCTCAACGGCGATGCTTGACGTGACCACCCAATCTGCCCGCGCTTTCACTGCTGCCGACGTGTTCGCGTAAACCACCACGGTCCGGTCAGGGTGGGCATCACAGAAGGCCGTGAATTCGTCAATCGGACAGCCGAGATCCAGGGAACACTCCGCGTTAAGCGTGGGCATCAGAATGGTTTTTTCCGGGCTCAGGATCTTTGCCGTTTCGCCCATAAAACGCACGCCGGCAACCAGCAGCGTGGAAGCGGGATGCCGTGCACCGAAGCGCGCCATCTCCAGTGAGTCAGAAATGCAGCCCCCGGTCTCTTCCGCCAACTGCTGAATTTCCGGGTCAGTGTAGTAATGGGCCACCATCACCGCGTCGCGCTCTTTAAGAAGACGTTTAATCTTCTCGCGGTAGAACTGCTTTTCGTCCTGGCTCAGTGGGACAGGCTTAGGCGGAAACGGATAGATTGCGGCTTCAGGATCAAACATCACACTCATTATGGCTTCTCGTTTTACGGGCTTAACAATATTGCCTTTCATTTGCCTAACATAGCAAAACGCGTGGCAATTGTGTTTTGTATACTAAACAAGATAGCGAATCTGGCGTGAAAAGTCACCGGGAATAGATGGGCGGAGCATTTGTTGTACCGCAGATAGCAAAAAGGCGCCTTTAGGGCGCCTTTCTACACTGGTGGGTCGTGCAGGATTCGAACCTGCGACCAATTGATTAAAAGTCAACTGCTCTACCAACTGAGCTAACGACCCCTTGCGGGATTATGCTGCTTTAATCATTCAGGATGGTGGGTCGTGCAGGATTCGAACCTGCGACCAATTGATTAAAAGTCAACTGCTCTACCAACTGAGCTAACGACCCGAAGTGGTGGGTGATGACGGGATCGAACCGCCGACCCCCTCCTTGTAAGGGAGGTGCTCTCCCAGCTGAGCTAATCACCCGATACTACGCTGGATACTACAACTAACTATGTTAGTGGTGGGTCGTGCAGGATTCGAACCTGCGACCAATTGATTAAAAGTCAACTGCTCTACCAACTGAGCTAACGACCCACTTTTTCGTTGCTTTCGGTTTGTTTGATATCCCGTGGCAACGGCGGCATATATTACTGATTTCAGACTTGAGCGCAACAAAAATTTCGATGTAGATCACTCAACTGCTTATGATTCGCACGACACGACCAGAAATAATGCGACTTCTGGTCGTGTGTTATGCATTACATCGCGTTCAGACGTTTTTGCGCCTGTTTAGCGCCATCAGTACCAGGGTATTTACTGATAACCTGCTGGTATACGGCTTTCGCTTTTGCGGTGTCACCTTTGTCCTGCATGATGACGCCGACTTTAAACATCGCATCTGCAGCCTTCGGTGACTTCGGATAGTTTTTCACTACCGAAGCAAAATAATACGCCGCATCATCTTTTTTACCCTTGTTGTAGTTTAACTGACCCAGCCAATAATTGGCGTTTGGCAGGTAAGTTGAATCAGGGTAATTTTTGATGAAATTCTGAAATGCCACCATTGCGTCATCCTGGCGGGATTTATCCTGCACCAGCGCAATAGCTGCATTGTAATCCGTGTTTGCATCACCGCTTTTCACCGGCGCGCCAGCATTCGCAGTACCAGCATCAGCTGTCGGCGTCGTTGATGCCGCCACACCGCTTTGATCGCCGCTGGTTGATTGCGCCGCTGCACCACCGCTGCTGAGGCTGTCGATCTGCAACAGGATCTGCTTTTGCCGCTCCACGACCTGATTCAGTTGATACTGATTTTCCTGAATCTGACCACGCAGGGAATCAATATCGGATTGATTATCAGAGAGTTGTTGCTGGAGTTGGGTTAAAAGCTGGCTGTGAGCATTAGAAATACGCTCAAGTTGAGTGACGCGGTCTTCGACCGAGCCTGAGCCGACACTACTGATTGGTGCCTGAGCAAAAGCGGCCCAGGGGGCCGCTATACCAACCAGTAACGACAGACTCAATAGTTGATGTCTGAAGTTACTGCTCATGCAATTCTCTTAGTAAACCAGTACCGCACGACGGTTTTTGGCATACGCCGCTTCGTCATGACCCAGTACTGCAGGTTTTTCTTTACCGTAAGAAACGATGGAGATCTGGTCAGCAGAAACGCCTTTACCCTGCAG
>OKVM01000073.1_pt1 | contig 64335 bp, 80 predicted proteins | sample 1606841 | NCBI WGS metagenome assembly OKVM01 (sample SAMN03281010, study PRJEB24777) | human gut metagenome | isolation source: fecal sample PR157 from 1 month old male Malay infant, caesarean delivered... | reverse complement strand
TGACGGCAGATTTACAGTCTGCTCCCTTTGGCCGCTCGGGAACCCCACCACGGGGTAATGCTTTTTACTGGCCTGCTTCCTGCTGGAAGCGGGGCGCATCATATCAAATGAGACGCCCCTGTAAAGCTTTCCTTTAGGGAAATGAAGTTGTTTGCCTGCTTTTTATCCGTAAAGGCGCAAAGCTAATCAATTCATTTTCCGAAAGATTAAAGAATGATGGTTCTGTTGCCGTAAACGAAGACACGCTGGGCCAGTACCTGATACAGCGCGCGGCTTAACACATTCTTCTCAACGTCACGACCTGCGCGCATCATGTCCTCAGCGGTGTAGGTGTGATCCACATGAATCACGTCCTGCATGATGATGGGACCTTCGTCCAGGTTGTCATTCACGTAGTGGGCTGTCGCGCCGATGATCTTCACGCCGCGCTCGTAGGCCTGGTGGTATGGACGCGCGCCAATAAAGGCCGGCAGGAACGAGTGGTGGATGTTGATGATCTTGTTCGGGAAACGCGCCACGAAAGATGGCGTTAACACGCGCATGTATTTCGCCAGCACCACGTAGTCCGGGTTATGCGCTTCAATGGCCTGCGCCATCAGATCGTCGTGCTCTTCGCGCGTATGGCCTTCATGGCTAACCAGCTCGAACGGAATATCAAAGCGCTCGACCAGCGAGCGCAACGTCTCGTGGTTACCAATAACAGCCGCAATTTCGACATCCAGACCGCCGTAGTTGGCTTTCATCAGCAGGTCGCCAAGACAATGTGCTTCTTTGGTCACCAGGATCACGATGCGGCGTCGGCCCGCAGGGGTCAGCTCGCGCACGGAGCCTTCCGGAAGCGCGCTGTCCAGATCGGCCAGCAGGGTGGTGTCGTTGAAAATACCTTCCAGTTCGGTACGCATGAAGAAGCGGCCGGTACGGTGGTCAACGAACTCGTTGTTCTGCACGATATTCAGTTCATGCTTGTAGCAAATGTTGGTAATTCGTGCGATCAGCCCTTTTTGATCGGGACAGATGGTGCGCAGAACTTTACGTTGTAATGATTGCATCGCCGGGAAATCCTGTTTGTATTTGCGAAGTCTGGGTTGTCAGGCATTACTGCCCGCAACACTTTTTAAATTTTTTACCTGAACCACACGGGCAGGGATCGTTACGACCAAACTGTGGACGCGTTCCGTCAATATAATACCATTGCCCGCGTTCCTTTAAGAACCGGGAACGCTCGATAATGGCGCCAGGCTTAGCGTTCTCGGTAAAACGGGCAACAAAGCTGACGTAACCTTCATCTTCATGACTGCCTGGAGAGGATTCATAGACGGTGAGGCCGAGCCACTGCGTGTTCGCAAACCCGGCTTCGATGTCCTGTTTGAAATCGGCTGCGTGGCAGGATGGATGCCAGGTTTTAATCAGGTAGTCTGCGTCTTTGATCACAAAAGCAGTGTACCGTGAACGCATAAGGTGTGACGGGTCTGGTGCAACCTGATCGCCAGAAAGATATCGCTGGCAACATAGGCTATACTCCAGAGCGCTACCACAAGGGCAGAGTTGAGACACGATTCTCTTCCTGGAACAAAAAATAAAGGCGTAAAACGCTTCGGGTAGCACTATGTTAACTGAGGCGTTGCGTTGATGCCATGTCAGGAATCCAGGGGACGTTAAACAGGACTAATGAGAAAGGTTAAAATTGGGCTGGCGCTGGGTTCAGGTGCCGCCCGGGGATGGTCACACATCGGCGTGATTAATGCCTTAAATGAGATGGGCATTACCGTCGATATTGTTGCAGGGTGCTCAATCGGATCGCTTGTCGGCTCCGCTTACGCGTGCGGGAAGCTTCCGGAGCTCGAGACGTGGGTGCGCTCCTTCAGCTACTGGGACGTGCTGCGTCTGATGGACCTCTCCTGGCAGCGTGGTGGACTGCTGCGAGGCGAACGCGTCTTTAACCAGTTCCGCCAGGTTATGCCCCTCGAAGACTTCACTGATTGTCAGATGCCTTTCGGCGCCGTCGCGACGAACCTCAGTACAGGTCGCGAACTCTGGCTAACCGAAGGGGATATCCATCTTGCCGTGCGTGCCTCCTGCAGTATGCCGGGACTCATGGCGCCTGTCCCACACAACGGTTACTGGCTTGTCGATGGTGGCGTCGTTAACCCGGTTCCCATCTCTCTGACGCGTGCAATGGGCGCTGACATCGTGATTGCCGTCGACCTGCAGCACGACGCCCACCTGATGCAACAGGATCTCATGCCGGTCAACCTCCAGAGCGAAGATGCTGAGGGCGAGAAACTGGCCTGGCACGAGCGCCTGCGCGGAAGAATCGGGCGTATGACCGCACGTCGTTCGGTTGCAGCGCCGACGGCGATAGAAATCATGACCACGTCAATTCAGGTACTCGAGAATCGCCTTAAACGTAACCGTATGGCAGGCGATCCTCCGGATATTCTTATTCAGCCGTACTGTCCGCAAATCTCTACTCTTGATTTCCATCGGGCTGAGGCCGCCATCGCAGCGGGCTCGTTAGCCGTCGAAAAGAAAATGGACGAATTGTTGCCTTTTGTGCAAGCCGCACGTTAAGCACCTTTTTATGACTACTTCAGCAAAATCTGACAGGCGATAGTGCCGATCGCATGCCACTATTTAGTTACTGTCAGCCAGGGGAGGAACCATGACGCAGCCATTGGCCGGAAAACACATTTTGATTGTTGAAGACGAGCCCGTTTTCCGATCGCTACTGGATTCGTGGTTATCCTCGCTGGGCGCAATGACGTCACTGGCTGAAGATGGCATCGACGCCCTGGAAAAAATGATCAGCATTACGCCCGATTTGATGATTTGCGACATTGCGATGCCGCGCATGAATGGACTGAAGCTGGTTGAGCATCTGCGTAACGAAGGCAATCAGACGCCGATTCTGGTGATCTCTGCCACCGAAAACATGGCGGATATCGCAAAAGCATTACGTCTTGGGGTACAGGATATTCTGCTTAAACCGGTTAAAGATTTGAACCGGCTGCGAGAAACGGTCTTAGCGTGCCTTTATCCGAATATGTTTAATTCCCGGGTAGAGGAAGAGGAGCGTCTTTTCCAGGACTGGGACGCTCTGGTGAGTAATCCGCCTGCTGCGGCGAAACTGTTGCAAGAGCTCCAGCCGCCCGTTCAGCAAACTATTTCCCACTGTCGCGTAAATTATCGGCAGCTGGTGGCCGCTGACCAGCCAGGGCTGGTGCTGGATATTGCGCCACTGTCAGATTCCGACCTTGCCTTTTATTCTCTGGATGTCACCCGGGCGGGGGATAACGGTGTATTAGCGGCGTTGCTTCTTCGTGCGCTATTTAATGGTTTGTTGCAGGAACAGTTATCCCATCAGGGACAACGGTTGCCGGAGTTAGGCAGTTTACTCAAACAGGTAAACCAGCTTTTTCGTCAGGCCAATTTGCCTGGACAGTTTCCGCTATTGGTCGGCTATTACCACAGCGGTTTAAAAAATCTGATCCTCGTTTCAGCCGGTCTCAATGCATCACTGAATACCGGTGAACACCATATTCAGGTGAGTAACGGTGTACCGCTTGGGACGTTGGGAACGGCGTATCTTAATCAAATTAGCCACCGCTGTTCCTCGTGGCAGTGCCAAATTTGGGGCGCCGGGGGGCGGCTACGCTTAATGTTGTCCACGGAATAAGCAATTGGATCGTCATTTTAAGATTGCTTTACCTGTGTTTTGCGGGGAGTGCTACTATCGCTGCCCGGTTTCATGCGTATTTATCCTAATTGATCGGCAACGCGTTCTTTTCAGACCCGGACTGCGGGGCGAGGCTGATATACTCAACGCGTTATTTATTGCATAAAAGTTCAAAACTTGAACAGCTCAGGAGAATTTGAATGGCTGCCCTAAATTCGAAAGTCAGAAAGGCCGTTATCCCGGTAGCGGGATTGGGGACCAGGATGTTACCAGCAACCAAGGCGATTCCTAAAGAGATGCTGCCTCTGGTTGATAAGCCATTAATCCAGTATGTCGTGAATGAATGTATCGCAGCCGGCATCACTGAAATTGTGCTGGTTACGCATTCATCTAAAAACTCTATCGAAAACCATTTCGATACAAGCTTTGAACTTGAAGCCATGCTGGAAAAGCGCGTTAAGCGTCAGCTGTTAGAAGAAGTTCAGTCTATTTGCCCTCCACACGTCACCATTATGCAGGTTCGTCAGGGGCTGGCGAAAGGTCTGGGCCACGCTGTTATGTGCGCACACCCAGTCGTGGGTGATGAGCCTGTAGCGGTAATTCTGCCTGACGTTATTCTGGACGAATACGAATCCGATCTTTCTCAGGATAACCTGGCTGAAATGATCAAGCGTTTCGACGAAACCGGCAGCAGCCAGATTATGGTTGAGCCTGTTGAAGACGTAACGGCATACGGTGTGGTTGACTGCAAAGGCGTTAACCTTGAGCCGGGTGAGAGTGTGCCAATGGTTGGCGTCGTAGAGAAGCCTAAAGCCGACGTAGCGCCTTCAAACCTTGCTGTTGTAGGTCGCTATGTCCTGAGTGCTGAGATCTGGCCTCTGCTGGCTAAAACGCCTCCAGGAGCGGGTGATGAGATCCAGCTGACGGATGCCATCGATATGCTGATCGAGAAAGAGACCGTTGAGGCCTACCATATGAAAGGTAAGAGCCATGACTGCGGTAATAAGCTCGGTTATATGCAGGCGTTTGTTGAATATGGTATCCGCCACAATACCCTCGGCGAAGAATTTAAAACCTGGCTCAAAGAGAGCGTAGGTATTAAGAAATAAGCCACCGCTGCAAATGTTCAAACCGGTGAGGCGTTGCCCACCGGTTTTTTTATGCCCGTAACACTCCCGAAAACCTGTCTTAAAGTACAGTCGATGAAATTGCTAAATAATGCTTTATGACAGAGTGTAAGAGGATGTTTGCGACAAATTTAGGTTAAAAAAAATCCCGCAATAAGCGGGATTTTTCTGAATAAGGCTCGATTAATCCTTGATCAGGAAGTCGTCCAGCTGTTTACCTTGCTCATCCATCGCTTTCTTGATAACAGCAGGAGTACGACCCTGGCCAGTCCAGGTTTTAGTTTCGCCGTTCTCATCAACGTAGCTATATTTAGCAGGACGGGCAGCACGCTTTGCTTTAGTACCGGTTTTAGCGGCAGCCATGCTGTTCAGCAATTCATTTGGATCGATACCATCAGCAATCAGCATTTCACGATATTGCTGCAGTTTACGAGTACGTTCTTCGATTTCAGCCGCAGCAGCGCTTTCTTCTTCGCGACGTTCATTAACTACAACTTCTAATTTTTCCAGCATTTCTTCAAGCGTTTCGAGGGTGCATTCTCTTGCCTGCGCACGAAGAGTACGGATGTTGTTCAGAATTTTAAGTGCTTCGCTCATTGTAGTAATCTCAAACTTATAATGGGGGGTGGTTTGTTGACCTAATAATAGAGCCATAAATTCAGTTGTGCAATAGCCAGGAATGTAAGGAATTCAAAAAATACTAAATATTGCCGCTATTATTAATTACGCTAACTTAAATTCCGCCAACCAGCAGTCTCGGTTGTTATCATCTGAGCATGCTAAAACAGGCCGCCTGCATCTTTTTTTTGTGACATTTCCCGCAGGAATTATAGTTGCGGCGGAGAAATATCAGCCTTTTGTATTAGTTCTCACCCCTGGTGTTAAGCCTGAAATAGTTAATAAATAGTGAATCTTAAAGAACACGGATTCCACTATAAAAAGAAGTGTTATGCTTGGTTGAACTTATAATCTCGTCGCCTGGCTGAATGCGTTTACTTCATGTTTTAACGGGTTATTTTGTTAAACAGACGGTACTGAACGCCGTACTGAACTGCATCCTCTGTGCGCTGCATCGCTGATGACCAGACAAAATATGGTACAATGACTCATCGGGAATATTACACATTGATTAGGGTTTTACGGCCAATGGCACAACTTTATTTCTACTATTCGGCAATGAATGCCGGGAAATCCACCGCGCTGCTGCAATCCTCGTACAATTACCAGGAGCGAGGGATGCGTACCGTTGTTTATACGGCGGAAATTGACGATCGCTTTGGCGCGGGGAAGGTGAGCTCCAGAATAGGGCTCTCGTCGCCTGCAAGGCTGTTTAACCCGAAAACCGATCTGTTTGAAGACATTCGTGCAGAACATGCTGCGCAGCCCATTCATTGTGTCCTGGTCGATGAAAGCCAGTTTCTGACGCGTGAACAGGTCCATGCCCTGTCAGAGGTAGTCGATGAGCTTGATATCCCCGTGCTGTGTTATGGCCTGCGCACGGATTTCCGCGGCGAGCTTTTTGAAGGGAGCCAGTATTTGCTCGCCTGGTCGGATAAACTTGTCGAACTGAAAACGATCTGCTTCTGCGGTCGTAAAGCCAGTATGGTACTTCGTCTTGACCAGGCCGGGAAACCTTATGCAGATGGCGAGCAGGTGGTGATAGGCGGCAATGAACGCTATGTTTCGGTCTGCCGTAAGCATTATAAAGAAGCGCTGTCTGTAGGCTCGCTGACGGCGATTCAGCACGACAACAGAAAATAACGTCTGGCTTATTATTCAGACATAAAAAAACCCGCCATAAAGGCGGGTTTTTCATTTGCTGATGTCAATTAAGCGCTTTTCTTCGCTTTCTTGTCAGCTTTAATGACAGGTGCTTCTGTTTTCACAGCGGCAACGTCACCTTCTTTGAACTCACGACCGTAGTAGGTATCCAGCAGAATCTGTTTCAGCTCGGAGATCAGTGGGTAGCGCGGGTTAGCACCAGTACACTGGTCATCGAATGCATCTTCAGACAGCTTATCTACGTGAGCAAGGAAGTCAGCTTCCTGTACGCCCGCTTCACGGATTGACTTAGGAATACCCAGTTCAGCTTTCAGGCTTTCCAGCCATGCCAGCAGTTTCTCAATCTTGGCAGCAGTACGGTCGCCCGGTGCGCTCAGACCAAGGTGGTCAGCGATTTCAGCATAGCGACGACGTGCTTGTGGGCGGTCGTACTGGCTGAAAGCAGTCTGCTTGGTTGGGTTGTCGTTAGCGTTATAACGGATAACGTTGCTGATCAACAGGGCGTTCGCCAGACCGTGAGGAATGTGGAACTGTGAGCCCAGTTTGTGCGCCATTGAGTGGCAAACACCCAGGAAGGCGTTGGCAAACGCGATACCGGCGATGGTTGCGGCACTGTGGACACGTTCACGTGCTACAGGGTTTTTAGACCCTTCGTTGTAGGACGCTGGCAGGTTTTCTTTCAGCAGTTTCAGAGCCTGCAGAGCCTGACCGTCAGAGAACTCAGATGCCAGCACAGAAACGTAGGCTTCCAGGGCGTGAGTTACCGCATCCAGACCACCGAACGCACACAGAGACTTCGGCATCTCCATGACCAGGTTCGCATCAACGATAGCCATGTCTGGCGTCAGCGCATAGTCAGCCAGTGGGTATTTCTGACCGGTTGCATCGTCTGTTACTACCGCGAATGGCGTGACTTCTGAACCGGTACCGGAAGTGGTGGTGACCGCGATCATTTTCGCTTTTACGCCCATTTTCGGGAACTTGTAGATACGTTTACGGATATCCATAAAGCGCAGCGCCAGTTCTTCGAAGTGAGTTTCTGGATGCTCGTACATCACCCACATGATTTTCGCGGCGTCCATTGGGGAACCACCACCCAGTGCGATAATCACATCTGGTTTGAAGGAGTTAGCCAGTTCAGCACCTTTACGTACCACGCTCAGGGTTGGGTCAGCTTCAACTTCGAAGAACACTTCAGTTTCGACGCCAGCCGCTTTCAGCACAGAGGTGATCTGGTCAGCGTAGCCGTTGTTGAACAGGAAACGGTCAGTCACGATGAGCGCACGTTTGTGGCCATCAGTAATCACTTCATCCAGCGCGATTGGCAGAGAGCCACGGCGGAAGTAGATAGATTTCGGAAGTTTGTGCCACAACATGTTTTCAGCTCGCTTAGCAACGGTTTTCTTGTTGATCAGGTGTTTTGGACCAACGTTTTCAGAGATGGAGTTACCACCCCAGGAACCACAACCCAGAGTCAGGGAAGGTGCGAGTTTAAAGTTGTACAGGTCACCGATACCACCCTGAGAAGCAGGGGTGTTGATCAGGATACGTGCGGTTTTCATCATCTGACCGAAGTGAGCAACACGCTCTGGCTGGTTATCCTGGTCAGTGTACAGACAAGAGGTGTGACCGATACCGCCCATGGCAACCAGCTTCTCCGCTTTCTCTACCGCCTCTTCGAAATCTTTTGCACGGTACATTGCAAGCGTAGGAGACAGTTTTTCGTGTGCGAACGGCTCGCTTTCGTCAACAACTTTCACTTCACCGATCAGGATTTTGGTTGTTGCCGGAACGGTAAAGCCTGCGAGTTCAGCAATTTTGTAGGCTGGCTGACCCACGATAGCGGCGTTCAGCGCACCATTTTTCAGGATGATGTCCTGAACCGCTTTCAGCTCTTTGCCCTGCAGCAGGTAGCCGCCGTGGCTGGCGAAACGTTCGCGAACCGCGTCATATACGGAATCCACAACTACAACAGACTGTTCAGATGCACAGATTACACCGTTATCGAAGGTTTTAGACATCAGTACAGACGCGACAGCACGTTTGATGTCAGCAGTTTCGTCGATAACAACAGGGGTGTTACCCGCGCCCACACCGATAGCCGGTTTACCGGAGCTGTATGCAGCTTTAACCATGCCTGGACCACCGGTCGCCAGAATCAGGTTAATGTCCGGGTGATGCATCAGCGCGTTGGAGAGCTCAACAGAAGGTTGGTCGATCCAGCCAATCAGGTCTTTTGGTGCACCCGCAGCAATAGCGGCCTGCAGGACGATATCTGCAGCTTTGTTGGTCGCGTCTTTCGCACGTGGGTGTGGAGAGAAGATGATTGCGTTACGGGTCTTCAGGCTAATCAGTGATTTGAAGATAGCGGTAGACGTTGGGTTAGTGGTCGGAACGATACCGCAGATAATGCCGATAGGTTCAGCGATGGTGATAGTACCGAAGGTGTCGTCTTCAGACAGCACGCCACAGGTTTTCTCATCTTTATAGGCGTTGTAGATATACTCTGAAGCAAAGTGGTTTTTGATCACTTTATCTTCAACGATACCCATGCCGGATTCGGCAACGGCCATTTTAGCGAGAGGGATTCGAGCATCTGCAGCAGCCAGTGCGGCCGCGCGGAAGATTTTATCAACCTGTTCTTGGGTGAAATTGGCATATTCACGCTGGGCTTTTTTCACGCGCTCGACGAGGGCGTTCAGTTCAGCGATATTAGTAACAGCCATAATGCTCTCCTGATAATGTTTAAACTCTTTTAGTAAACCAGCGCTCGATACGTCACACAGTATAGACAGAGCCGATAGCACTTGCGTAACACAAAATAAAACAAAGAGTTACTTTCTACACCAGCACATTAATTTACTAAAAGAGCCTTACCTTAGCATCATCCCTTTTTGGCAGGTGGCCTCCCTGGGGGTGTAACCAAGATTACTCACTTCTGAGTACGAAAATCATGATCTGCGTCAATTTTCCCCTAAGCTGATACCTTTCAGCAGGTTTATTTCGTGCTGATTTTTCCAGTGTTAAATAATTACGTAAGTATTGGAAGCGGCACTATCATTGATTATACAAATGTTTAACATCCTGAAATGATAACGTTTTGGTACAGATTTCAAGTGAAGTATGCTGATAAAAAGGGTATCTTCAGCGCGATTTCTCATGACAAATTGTCAGTCCAGGGCATATGTATAAGCGGAGCAAAACGTGATCCAAACGCTCTTTGATTTTCCAACGTATTTTAAATTTTTTATTGGTTTGTTTGCCCTGGTCAACCCGGTGGGGATCATTCCTGTCTTCATTAGTATGACGAGTTACCAGACAGCGGCGGCCAGGAATAAGACCAACCTCACCGCTAACCTGTCGGTGGCGATCATATTGCTCACCTCTCTTTTTCTCGGCGACACGATTCTCCAGCTTTTCGGGATTTCGATAGATTCTTTCCGCATTGCAGGTGGGATCCTGGTGGTGACCATCGCCATGTCCATGATCAGCGGTAAGCTGGGCGAGGATAAGCAGAATAAACAAGAGAAGTCAGAAACCGCCATCCGCGAAAGCATTGGCGTGGTGCCGCTGGCCTTACCGCTGATGGCCGGTCCTGGGGCCATCAGTTCAACCATTGTCTGGGGCACGCGTTATCATAGCCTGATGCACCTGATTGGCTTTTCCGTGGCTATTGCCATTTTTGCGCTCTGCTGTTGGGGCGTGTTCCGCATGGCACCCTGGCTGGTGCGCTTGCTGGGTCAGACGGGCATCAACGTCATTACGCGTATCATGGGCCTGTTGCTGATGGCGTTAGGGATCGAATTCATCGTAACGGGTATTAAAAGCATTTTCCCCGGATTATTGCATTAATACTTCATATGAAAGAACGGAGCGACGGCTCCGTTTTTTTACGTGATTATCAGCAAATCATATAACTAAAGTTGAAATGCTCACATATCATAATAAATTCTACTAATAATGTTCATTTCTTGTATTTCAATAGGTTATTAATTCCGCCTTACCCCGCCTGCGCAGAAAATCTTCGATCGCTCTGTTATTTTACTCACATGATACTCTGGGGCTTGCTGAGAGATAACCGAAATGATATTAGTAATTTCAACATTCCCCTAGATGAATGTGCTAAATAATAACCAGTTGTTAAATTTTTGTACAAAATCACACGATGATAGCGCAGCGACGCGCTTGTAGAGAAAATTTTCTCTATCCTATTGAATATCATGTCTTTATAGTGATGTTCGATGTCCGGCAGGGCTGCCCTCAACGATACGGTACTCACCGTAAAAGAGAATTGCTTAACAAATTTGCAAAATGTATTGGCGCACGATTACGCCATTTGATACTTTCCGGCCTAATATTTTGCAGCATAAAACAATCAGATGAGAATTATTTTCATATGGTTCTCATCTCGGATATCCAGAACAGGTCTCAAACAGGGGAGGCCTGTAAAGAATCGACGCAAGACTGCCATACGAGCGGTCAGTAATAAAAAAGTCGGTGATAGCAAGCAGTAAAAGAAGAACCTGACAGCAGCAAAAAAAACTCCTGCGCTGTACAGGCCTCAACAGGGGATTACACAGCTGGCGAAGGCCGGTCATTATAATGAGTGGAGTATCAACACAATGTCCATCATCACAAAAAAAAATCTGGTAGCGGCGGGGATTTTAACTGCGCTAATCGCGGGAAACGCTGCAATGGCTGCGGACGTTCCTGCAGGTGTTCAGCTGGCGGAGAAGCAGACGCTGGTGCGTAACAACGGTGCGGAAGTTCAGTCTCTTGACCCGCACAAAATTGAAGGTGTTCCTGAGTCTAACGTTAACCGCGACCTGTTCGAAGGCCTGCTGGTCACTGACGTAGACGGCCACCCGGCACCGGGCGTGGCAGAAAAATGGGAAAACAAAGATTTCAAAGTCTGGACCTTCCATCTGCGTAAAGATGCGAAATGGTCCGACGGCACGCCGGTGACGGCTGAAGATTTCGTTTATAGCTGGCAGCGTCTGGCGAATCCAACGACCGCCTCTCCGTATGCGAGCTACCTGCAATATGGCCATATTGCCAATATTGATGACATCATCGCGGGCAAAAAACCGATCACCGATCTGGGCGTTAAAGCGATCGATGCCAATACCTTCGAAGTCACGTTGAGCGAACCTGTTCCGTACTTCTATAAGCTGCTGGTTCACCCGTCCGTCTCCCCGGTACCAAAATCCGCCGTGGAAAAATTTGGTGAAAAATGGACCCAGCCTGCCAATATCGTGACCAACGGCGCCTATAAGCTGAAAGACTGGGTGGTCAACGAGCGTATGGTGCTTGAGCGTAACCCGCAATACTGGGACAACGCGAAAACCGTGATTAATCAGGTGACCTACCTGCCAATTTCTTCCGAAGTGACTGACGTCAACCGCTACCGCAGCGGCGAAATCGACATGACCTATAACAACATGCCGATTGAACTGTTCCAGAAGCTGAAGAAAGAGATCCCGAAAGAAGTTCACGTCGACCCGTACCTGTGCACCTACTACTATGAAATCAACAACCAGAAAGCACCGTTCACCGACGTACGTGTTCGTACTGCGCTGAAGCTGGCACTGGATCGCGATATCATCGTGAACAAAGTGAAAAACCAGGGCGATCTGCCGGCATACAGCTATACCCCTCCATACACCGATGGCGCAAAACTGACCGAGCCAGACTGGTTCAAACAGACGCAGGAACAGCGTAACGCAGAAGCGAAGAAACTGCTGGCCGAAGCGGGCTATACCGCCGATAAGCCGCTGACCTTCAGCCTGTTGTACAACACCTCCGATCTGCACAAAAAACTGGCTATCGCCGTCGCCTCGATCTGGAAAAAGAACCTGGGCGCGAACGTGAAGCTGGAGAACCAGGAGTGGAAGACCTTCCTCGACAGCCGTCATCAGGGTACCTTTGACGTGGCGCGTGCCGGCTGGTGTGCGGACTATAACGAACCGACCTCCTTCCTGAACACCATGCTGAGCGACAGCTCAAACAACACCGCGCACTATAAGAGCCCGGCGTTTGACAAGCTGATTGCCGACACGCTGAAAACCACTGACGAAGCACAGCGTACTGAACTGTACTCTAAAGCTGAGCAGCAGCTGGATAAAGATTCCGCGATCGTTCCGGTTTACTACTACGTTAACGCCCGTCTGGTGAAACCGTGGGTAGGTGGGTACACCGGTAAAGACCCGATGGATAATATCTACGTTAAAAACTTGTATATTATCAAGCATTAATGGCAATGAGTGGGGCGGGCGTGCTCGCCCCACGGTGTCTAACCAACGTCACATTATATAGGCACACGCCAGAAGGTACGGGCAATGTTGAAATTTATCCTACGTCGCTGTCTTGAAGCGATTCCAACGCTATTTATTCTCATCACGATTTCCTTCTTCATGATGCGCCTTGCGCCGGGAAGTCCATTTACCGGTGAGCGTACGCTGCCGCCAGAAGTGATGGCGAATATCGAAGCGAAATACCACTTAAACGATCCTATCTCTACCCAGTACTTCAATTACCTGAAGCAGCTGGCCCACGGTGATTTTGGACCGTCATTTAAATATAAAGACTATTCCGTTAACGACCTGGTGGCGTCCAGCTTCCCGGTTTCGGCGAAATTGGGTGCAGCGGCATTCATTCTGGCCATTGTTTTCGGGGTCACCGCAGGCGTCATCGCCGCGCTCAGACAAAATACCAAATGGGATTATGCCGTAATGGGGGTGGCAATGACCGGGGTAGTCATACCCAGCTTCGTTGTCGCGCCATTACTGGTGATGATATTTGCCATTACGCTGAAGTGGCTGCCTGGCGGCGGCTGGAACGGCGGGGCATTAAAGTTCATGATTTTGCCAATGGTGGCATTATCCCTGGCGTACATCGCCAGTATCGCGCGTATCACCCGTGGTTCAATGATCGAAGTGCTGCACTCGAACTTCATTCGTACCGCGCGCGCGAAAGGGCTGCCGATGCGTCGGATTATCTTCCGCCATGCGCTCAAACCGGCGCTGTTGCCCGTGCTCTCCTACATGGGACCAGCATTCGTCGGGATCATCACCGGCTCGATGGTTATCGAAACCATTTACGGCCTGCCGGGCATTGGCCAGCTGTTTGTGAACGGCGCGCTTAACCGCGACTATTCGCTGGTACTGAGCCTGACCATTCTCGTCGGTGCGCTGACCATTCTCTTTAACGCTATCGTCGATGTGCTGTATGCCGTCATCGACCCGAAAATCCGTTACTAACTGGAGCACGCCATGATGTTGAGTAAGAAAAACAGCGAGGCGCTGGAAAACTTCAGTGAAAAACTGGAAGTGGAAGGTCGTAGCCTCTGGCAGGACGCGCGTCGTCGCTTTATGCACAACCGCGCGGCGGTGGCGAGTCTGGTGGTTCTGGTGATCATCGCGCTGTTTGTGACCCTTGCCCCGATGCTGTCGCAATTTACCTATTTCGACACCGACTGGGGCATGATGTCCAGCGCGCCGGATATGGAGTCTGGCCACTATTTTGGCACGGACTCATCCGGACGTGACCTGCTGGTGCGTGTCGCTATCGGTGGGCGTATCTCGCTGATGGTCGGGATTGCTGCCGCGCTGGTGGCGGTGATCGTCGGGACGCTCTATGGCTCACTGTCCGGCTACCTTGGCGGCAAAGTGGACTCGGTGATGATGCGTTTGCTGGAAATCCTGAACTCCTTCCCGTTTATGTTCTTCGTCATCCTGCTGGTGACCTTCTTTGGTCAGAATATCCTGTTGATCTTCGTGGCCATCGGGATGGTGTCATGGCTGGATATGGCGCGTATTGTTCGCGGCCAGACGCTGAGCCTCAAACGCAAAGAGTTTATCGAAGCCGCGCAGGTCGGCGGTGTCTCTACCGGGAATATCGTGGTTCGCCATATCGTTCCTAACGTGCTGGGCGTGGTGGTGGTCTATGCCTCACTGCTGGTACCAAGCATGATCCTGTTTGAATCCTTCCTGAGCTTCCTCGGTCTGGGTACGCAAGAGCCGCTGAGCAGCTGGGGCGCGCTGCTGAGTGACGGTGCAAACTCAATGGAAGTGTCACCGTGGCTGCTGTTATACCCGGCGGGTTTCCTGGTCGTTACCCTGTTTTGTTTTAACTTTATCGGCGATGGCCTGCGTGATGCCCTCGACCCGAAAGACCGTTAAGGAGCGCCGTCATGACAATGATTGAAACGGCAACCGCGCCACAGGCGCAGCAGCGGAGCGACCTTCTGCTGGACGTAAAAGATCTTCGCGTCACCTTTAAGACCCCGGACGGGGATGTGACCGCCGTGAACGATCTTAACTTCAACCTGCGCGCGGGTGAAACGCTCGGTATCGTGGGGGAATCTGGTTCCGGTAAATCCCAGACCGCCTTTGCGTTAATGGGCCTGCTGGCCGCTAACGGTGTGATTGGCGGTTCCGCGAAATTCAACGGTCGTGAAATCCTCAACCTGCCGGAGCAAGAGCTGAACAAGCTGCGCGCCGAGCAGATCTCGATGATTTTCCAGGATCCGATGACCTCGCTGAACCCGTACATGCGCGTCGGTGAGCAGCTGATGGAAGTGCTGATGCTGCACAAAGGTCTGGGCAAAGCCGAAGCCTTTGAAGAGTCGGTCAAAATGCTTGATGCGGTGAAAATGCCGGAAGCGCGCAAGCGTATGCGCATGTTCCCGCACGAGTTCTCCGGCGGTATGCGTCAGCGCGTGATGATTGCGATGGCGCTGCTGTGCCGGCCAAAGCTGCTGATTGCCGACGAACCGACCACCGCGCTGGACGTTACCGTTCAGGCGCAAATCATGACCCTGCTGAACGAGCTCAAGCGTGAGTTCAACACGGCGATTATCATGATCACCCACGACCTGGGCGTGGTGGCGGGCATCTGTGACAAAGTGCTGGTGATGTATGCCGGTCGTACCATGGAATACGGCAAAGCGCGTGACGTGTTCTATCAGCCAGCCCATCCTTACTCGATTGGCCTGCTGAACGCGGTGCCGCGTCTCGATGCGGAAGGGGAATCCCTGCTGACCATTCCGGGCAACCCGCCAAACCTGCTGCGCCTGCCGAAAGGCTGTCCGTTCCAGCCGCGCTGCCCGCACGCGATGGAAATCTGCAACAGCGCACCGCCGCTTGAAGAGTTTGCACCAGGCCGTCTGCGCGCCTGCTTTAAGCCGCAGGAGGAGCTGGTATGAACGCATTAGATGAAAAACGCAATGTCCTGCTCGAAATTGCTGACCTTAAAGTGCATTTCGACATCAAGGACGGCAAACAGTGGTTCTGGCAGCCGTCGAAGACCCTGAAAGCGGTGGACGGCGTCACGCTGCGCCTGTATGAAGGGGAAACCCTGGGCGTGGTGGGCGAGTCCGGCTGCGGTAAATCGACCTTTGCGCGCGCCATTATCGGTCTGGTAAAAGCCACCGACGGCAAAGTGGCCTGGCTGGGTAAAGATCTGCTGGGCATGAAGCCCGACGAGTGGCGCGACGTGCGCAGCGATATCCAGATGATTTTCCAGGATCCGCTGGCGTCATTAAACCCGCGTATGACCATCGGTGAGATTATTGCCGAACCGCTGCGGACCTATCATCCGAAGATGTCCCGCCAGGAAGTGCGCGATCGCGTTAAGGCGATGATGCTTAAAGTTGGGCTGTTGCCTAACCTGATCAACCGCTATCCTCACGAGTTCTCCGGCGGTCAGTGTCAGCGTATTGGTATTGCGCGCGCCCTGATCCTTGAACCGAAGCTGATTATCTGTGATGAGCCAGTTTCCGCGCTCGACGTCTCCATTCAGGCGCAGGTGGTTAACCTGCTGCAGAAGCTGCAGCGCGAAATGGGGCTGTCGCTGATCTTCATCGCGCATGACCTTGCCGTGGTGAAACACATCTCTGACCGCGTGCTGGTAATGTATCTGGGGCACGCCGTGGAGCTGGGTACCTATGACGAGGTGTACCACAATCCGCTGCACCCTTACACCAAAGCGCTGATGTCGGCAGTGCCGATCCCCGATCCCGATCTGGAAAAGAATAAGACCATCCAGCTTCTGGAAGGGGAATTGCCTTCACCGATTAACCCGCCGTCGGGCTGCGTCTTCCGCACGCGCTGCCCTATGGCCGGGCCGGAATGTGCGAAAACGCGGCCGGTTCTGGAAGGCAGTTTCCGACATGCGGTTTCCTGCCTGAAAGTAGACCCGTTATAATCGCAAGGGCTGACATGATGTCAGCCCTTATTTTTTGCGAGGTCACTGTGTCGCGTTTATTCACGTCAGCCCGTCGGCGGCTTTATCATGTTTTATTCGATCCTGAAACGGTATCCGGACGGCGCTTCGAGGGTCTTTGTGGTTTATTTGCGCTCCTCAGCGTGGTTATCATCTTTATTGAATCGGGTGCCGGGACGCAATACCACCTGACGTTTGACGAATGGCATGTCTTTGTCTGGCTTGAGCTGGCGATTACCCTGGTGTTTACCGCTGAATATCTCCTCCGAGTGATTGCCTGGCCTAACCCGGCCCGATATGTTTTCAGCTTCTGGGGATTTATCGATTTAGCCACCATTCTGCCGCTCTACGTCATGTGGCTGTGGCCGGAAATCAGCCTGAGCTATGTCTTTGCCTGGCGAGCGATGCGCGTTATTCGCGTATTACGTATTCTGAAATTACTGCGCTTTATGCCCTCACTGCGCATATTCTGGAGTGCAATCGTCAGCGCCCGTCATCAGCTTATTCTGTTCTATTCGTTTATTGCCATTGTCATGATTGTTTTTGGCGCACTGATGTATCTGATTGAGGGGCCGAAATATGGCTTTACGACGCTCAATGCGTCCGTCTACTGGGCGATCGTGACCGTAACGACCGTGGGGTACGGGGATATCACGCCCCATACGCCGCTGGGGCGAATTGTGGCCTCAGTGCTGATTTTGATTGGCTATTCGGTCATTGCCATTCCGACCGGGCTGATTACCACGCACATGAGTAGCGCATTTCAGAGCCGCAAGCAGCAGCGCAAATGTCCGCGATGTCATCAGGGGGAACATGAACTCAACGCGCGTTATTGTCACCGCTGTGGGAATCCGTTGCCGGAGTAAATAAAAAAGGCTGCAATCGCAGCCTTTTTTATTATTCGCGCCAGAGAATATGGCACAGCTTGTGGTCTTTCTCACGGCAGAGCAGGACGCGAGCGAAGATATCATTAATTTCGCCACCGTCTTCATCGGCCAGCCCGATAACCACTTCGGCGAAGAAGTCAGGGTTCAGATCGAAATCCACATGCTCAGCCCAGTCTTCTGAAGGGTCGAACAGTTCGGCACCGCCGCGCTCTTCAAACTGCAGATTAAAGAGGATCACGTCTGCGGGATCGAGGTTATCAACCGCCAGTTCGAGAAAAATGTCATAGGCCTGCTCGAGCGTTTCGTCTTCGGTCAGGCGATTGTTCAGATCCATTTCCATGATGACTACCTGTTTAACATCGTTGGGCACGTTTTACAGCAACGGACTAAAGAAGTAAAACAGTCGTTCGGCAATTCTCTGCCACAGCGGACGTTTTACCCACAGTCTGGCATCCAGCAGCCGCGAGCGGGAGATATAATCATCCTGCACCGCCGCGAGATCGCCGCCAAAGCCGGCATCATCAATAACCAGCGTGATTTCAAAGTTGAGCCACAGGCTGCGCATATCCAGGTTCACCGTTCCCACCAGGCTTAACTCGCCGTCGACAAGCACGCTTTTGGTGTGGAGCAATCCACCTTCGAACTGGTAGATCTTCACCCCTGCAGCCAGCAGTTCGCTAAAGAATGCCCGGCTGGCCCAGCCCACCAGAAGGGAGTCATTTTTGCGCGGCAAAATAATGCTCACATCGACGCCGCGCTGCGCCGCGGTACAGATCGCGTGCAGGAGGTCATCGCTGGGAACAAAGTAGGGCGTCGTCATGATCAGATATTCACGCGCCGAGTAGGTCGCCGTCAGCAGCGCCTGATGAATCAAATCCTCCGGGAAGCCCGGCCCGGAAGCAATGGTATGAATAGTGTGACCGCTGGCCTCTTCAAACGGCATAATATTGCCGTCCGGCGGTGGCGGCAGGATGCGTTTGCCGGTCTCTATCTCCCAGTCGCAGGAGTAGACGATGCCCATAGAGGTGGCAATCGGCCCCTCCATACGCGCCATCAAATCCACCCACTGACCCACGCCCGAGTCCTGTTTAAAAAAGCGCGGGTCAACCATGTTCATGCTGCCGGTGTAGGCAATATAGTTATCGATCATGATCATTTTACGGTGCTGACGAAGGTCCATCCGGCGCAGAAACACGCGCAGGAGGTTAACCTTCAGCGCCTCAACCACCTCGATACCGGCATTGTGCATCATCCCTGCCCAGGGACTGCGGAAAAATGCCACGCTGCCCGCAGAATCAAGCATCAGACGGCAGTGAATGCCGCGTCGCGCCGCGGCCATCAGGGATTCCGCGACCTGGTCAGCCATCCCGCCGGGCTGCCAGATATAGAAAACCATCTCGATATTATGACGCGCCAGCTGGATATCGCGGATTAACGCCTGCATAACGTCGTCGGACGAGGTCAGCAGCTGGAGCTGATTACCCTTAACGCCGCCAATCCCCTGACGGCGCTCGCACAGCTTAAACAGTGACGAGGCGACGCTGCTGTTCTCCTCGGCAAAGATATGCTTGCAGGCTTTAAGGTCGTTCAGCCACTTCGCGGTGGAGGGCCACATGGCGCGGGCCCGCTCGGCGCGGCGTTTACCGAGATGAAGCTCACCGAAAGAGAGATAGGCGATAATTCCCACCAGCGGCAGGATGTAGATGATCAGAAGCCAGGCCATGGCAGAGGGTACGGCTCTGCGCTTCATCAGGATGCGTAACGTCACACCCGCGATTAACAGCCAGTATCCCAAAATGACCAGCCAACTCACCACGGTGTAGAAGGTTGTCATAGGTAAAAAAATCCTTTTGAAAGCGTATTGTTATGAGTGTACGCATCAGGATTCATCTGGCAAATAAAAACGCCAGGTAAAAGCGCTGGTTTGCAGCCGGGTTGGGTTTATAATGGCGTCTCTGTTTGAGAAAGAGTTGTAGACATGAAGCGCAGTAGAACAGAAGTAGGGCGCTGGCGCATGTTGCGACAGGTGAGTCGTCGCAAGGCTCGTTGGCTGGAAGCACAATCCCGCCGCAATATGCGTATTCACGCCATCAGAAAATGTGGAATGACCCGGCACCGCAACGCGTTGCTGTTCGCCGTCCAGGATATCTGAGTACCATGAGGGCACCGTAATGGTGCCCGCTGATTTTATAAGGTCTGATTTTTGGGAGTAGCGTGGTTGCAGCGCTATTCCTGTTGTGTTGAGCAAAAGGAGGGAGAAGAAGTGTTTGCGGAGTTTGGCGTACTGAATTTCTGGACGTATGTTGTTGGCGCGTTTTTTATCGTGCTGGTACCGGGGCCAAATACCCTTTTTGTGCTTAAAACTGGAATTGGACACGGCGTTAAAAAAGGGTACCTGGCCGCCACGGGTGTATTTATCGGCGATGCGGTGCTGATGTTTCTTGCCTGGGCGGGCGTCGCTGCATTAATCCAGACCACGCCAGTACTGTTTAATATCGTGCGTTATCTCGGCGCCTTCTACCTGCTGTGGCTGGGCGGCAAAATGCTCTGGTCGGTCATTACCCGCCAGAATCACGCTCAGGAAAGCGGCACCGAGCCTGCCAGCACGATCATGAAACGTTCGCTGGTGCTGAGCCTGACGAATCCAAAAGCGATTCTGTTCTACGTCTCGTTCTTTGTTCAGTTCATCGACGTGAATGCACAGAACACCGGTACCTCTTTCCTTATCCTCGCGACGACGCTTGAGTTGATCAGCTTCATGTACATGAGCTTCCTGATCTTCTCCGGTGCGTTTGTCACGCGTTATCTCAAAACGAAAAAGAAACTGGCAAAGCTGGGGAACGGGCTGATAGGGCTGCTGTTTGTCGGGTTTGCGGCGAGGTTAGCGTCGCTGCATTGATTGATTGATGAAAGGCTCCTGCGGGAGCCTTTTTTCATTGTGTTTGACACTCCCTCACCATTTGGTTGTATAGTACAACTAAATGGTGAGGACATAACATGCACAGCGAAACCCCGGTAGTCAGTGTTATTCGACGTTCCTCGCGCCTGATGGTGCGAGAGTTAGGTTTTATGGGTTCTACCCTGGCCTCAACGAATTACTCGCCTTCGGCCGTCCATACTCTGGTCGAAATTGCCCTACGAAAAGAGATGACGGCGAGTCAGCTGGTACAGCTGCTGGGCCTGGAAAAGTCCAGCGTCAGTCGGATGCTGGCTCGCCTGATTGCCGCAGGCGAACTCGAGGAGGTCATTTCTACCGAGGATGCGAGAGCAAAGAGCCTCAGGCTGACCGCGAAAGGTCACGAGACGGTCAGCAAAATTAATACCTTCAGCAATGAGCGCGTGGTCACAGCAATAAAACGTCTTGCTCCTGCCCAGCAGCAGACCATTTCTGAGGGGCTCTCCCTTTATGCCAACGCGCTGCTGGCATGCCGCGAGGCGGGCAACGATATGCAGCCCGATGAGCTGAAGATAGTACAGGGGTATATCCCGGGCATGATTGGCCGTATCGCGGAGATGCATGGCAGTTATTATTCGCGGGAGCATAATTTTGGTCGCTTCTTCGAGGCCAAAGTGGCTTCGGGGCTGGCTGAGTTTAGTGAAAGACTGGAGAAGCCCTGTAACCAGATTTGGCTGGCAGTGCTCAACGACAAAATTGTCGGCTCGGTAGCGATCGATGGCGAGGATCTGGCGCCGGGTGAAGCCCATCTTCGCTGGTTTATTCTTGATGATGGCTGCCGGGGGCACGGCGTAGGGAAAAAACTGCTGAATGAAGCGATGCGGTTTTGCGACAGCGCCGGTTTTTCAGCTGTGCACCTCTGGACGTTCAATAAGCTGACCGCCGCCAGGCGTCTGTACGAGTCGTATGGGTTTACGCTGGTAAAAGAGTGGGAAGGCGAACAGTGGGGAAGCCTTATTACAGAGCAGCAGTTTACCCGGCACAGAGGCGCGTAATCGCCACCCTAAAAAAGGCTCCTTTCGGAGCCGCTTTGGTATCAGAACACTTTTTTATACGGTCTCACCGTCACTTTTGCATACACGCCCGCTGCAACGTACGGGTCTGCGTCAGCCCAGGCCTGAGCGGCTTCCTGGGATTCAAACTCAGCAATGACCGTGGAGCCGGAGAAACCGGCAGCACCCGGATCGTTGCTGTCTACTGCAGGCATGGGGCCAGCGGTCAGTAATCGGCCTTCATCCTGAAGCAACTGCAAACGTGCCAGATGCGCAGGGCGCACAGACTGGCGTTTTTCGAGCGAATCAGCAACATCTTCAGAGTAAATCACGTAAAACACGGCGAAGCTCCTTAACCGGTAAAAGTGTCAGTTACGTTATGTGAAAGGGCAAACGACTGCAATGTAAAATAAAAACAATGTTAATACCCTGATCTGTATGCGCCTTTTTTGGCCTCTCAGGCGCTAAAGTTGCGCCAGAGCAAAGTGTCTTATTGAATATGATTGCTATTTGCATTTAAAATCAGGGTTCGGTTTTTTAACGTTGATGACTATGACTTCGATGACCCTTGATTTACCTCGCCGCTTTCCCTGGCCGACGCTGCTTTCTGTCGTGATTCACGGTGCCGTTGTGGCGGGTCTGCTGTATACCTCGGTTCATCAGGTTATTGAAATGCCCGCGCCCGCGCAGCCGATTTCGGTGACGATGGTCTCGCCAGCGGATCTTGAACCGCCGCAGGTTGCCCCTCCGCCGCCACAGCCCGTGGCTGAACCGGAGCCAGAACCTGAGCCCGTTCCGGAGCCACCGAAGGAAGCCCCGGTGGTGATCCACAAACCTGAACCGAAGCCAAAACCTAAGCCGAAGCCAAAGCCGGTGAAGAAGGTCGAGGAGCGTCCGAAACGCGAGGAACGTCCGGTTGAACCGCGCGCGACCCAGCCGGTCGAAAATGCAGCGCCTTCACGTCCGGTGATGAACAATACGGCAACGACGTCAAAGCCAACCGTAACCGCGCCAGCGGGCCCGCGCGCCGTAAGCCGCAATCAGCCTCAGTATCCGGCGCGAGCTCAGGCCTTGCGTATTGAAGGGCGCGTACGGGTGAAATTTGACGTCACTGCGGATGGCCGCGTGGATAACGTGGAAATCTTGTCTGCGCAACCTTCTAATATGTTTGAGCGCGAAGTGAAATCTGCCATGCGCAGATGGCGCTATGAGCCAGGCAAGCCGGGCAGCGGATTGATCGTCAATATTGTTTTCCGCCTGAACGGCGGGGCGCAGATGGAATAAAAAAAGCCTCCGAAAGGAGGCTTTTTTTTGCCTGTCGATCAGGCCTGCGGAAGTTGACGAGGTTTACCCTCGCTGTCCACGGCAACATAAATAAACAGCGCTTCAGTGGCCTTATAGCGTTGCCCAATCGGCTCAGAAGAGACTTTCTTCACCCAGACTTCGATGTTGATGGAAATGGAGGTATTACCGCGCTTCACGCAGCGCGCGTAGCAGCAAACCACATCACCCACCGCAACCGGGCGCAGGAAGGTCATGCCGTCCACCCTCACGGTGACCACGCGCCCGTGGGCGATCTCTTTTGCCAGAATTGCGCCGCCCATATCCATCTGCGACATCAGCCAGCCGCCAAAAATATCGCCATTGGCATTGGTGTCAGCGGGCATTGCCAGTGTGCGTAAAACCAGTTCGCCCTGAGGGGCGTTAGTTGTTGTCATTGTTTTAACTCGTAACGGAAGACTTCAGGCGGGATGCTACTATGATTCGCGTACGGAGAGAATAGACCAGAACGCACGTCGTTGACGTTCTGGTCAGTCAGTAATCAGTGGTTGTCGTCCTGCGGCATATGACGATAGATGTATACGCCGCTTAACAGCGTGAAGATAAGCGTCAGCGCGGTCAGGCCAAAGACCTTAAAGTTGACCCAGATATCCTGCGGCAGCCAGAAGGCGATATAGATATTAGCGAGACCGCAGAGAATAAAGAAGATTGCCCAGGCAGTATTCAGACGCGACCAGACCACCTGCGGCAGCGTTAGTTCTTTACCTAACATGCTCTGGATAAGGGGCTTTTTCATGAACCATTGACTGAACAGTAATGCTGCTGCAAACAACGCATAAATAACAGTCACCTTCCACTTAATAAATTCAACATCATGCAAGGCAATGGTCAATCCACCGAACACCGCCACTAAGATGAACGTAATAAGCGCCATTTTTTCGACTTTGCGATAGCGAATCCAGCTGTAGATCAGCACAACGGCGGTCACAACGATTAACGCTTTTGTTGCAGCAAAAATGTCGTACAACTTATAGACAGCGAAAAACACCGCGAGCGGTAAAAAATCAAGAAACTGCTTCATTCTGTGATTCCATCTTCTGAGCGGGGCGGGAGACAGAGATGCCCCCCGCCTCGGGATTACTGACGAATTAACATATACAGGCGGAACAGATAGACGAGCAGTACCGCTGAAATGAGATTGCTCAGCGTATTCGCCACCACGGCGCCGACGTTAGGCGTTAATACCGCAAAATTCGGCGCAAACAATAACAGCAGCGTTTTGGCCAGCAGCCAGCCGATCACGGCGGGCGCCACCAGACGCATATTAGCCCATGTCAGTCTGATGCTGCTGCGCATCGCTGTAAAAATTCCCATCTTATCCTGCACAACCATCACCGGCGCAAATGCGAGCACGATAGCCAGTAAAACGCCCGGCACCACGACCAGCATAATCCCCATTTGCACCAGCATCGTGGTTAAAAAGATCAGGATAAACAGCTTAGGTAAGACCGGTGCACTCGCACCAATCGCGCGTAAGGCGCTGACGCGGTGACCCGCCGATACCAGCTGAATCATCAGCAAAACGCCGCCCGCCAGAATTGCATTACCAATCAGGCCTGAGAACGTGGACGCGGCAGAGGCGCGCAGCAGGATTTGCTGCTGCTCCGGCGTCATATTTTGCACCAGCTCAAACAACCCCACGCTACCCGCAAGATGGTCGCCCTGGCTCAGGCTGGCAATCTGTTCTTCACTCGGTGAGAAGGCATGGCCCAGCACCACCGTGATAAAGGCGCAAAGCAACGCGATCAGTAAAAAGGTAATGAACTGATTGCGGAAAAAGTTTCCCGTGTCACGGTAGACAGACTTCGCCGTGATAGACATGCACTCTCCTTGAGTATTGCAGGTGTTAATTAGCCGGCAATTGTACACCGGATGCACCTGCTGTGGCAGCATCAAGGCTTGTATGGAAAAGCATATCTTTGTAAAGCGGCGGTAATCCAACCCGCGCGCGGGCGCGGTTACAGGCTTCGTTGACCTGGCCATCTTCCCCCGACATGGCAAATTCCCGGCACGGGCTGGGGCGATCCTCATAGATGGAACATCGGGTCGAGACCCCAGGCTCACCCTGGAGCGCCACACAGCGGGCCTGCTTTTGGTTCGTGCCGCTCATGCAGCGCAAAAAGGGGGTTAACGGCTCGGTAAGATGAACCGGAACGGTACCACCGCCATCGCTGGCTTCGGCCCAGTAGAAAGAGACTCGAAAATACGCACAACAGGCTCCGCACGTCATGCACGGGTTGATATCACTCATGGCACACCTGCAAAAGATGAACGCATCAAATCAATTTGTGAGAGCGATAAATTATCCAGCCGCCAGAGGAAGAGCAAGAGGGGGAAAAGGGAAAATTTTGTAACCGTGAAATGCCAAAAATTGACATGGAAACAACTTATTGGTTTTAAGTGCGTAACAAAAAATTAATCCAGATCAATGAATGTTAAGTTACTGGTTTTAATGTGATCTGTGGCAGATCACTTATTACTCTTTTGTGAGTATATTCTCATCCGCGATTAAAACCACAACGATGGAGCGGATATGAAAAAATTAGCGGTGGCAGCCCTTGTATTAAGCAGTCTCTCTGGCGGCGCGTATGCGCATGAAGCAGGCGAATTCTTTATTCGTGCCGGTTCGGCTACGGCTCGCCCAACTGAAGGTTCGGATAACGTGCTGGGAATGGGCGGTTTTAACGTCAGTAATAACACCCAGTTAGGTTTAACTTTCACCTATATGGTGACGGATAACGTGGGCGTTGAGCTTCTGGCTGCAACGCCGTTCCGTCATCGCGTGGGCCTCGGGCCAACCGGTGATATCGCCACGGTTCACCATTTACCGCCAACGCTGATGGCGCAGTGGTACTTCGGCGACTCAAGCAGCAAGGTGCGTCCATATATTGGCGCCGGTGTGAACTACACCACCTTCTTTGATGAGAAATTCAACGATACCGGTAAAGAGGCGGGTCTGACGGATCTCAGCCTGAAAGATTCGTGGGGCATGGCGGGGCAGGTTGGCCTGGATTATCTGATTAACCGCGACTGGCTGATCAACGCCTCGGTCTGGTATATGGATATTGATACGGACGTACGCTTCAAGGCGGGCGGCCAGCAGCAAAGTATCAGCACTCGCCTGGATCCGTGGGTGTTTATGTTCTCTGCGGGTTATCGTTTCTGATTCCCCGTCAAACTGGCCACAGGGTGGCCAGTTTGCTTTGCTCACGTCAAAACGACGGATAAACCGGCCGCTCATCGAGCTTTACGCAGTGCCTCAGGATCGTTTCCCCATCATATAAATAGCTGAAAGCGTCGCTGGATACGGAATGGAAGAGAATATCGCCGTTGGCAAACGGGATCATTTCGGTATCACCCGCACGTTTATGCCCCGCACCGGTTTCAAAATGGCCGCGCCACCGTTCCTGAGTGTGGTCATAAACGTGCAGAATAACCTCGACAAGTCCTCTTTGCGGACAATTAAGACGCAGGAAAGTAGAAGAGAAATTCAGGGACAGCGCGTGGAAGGGAATCAATAAGGCGAAGACCAGTAAAGCTCGTAAATACATCAAACCGCGAAAACCTCCTTCAAAAGGGAAATGAGATTTTACTTAAGTCATAAATAACCTTTTTGCCGTGGATCAAGATCTCTTATAATTCAATACGATAAAGGCCCCTGACGAGGCCCTTAGCGATCATTTTTGAATCAGATAGCGAATGGTCGGGCCATCCTGCTGGATATCCAGCACCGTATAACCGTGGTTTTTCGCATCCAGCGGTATGTTGTTGATGGACTGCGGGCAGTCGCTGACCACCTCCAGAATTTCACCTTTCTTAAGCTGCGGCAGCGCTTCAAGCGTAGCCACCGCCGGATATGGACAGGGCTCGCCAACCATATCCAGACGATAATCAGGCACGATCTCTTTCATGCTGCATTCTCCTGCGTTTCTGTTTTAACGCCCGCACGGCGGAAGAAACGTCTCTCCTGTGCGACGACCAGTAAAAAAGCGACCAACAGCAGGGCGTAGGTGACGAGCAGGCCGCCGAGAGGCCCGAAGGTATTCAGCAGGTTGACCTTGTCCCAGCGGGTGGCCAGGACGGGAGACACGTCATCCCAGCAGTACGCCAGGATCGTCGAGCCAATCACATTACCCAGACCCACCCACCAGTAGTGCACCTGGCCTTCGACGGCGCGATACATCCAGCCGGTTTCACACCCGCCAGCCAGCACGATCCCGAAGCCGAACAGCAGGCCGCCAATGACCGCGTTAGGACCGGCCCACATGATTTTCGGTTCGACGCCCAGTTGGACATAGCTGAAGATGCCGATGGCGCTGACCCCCATCCCGGCGATAATCGCCTTCGCCATCATCGTGCGCCCGGTGATCCACATATCGCGAAACGCGGAGGTGAAGCAGATCTGCGCGCGTTCAATGAGCAGACCAAAACCCACACCGAACAGCATCGCCAGACCGAGCTTAGGCTGGTTCAGGGCGGTGCAGAGCGCCCATGCCACCATGGCGAAAAAGACCAGCATTCCGAGGCGGAAACGGCGGCGGGCCTGAGAGGGCTTCTGGGTTAACGGAGACGCTGCGCTGACTTTTGTCATTTTCACTGGAATACGAAACAGCGGCAGCAGGGTGAATTTTGCGCCAAAGTAAGAGCCGATGGCCGTGGCGACGGCAAAGAACCAGGCGTGAAGCGAAAACTGCGGGATCCCGGTAAAGAAGGCGGCAAGGTTACACCCCATCGCCAGACGCGCGCCGAAACCGGCAATCATGCCGCCGACAACCGCCTGCAAAATGCGGATCCGGCTTTTGGGCATACGCAACTTAACGTTATTTGCCCACAGCGCGGCCGCGAAACAGCCGCCGAACATGCCGATAATCATCATCCCGTCGATGCGGGTAAGCGGGGTGCCGTCCAGATGAATGAGTTTAAAGTAACCCCACTCTTCGGCATGCACGCCAGCGAGTTGCAGCAATTGACCACCCCAGCGGGTGAACTCGCCGGTCACGGCCCAGAAGGTGCCGGTAATGCCAAAATAATAAGTAGAGAGAATGCCTGCCGCGATAACGGCCGGAACGGGTGACCAGAACTTAACCAGGTAAGCCTGTTTGAAGGATTGCCATGACATGAATAAGCCTCTGAACTCAGAAGGTGTATGTTGTTTTAACGGTCTGGAATATATAACTTTTTTCCCTTCTCCAAAACCTCTCCAAAACTTTTCTCCAAAATACCTACCTTTTTTATGACCTCCATCAGTAATTAGTCCGATCCCCAAGAGCACCGCAGCGAAAAATTAAATTGCAAGTTTGGTCCATTCCTTCCCGCGATCGTCGTTGTATCTGTCAGTGGTTGACTGTGTTTTATGGCCCAGCAAAATTTTCGTATCGATCCCCTGGGCGCGGTAAAGTCTTTCGGACAATGAACGCTGTTCGTGAAACGTTGTTGGTGTTTTTCCTGCAGGCGGTACGATACCGGCTGCATCACGTGCCGCGGCAAACTCTTTAGAAACCAAAATCAGATTCACAGGTTTCGCCTTAGTTTTCATCTTCCCGTGCAATAGGTAGGGGCTGACAAACCTATCCCTACACTTCCGTATTACATCCTCCAGAGATAAGCCAATGGCTTCACAACGTAGGTTCAGCGGCAATGCAATGCGGGCCCCCGTTTTGCTTTGCTCGATGTACAGATAGCCGTCCTTAATATCTGAAAATTTCATGTTCGCAATATCCTCCCGGCGCTGACCAGTGACTAAAGCAAGCAGCATCGCTTTATGCGAGTACCGATCCTCCGGTATTTGCTCCAGTATTTTTTTCCATTCGTCCAGAGAGAGGCGCGCACGTGTAACCTTGACCGAAGGTTTTTTTGTTGCTGCTGGTGGATTCCATCCAGGTGGTACCTCTCCAGCATGCTGTGCTTCAGTGAAAATATCCACCCAGACTACCCGGTTGCAGAGGGCGCTGCTGGCATGTCCAGCATCCAGATATTCATCCAATAACACGGCAAAATCCTTTACCTCCAGACTCTTCATTGGCCGGGAACCAAGCCGCTTGGAAAGCAACTCTGCCATGCGTTTTTTTTCCTTAAAGCGTTTCAGCGATAGCGAGCCAGAATCCAGACTTTGTTTCTGAATCTTCAGATAACGTTCTATCCATGCTTTGAGGCTGATCCCGCGCTGCGCTGCTGCTTTAGGACTTTCATCAATTTGACGCAAATAATGCTCGGCTTCTGCTGCTGCAATTCTCTTATTTGCTGTTATGGCTATTTTTTCCGCTTTCTCTCTGTCGGTGCCCAGACCGTGGAATTTACCCGTTAAAGGGTTTTTATACTGGTAGTAGGTTTTTGCTGTGCGACGATCAAACCGGGCATACAGCCCGGAAATTGATACATTATTTTTTCGTGGCCTTGGTGACATCGCTAAGGATCTCCCGCAATATTTCGTCGTCGTCACTGTGAATTTCTGGTTCGACTCCCGTCGCTCCTGGTCCGATATAAATTGCTTGTTCGTCGATACACCAGCGATTTCCAATTTTAATCGGTCTCGGTTGTATGTACCCCAGTTTCCCGTGTTTCACCAGGCATGTGATTGTTATGGGGAAGTGCAATCTGCGAGCTTTCCAGTCCCGCAGCGGTATCAGACTTTGTTCACTCATAGCTATCACTCTCGATAGCCAGCTGCAATCATACGTGCGGCAGCTGGCGAATATTGAATCTCACGAATCAGCCAACCCTGGCAGGCGGCGAAGATGGCGGGCTCGGGTCATGGCCGTCGCCACATAACTACGGCTCCGGTTGACGACTTCGACCGTCACTTTCTGTTCGCCGACACGCACTGTGTAAATCGTCTGGGTGTAACGACGTCCATGCTCGCCATATTTCTCAAAATGGCATTTGAGCGCGGCGGCGCATGCTGGCCCGCCGATGCTGTCTCCTTTGCTACGGTTAATCAGACGCACAGGAGACTTCCTGATGGTTGATCACGCTGAGGGCAAGGCCAGCGGCCATAGCCGGTAGTTCCTCATACTGATTGCAATATGCCGGGTTGGAACATAAGCCATGCAGCGCTGCAATGGTCAGCTGTTGCAGGTAGGTAACCGACGATTGCTGAACGTTTGTTTCTGGTGCTGCCATGGGCTCGGCTTTAGGTTTTGCCATGACGGATGGCGGATCGAGTACAACCTGTTTTGGTGGTTCCGGGCGGCGGTATTCAACAATCGCATCGAGGGCAATTTTTTGGCGCACACTGATATCGTCGGACCAGCTATCAAGCATCGTAGTTGCCACGTCGTGGATCTCCTCGTCGGAGAACTCAGGAGACAGGCAGAATTCCGTGGTTGTGATATCTGCCAGTAGAAGCGGGATAACATCAGAAACCCGCTGACCGGTGCATGCCACCACGCCCTCTGCATCTTCTTTCCCCATGATGTCGGTGCGTCCAGAAATAAGGTCATTAAGAGCATGCAAAATCGCAAAGTCGCGATCATTTGGTACTGGTGGCACTTCCTGTTTTTCGACTTCATTTGAGGAGGGGGTATTAATCAGAGCATCAACAGAGAAGACGCCGCCGCCCAGGTTCTCCACTCGTGGCTGTTCACTTGCTTGCTTTTCTGAGGCTGAGCTCTGAGCGAATGCATCGTTGAGTTCTTTGTCGAGCTGCGCAGCTTTTGCCGGGCAAACTGCTGGTAGATCAGTTTTGACCGGTACAGTCGATTCTGTTTCATCATTTTCTTTTTTCTCAGCATTAGTGCGAGGTTTAGGGCGGCAGGCCATATCAACCGTTTTCTGGTCAGGGTTCGCATGGTCACGTTCAACCAGCTCGCGATTGATGTATTCACGCAAGGCAACAGGATCCATCCAAATGTCCTCCGGAGCGGATTTAATCATGGCGATAATGGCCGCACGGGAATAGTCCAGAATGCCTGGTGTACTGCGCAGTTTTTTCCACCACGCTGTGAAACGGGTGTCCTGTTCTGCTTCGGCCATGGCTTTCGCTGGAATCATGTATTTATTCGGGATCCAGTAAATGTCGATCTCGTCGTACATGCTCAGAATGGCGACAGCCACTTCGATACGCAGCGTAGAGAGGTTATGAACCAGGTCCGGGCTGCGGTCTGTCTTGTTGCCACCGCCCAGCGTGGAGCCGGTGTCTGTACGGTTTTCTTCTGAGTTTGTGCTATCAGCCAGAGGTCGCTTATCAACTGGGGTATCAATCCATTTAGCGATCTGCTTTTTGATGTCCGGCCACTGTGCAGAATCTTTTGTGTTCTCACGTACCCAGGCGAGCAACTGCTCTTGCCGTTCCGGCGCCAGCGCCAGCGCGCGGGTCTCTTTTGCAAGTGCTTCTGCCAGTTCGCGGGTAAAACTGCCAGCGTCATCGTTAATCAGGTCTACGATCTGGCCGTACTGCGCCGTAGTGATTCCAGGGACCGGGCCGAACAGTGCCAGACAAGCAGCGCGCGATGCCTGGTCGAGCCGTGAAACGGTTTTAATTTCTTCCACTGCCTTGTTGTCGTCCCATTCTTCCTTAGCGTCAGCCTCTGGCTGTGGCGCCGCAGCTGGTTCGCCAGCGTTCACATTCCATACTGCCACGCTGTCGAAAAACTCAGGTGAGAAAACATCAAGATCAGGGCAGGGAATACCTTCTCGGTGCTCCCAGATTTTCACCTTAAAGTAATCATCAATATGTTCAGGATGTTCTGCCGCCAGCTTGCCGAAAATAACGGCTTCAGCGATGGCTTTTGTTGCCGCATTAACTGCTATGGCAAGCGGTTTTAAATCGGGGTGTTTTTTTAATGCTTTATCTTTTGGGAAGTAAGCACCACCAAATACTTTTAACTCAACAGACATAATAACCTCGGTTAATATTTGAAAAATGATGTTGAATGAAATGGCTTGCGGATGCTGTGTTTTACCTTTCTTAAAGCGTCACGTTTTTCTCTTTTTTTATTGCATTGCTCACATAAATAAATCGTGCGCTTAAAGGGATATATGTCTGTTTTCCTTTCGTGCATTTCCGATTTTTTGTATTCGTGGAAGCAAGCAGCGCAATGACAAATGATGTCATCCATATCAGTTAAGTTGTTGGCGTTTGTGATCGTAATAAGACATGCCACAAGCGTTCTGCGCTTCTGCGAAGTTCACAGACAGCAAGCTAATGCGCTCAACTGCGCAAATTGGGCAATGAAACTCACCGAGCACGTAGCCACCGTCAAGCACAACGGTAACAGGACCTGACGATGGCAAATGAACAACGCCTGAAATAGCACCGCTTATGTTAAAAGTGGCAATTTCTTTATTTACGACAGCAAGATTAAGCTCAACAGTTGTAACGCTTACTTTCATTTCGAACTCCATGGTTAAGGGTGTGAAAATCCCTGCCGTTTAAGGCATAGGTTTTAAGTTGGTAAAATTAAATTACTTTTAAGCTATTTCGCCATTCCTGATGAGGTTGGCGATGCACAACGAAATTTCTGTATTTCCTTAATACTCTCCATGCGGCATGGCATCCGGCAACATCACGAAGAAATACTGAAGTGACGAGTTTTCCCTGCGCCCAGGCAATTTGTTGTTCCGGTGTTAATTGTGTCTTATCCATATATGAACACTCCACTATGAAACCAGTTTTAAAAAGGATGGTATATGCATGGACCACGGGAAACGCATATACCACCAAAACTACACGCAGCCTCATGTTGCGATTGCCCACAACTGGAAGCGCATTCCGCCAGTTAACAAACCGATCCCCATCAGTGAAAAGAGGAATGCGCTTACATGTTGTGGACGATTCATCTGTCCAGGTTTGGCGGCGCCACCTCGCCAGGGCAGATGTAAAGGGCAGTTACGCTGCCAGTCGGCTTATTGGTCTGTGCAGGTATTTCAAGTCCTGCATCGCGGGGTTTGCTCTCCGCCCCAGGTTCTCCCCGCTATGCTTTAGCGCGCAACCTGAGAAAACCGCCTTCAAGCCTTTGGCTTACGCCACATTCAAGAAACTGCCTGGACGAACTCGGAAAAGCTCAGTGCTTCTTCACCCTCGGCCAGACTGTTGAAATACTCTTCGTATGCTTTTTCCATCTCGAACCCCTGTTTTCTGCTTTGCTTGGCTAATCACCCTTATCGCCGGGTAGGCGGAACGTTTACTGATTACTGCGTGTTTTGTTGGTCTAAGTTTATAAACAAATAAACCAGAATGTAAAGTTAATAGTAAACAAAAAGGCGTTAAATTTTGGGTGTGGTTGTATTAGGAGGAAAAAAAAGACCGCAAGAAGCGGCCTTTGGGGGAGTTAGTCTATCTCTAGGTCTTTCAGGATCTGAAGGATTTCCTGTTTGGACTTACCTTTCAGCCTTGCCTTGAGCTCATTGTCTATTGAGTTTACTTGGGCTCTGAGGTTTACCATGTGCTGCTCTTTTTCCCATTCAGCCAAGCTGTCGAACAGATCAAGCAATTCTTCATGGCGCGCGTCAAATGGTCGCGGAGACCGTGTCTCATCACCCTTAGGCTCTTCATCAAGATAACCAGGAGCCATGCCGTAATCTCTTTCGATGCGGCGCGCTGCTCTCTCGCCGAACGACGCTTTGCCGTTGATCAGCTGTGAAAGGTAGCTCTTCTCTTTCTCAGGCAAGGTTCTGCTAGAAAACCATGCCGCTAGGCGCTTGCGCCTGATTTCTTTTGTGTCCATGCAGTCATTTTGATTAGTAATTTCTAAACAAGCAAAAACTTGACATTAATGTTTAGTGGTTTATAAACTTACAACTCAACACACAGGAGCAATTATGCAACTCAATGACTTTTTGAAAGCCGGTGGGCCAAAGATCCGCAAGGCGCTGGAGCAACACCTTGGGATATCGAAATCTTACCTCTCCCAACTTGCAACGGGGCGGGCTGCTATTTCGCCAAGTCGATGCATCGTTATCGAAACCTTCACTGATGGGAAGGTTTCTCGGGCTGATATGCGCCCAAGCGATTGGGCTGAGATTTGGCCTGATTACAAGAAAAAAAATAACACAACAGCTCAGGAGGATACTGACTGATGGAAATCAAAAAGCTGGCATGCGAGCTGGAGTCCTGGGCGCAGGAAAAGGGCTGGAAGACGGTCACGCAGCTGATAACTCCGCATCACTTCGGTGATCTGCTTCAGCCGCTGGACAACGTGACGGATCCTGACGAGTACGCGCGCCGACTGCATAACAACAAGCAGATTATTCAGCGGGCATTTCGGAATGATACCCCGAACTATCTTAAGCAGGCGCAAGCGTTGAGCTATGCCATCCGCACCGCCATTGATAACGAACTGGAGCAGAAGGACTGCATGCTTTACCGGGCCGCCAGAGTGAACAAAGAGTGTATCGAAGCTACCAACGCGGTATTCACCGGGAAACCGCAACCGGTAATCAGGCGTGAAACTCTGGAAGCGATAGACGCGCTGGCTCAGCTGGCTGGCGTGAAAGTCCAGATCATGAACTGTCATCGCGCGGCATAAGGGTCAGTGAAGCCATGAATCCATCTGACATCATTCGCGGGTTCGGTCGTCCGGTTGCGTATTACCCGGCGCTGGCCGAACACTTGGGCGGCGTAAGTGCCACCGTTCTGTTTTGCCAGATGACCTACTGGATGGACAAGCTCACCTCCGATCTGGGTGTGCATAAAACTTCAGAGGAAATCCAGGCGGAAACGGGGCTGAGCTACGAAGAGCAACTGACTGCACGAAAAAAACTGAAACGCCTTGGGGTCCTGGTAGAAACCCACAAGCGGCTTGAGCATCGGATTTACTTCAAAGTTAATTTTGAGCGCGTGGATCAGGTGTTAACGCAAGTCATTGATAACAAACCAAATGGGCAAAACCCATTTCGGGAACAAGGGAAAGCCCAATCCGGGAACAAGGGAATGCCTTGTTCGGGAACTGGGGAAAGCCCAGCCCGCGGAGACGGCAAAGCCCATTTCGATCCTACAGAGATTACTACAGAGACTACTACAGAGAATAAAAACACTTCTTGTCCGGACGCTTCGCTGTCGGACGAACAGCTGACCAAAGACGCGTTTTTAAATCGTCATCCAGAGGCCGTGGTTGCCCATGCAGGAAAACGGCAGTGGGGAAGCAAGGAAGATCTGACCTGCGCTCATTGGATGTGGCGCCGCATCGTCAAGCTTTATGAAAAAGCCGCTGAGACAGACGGGGAACTGGCGCGCCCTAAAGAGCCTAACTGGGCAGCATGGTCCAACGAAATCCGGTTGATGTGTGCCGTTGACGGCAGGACACATAAGCAAATTTGCGAAATGTTTTCGCGAGTACAGCGTGATCCGTTCTGGTGCCGGAACGTGATGTCACCATTAAAACTGCGAGAAAAATGGGATGACCTGGTTCTTCGCCTCCCTTCGCCGGGCACGGCGCAATACCAGGCTGGTGGTCGGGATATTAATCACATTTCCCGCCCGGATAACACTGTTCCGCCAGGATTCAGGGGGTAAGCATGCAAAACGCAGGTTCGATTCTCGATCGCCTTCGCCGTGTGATTCCGGCAGGCATTGAACCCAAATTCAAAAACGCAGCTGAGCTGATGGCCTGGCAGCGCGAAGAAGGGCAAAAGCGCGCAGCGGAGATCGACAAGATCAACCAGCAGGCGCGGGCAGAGAAAATTTTCGGGCGATCCGGAATCCAGAACCTGCACCGCAGCTGCAGCTTCGCGAACTACACGGTAGAGGGCGACGGCCAGCGGCATGCTCTGAGTATGGCAAAGAGCTATGCGCAAAATTTTGGTACCGGGTTCGCCAGTTTCGTTTTCACCGGAAAGCCTGGTACCGGGAAAAACCACCTTTCTGCGGCCATCGGAAACTTCCTGCTGAAGCAGGGGAAAACGGTTCTGATTGTGACTGTGCCGGATCTGACCCTGCGCGCCCGGGCCTGCTACGACGAAGGGCAGTCTGAAGCCGCGCTGCTGGATGACCTCTGCAAAGTGGATCTGCTGGTGCTCGACGAAGTCGGTATTCAGCGCGACAGCCGCGGCGAGAAAGTTTTATTGAACCAGATTATCGATCGCCGCCTGGCCGCAATGCGCCCGGTTGGCGTTCTGACCAACCTGAATTACAACGCGCTGGTAGAAACCCTGGGTGAAAGGGTTGTTGACCGCCTGCGCATGGATAACGGCATTTGGGTGAATTTTGACTGGGAGAGCTATCGCGGAAACGTTAGCCACCTGAGACCTGTTAAGTGAAGTTTGAGGAGAAAATTATGGAAACCGTAATCGATGCACTGAAAGCCATGAAAAAAGCGACATACCGCGAGGTTGCTGCTCGCCTGGATATCGAGCCCGTTGAAGCGCTGAACATGCTGCGCGAGCAGAAAGAGCAGGGACTGTGTGATTTTGCGGACGGCGGCTGGTTCCTCGGCACCGCGACAGAGCAGAAACCGAAGCGTATCAGACCCAAGCAGACATCACCGCTGGTGGAGAGGGTGCTGTCAGCAATGCAGGGGCAGGGAGCTATGAGCGCCAATCAGGTCGCAGAAAAGCTGGGTAAAGGTTCGCGAGCCCTGAATGCATCGCTGGGTGCGATGTGCAAGGACGGTCTGGTCCTGCGCCATGTGGACGGTAAAAACATCACCTGGAGTCTGGCGGGGGAACCGGCAATACAGCCAGAGCAGCTGGAGCCCGCAGCAGCAGAAGCTCAGGCCGCATCGGCCCAGGAAAGCAAAACCCTTGAAGAAATTATTGGGGATATCCCGGCTTTCGCCAGCCGTCCGGATGACCTGATCATTCCGTCATCGCGTTATATCTCGACTGAAATCCGCCGCACGAAAGCGAAGCTGGCAAACCTGCAGCGTCTGCAGGGGGCCGTTCGCGAGCTGCGCCGCCATAAGCATCTGCTGGAGGGGCTGGGGAATGACTGATTTACCGAAATGCCCTGTATGCGGCATGTCTCCTGCACTGAGAGTTCGCAGCCGGGGAATGAACTGGGGTTCGGCAGAAGTCCGCTGTTCGAATGGTTGTCCTGGTATCCGCGCGGGATTTTCGTTCCCGCCTGATGGAGAGGCAGCTGCCCGGCAGTTGCTTCAAGAAAAATGGAAAGAGTTAGTGGAGGCAAAGTGAGCATGTCTGAGCAAACAATCCTGGATATGTGCTGTGGTTCCCGCATGTTCTGGTTCAACAAACGCGATACGCGCACGCTCTTCGCCGATATTCGCAGCGAAGAGCACGAATTATGCGACGGCCGCCGCCTGGTAATCCGTCCTGATTTGATAGCTGACTTCCGCGCGCTGCCGTTCGCTGATGCGTCGTTTCCGGTCGTTGTGTTTGATCCTCCACATCTTGAGCGTGTCGGTCAAACGGCATGGATGGGGAAAAAATATGGTCGATTGAACAAAAATACATGGCGTTCAGATCTGCGCGCCGGTTTGAAAGAGGCGTTCCGAGTGTTGCGGCCACACGGTGTTCTCATTTTCAAATGGAACGAAACGCAGATACCAGTTAGCCAGATTCTGGCGCTGACGGATGAGAAGCCAGCCATCGGCCAGCGTACCGGGAAAAACGACAAAACCCATTGGATCATCTTTGTGAAGGACTAACCCATGAGCACTATTACCAGAGAGCAGTTACGCGAACGTGCGCGCGAAAAGGTTAAGAGTCTGGAGTTTTCCATCACGCAGACCGCTTTCGCTGATTCACGCGCAGAGCTTGAAGAAGAACTGGAGCTGGCGCGTATCGCGCTGGCATCGCTCGAAGCGGAGGCTGTGGCGTTCCGTTCAAAGCTACAGCCACCAACTGCTATCGGTAGCGAGCGCTGGGATTATACGGATCATCGTCAGCCAGACGCTTTCGAACTTGAGAACTGCGTAATTGAGCGCCTATGCACCGCCCCGCCAGCGCCGGTGTCTGTGCCTCCCGCGTATGAGCATACCGAGGACTTCAGTGAATACCATGAAGGCTGGAACGCCTGCCGCGACGCCATGCTTCAGGGTGCGGAACCTGTAACGACGGCTTACAAGTTGCGCGAAGAAATCGGATCATCGCTGCAGTTACGCAATCTCATCCGTCAGCGTCATGCCGAGTGGTCACAGGCAACGTTCGGCGATGTTGGCCCCATAGGTCCACTGAAACACCTCTCGAAAGAGGCACTGGAGGCAGCCGCCGAACCTGACGACCTCAGCGAGTGGGCTGATATGCAATTCCTGCTGTGGGATGCCCAGCGCCGCGCCGGTATTAGTGATTGTGAAATCACAGCAGCGATGGAAGAAAAGTTGAAGGTGAATATGGCGCGCCAGTGGCCGGAGCCGAAAGAGGGCGAACCGCGCCAGCATATCAAGCCAGCACCGCATCAGGAGGAGAAACAGTGTACCTGATGGAGCTGTTATCAGGGGGTGCCTGGCTGGTGGTTTTAATCCTGCTGGTGGTGCTTGCTGTGAGAAGAATTGATTATTGATTAAGCACTTACCCGCTTCGGCGGGTTTTTTGCGGCCAAAATCTTGACCCTCGTTTTTTTGGTGTTACTGTATAAATATACAGTTAATTATCAGGGGTGGTTATCATGGGTTTTCCATCACCAGCAGCAGACTACGCAGAGCAGACACTCTCAATCACCAGCATTTGCGGGTACGACGGCAACTGCCGCACCATCGAAACATCAGCCGGGTACGCGATCATCAACGTCGCCAGAAAGCCGGAAGTGGGTGACACAGTCCTGGTTTCGTTCTGCGGCAGTCTGGATTTCGCAAAAGTCCAGGGGAAAGCGCTGATCACTCAGGATGGAGAAGCTATTGAGGGGGATGCGCTGGATGAGGCAACCGTAATGGGAGTGGTAACTCATCTCCTCAATCGAGTGACCGATACCGACAATCGGCCTGTGATTTAAAAGACCTGATCTGATTCCTGTGTCTTAAAGCCGATCGGTTAGACAGAACAATTTCGCCGAATTGCTCTGTCTAACCTATGAGACGTCTGGTTAGCGGAACCTTTAATTGAATCAGTGCGCAGGGAGAAAGGACCGCCCCGGAAGGGGAAACCATTTTTAGGGATGTGCCCATGAAATTAAATGAATTTGCCGCGGGTTTAACCAAAGACGGATTGCTTGTTTTAAATCTGTCTGATGGCGAAATAACTGACTACCTCGTCACCAATAATGCTTTACGCACGCTGATACGCCGGGAAGGAAATAGAATTTCCGCGCGGATCCTCAGTGATGATGAGCGGATAATCAACCTTAACTCCCTGCCAGAAGCACTTAAGGTTCTCAAGCCGTAAGTGTTGATTTATAATAATCAAACGGGCTGAACACCCACTGATTACTGCGCCAACCTGAGGAATCAAAATGGCGCAGAGTATTACCCAAAATCACCTTCACCGCACGATTACGCGCGGTGTTTCTGCTTGTGCTGGTGGTCCAGCATGAAGAAAGCAGATAGCCTCTATCTTTCGCGTGTGGCCGCACTGGGCTGCATCGTCTGCAGAAATCAGAACCTGGGCGAAACACCCGCGGAAATCCACCACATCCGAACCGGACAGGGCACAAGCCAGCGCGCTGACCATCGAAAATCAATTCCCCTGTGCCATATGCATCATCGCAACGGCGGTTATGGTGTGGCGATTCACGCTGGCCGCCGCACCTGGGAAATGAAGCACGGAACTGAAACAGAACTGCTGGTGCAGGTGCTCTATCTGCTGGGTGAGGGCACCGATGCCTAAATACATCATTACCCCAGTCGGAAAACCTCGCATGACCCGCCGTGATAAATGGAAACAGCGGCCGCCGGTGATGCGCTATCGCCTGTTTTGCGATGAAGTCCGCCTTCATGGAATCCGGGTACCGGAGAACGGCGCCCATATCACCTTCGTTTTGCCGATGCCGCAGAGATGGAGCAAGAAAAAGCGCGCGTCTATGGACGGCCAGCCCCACCAGCAAAAACCCGATCTGGACAACTTAACAAAATCTTTGTTGGACGCCTTGTTTGAGGATGATTCCCACATTTTGGACGCCCGGACATCAAAAATATGGGGCGAAACCGGAATGATAATTATCGAAAATATTGGAGAGAAAAATGCGTGATATGTATGAGGTAATGGACCGCTGGGGGGCCTGGGCTGCAGCTGATAGCAGTGGAGTCGACTGGCAACCAATAGCTGCTGGTTTTAAAGGTCTACTGCCGCACGGTAAGAAATCACGCCTGCAATGTGACGATGATGAGGGAATTTTAATTGATGGCTGTGTCGCACGTCTCAGGAAGTATAAGCCAGAAGAATATGAACTGATTATTGCTCACTTTGTTATTGGTATCTCGCTACGTGCTATAGCGAAGAAGCGGAAATGTTCAGATGGGACTATCAGAAAGGAGTTGCAAACCGCCATAGGGTTTATTGAAGGGGTTTTAATGATGCTTAAGACTAGCTGGAGCTAATGCTCCAGCTTAAATTTTGAGAAAAACAGTTCCTATTGACTCAGCCATTTTTGGCGGAACAGCATTACCTATTTGTTTTGCTTTAGACAGCATAGAGCCTTTAAAAATGTAATCTATTGGAAATGTTTGAAGCAAGGCCGCCTCCCGAACAGAAATAGCTCTGTCCTGTTCGGGATGTCCGAAACGGCCGTTTGAATAACTTATGCATCGTGTAGTTAAGCCACTGGCTGGTTTATCCCATGCCAAACGCCCATAAACATCACTATGACCTGTATGCTTCTTATGGCATTCAAGCAAAAGTTCTCTTGGCCAATATTCTCGTCCTTTACCTTCAGGGGTGCACCTAATACGTTTTAAATTCAGTTCTGAAAGCTTTGCACTAACATGGTCTTTCACCAACGGATGGGCTTCCCCGGCTTCAATAGAAGGTATATCACCGATCCAATCTCTAACCGTAGCGAATGGAATATCAGTTCCATTATGAGTACGCTCCGGTAAATGAATTTGAGATTGAAGAGAGGCCATTAAAACAAATCTTTCACGCGTTTGCGGAACGCCATACCATAATGCAGGAATAACACCATAAACAAGATTGTAATTTCTATTTTTTAGAATAGAAATAAAATCATATAGAGGGCCGTCATTGACATCCACTTTTTGTAAACCAGGCACATTTTCAATCAATACATAATCGGGTTTGTAGAATTCTACAAAGCGACCGAATTCAGATAACAAACCTCTTCTCGGATCTGAAGTGGTTTTATTCTGATTTTGCTTAGAAAAAGGTTGGCATGGAGCGCATCCGCAGAACAAAATCTTCGCATCTTTTTTTGCTTTTTCAACTAATTGTGAGATGTCAGCAACATCAACTGACCTAATGTCATCGTTGATGAAAACAGCATCAGGATTGTTAGCCTTAAAGGTTTCGCTTGAGTCAAAATCAAAATCTAGGCCAAAAGCAATCTCACAACCAGCAGTTTTTAGGCCTTGGCTAGTGCCTCCGCAGCCAGAAAAAAAAACAAAACTTTTTTTTTTTTTCCTAAAAAAAAACCCCGCCATAACATTACTTATCTCTGATCATACCATGTTCTAGGAAAAACTTCAGCATCTCTCTTGTTTCAATAAATGCAGGGTGATCATCAGGTATTTTTGATAATATTCTGATTTGCGTAGCAAATATATCATCTGATGTTATTTCATTGCATCCAATATCATTTTTACATATTTCCACTGTTATTTCTTTAGGTGATAGGCCTGATATATCCTTGTCTTTAATTAAACCAACATAAAATTCAGGGAGGTTATCGATCAGGAAAACCTCTGGATTTATAACCGGTAAATAACTTATAAAGTTATATGAGAAATCTATAAAGCCACGATGAAGAAGCCTATTTTGTTTTTCATTAGGTTTTCCGCCATTACCATCAGTAGGGATTTTTATTTCACACCCAAGGATTTTTTTTATTATTTCTGATAGAGCAGAATCTTGGCTTTCTGGGATTTGAGCGGACTTTGTAAATTCAGTTAGCGTGTTTTGATCCCCATCCAATAAAAATACTGCATTAGTTACATTAGATAAAAATAACGGAACGGCAATATTACCTAATAAAGTGCTTGCGCCAGCAGGGCAATAAATTATATCAAATGTATTGACTAAAGCTGAACCACCAGTTTTTAAAGCCTTTTCTACAAATTTTTGAGCGAGCTTATCTTCTACGAAAATTGTTTTTTTTGACAGTCTGTCACCGAGAGTGAAAAATGCCTCCTCTGGACTAACATTTTCAAGAATACTTACTTTTCCTGTTGTGGAGTTTAATGTAAAAAGTTTTATAGCTTCTTGAGGAAGATCACTTACAATTGATGAAGAATGGGTGGAAATAACAACCTGATGTTTGTTCTTTAGACAAATCCGGTTTAAAAATTCCATGAGTCTTACTTGCGCTGCAGGATGGAGCGAAACCTCTGGCTCATCTAATAAAATTAAAGAAGCATTTGGGGAGTTTATTATCTGGTTAACCAATAGAGTTACTGCAAATTCCCCACTACCTGCAAAGGCTTCTGAATAGTTAAGACTGTTAGACTCCAGTATAACTGTAGATGCTTTATCATTAGTGAAGAGGGCATGCTCCACTACTCTGATGCTTTTATAAGTTCGACCTAAAATATGACTTATAATTTCAACTTTATCTTTGGAAAGAAGTTCGTTTTTATATAATCTCTCCTTTTTACCCTTGAATGGTTTACAGCTGGATGAATTATTTTCAATTACATCTTTTAAAATGTGGCTTCTTTTACGCAAGAAGGTTTTCTTAGGATATAGGTTGAAGTCTGCGTGGTAAAAAAATTTGTCAAAGGCACTTATTGACGCCCTGAAGTCGATATAGGTTACTATTTTATCAATTTGTTTCCATCGCGACTTTTGTTGATTAGGGGAAACAATGCTTTTTGGCATTTTTTTCATGCCATCGCCTGCAAGTGGTCTGGATGTTTCCCAAAGATCAGGATCATCAGGGTCAACGATCCGTGTTTTGATTACTTCGACAACTTCTTTGATGGAATAATCTAAATAACCATATATGAATCGTGATCTTCCATCATCTTTTATTTCATCAATGTCAGTAGAAAACCACAAACTTCCTAGAGAGTAGTTGTTAGGGGATCCATAGAGCGCCCTTAAAACCGAACTCTTATTTGTTCCGTTTTGTCCTACCAGTGCTGTGATAGGGTAATTGAAATTAATTACGCTGAATTCTTCAAGGTTCTTATAGAATGGAAATCTAATGTGTCGGATGAATGGCTCTATAGCTTTAGAACTCATTAACCCTCTTAATTTTATGATCTCGCTCACGTTTTGTACTTCCGTGTTGAATTTTTTAACATCATATAAAAACACTAACGCGTACGCAAAAACTATCGTAATCTGTTAAGAGTTGTCTTTACGAAACCTGCTTAAGCACCTCTTTGAGCACCAAAAAAACGATCTTTATCAAAGATATATCCGCAGCGCTTTGCTATTGCTGTCCTTGGGCTAATGCAAGGAGACGCTGTATGGGTATTTGTGCTGTTTGTGACTGTTCTCTGAACGATTCACAAGATGCTGTGCATAAAGGTGTAGATTGTAAGTCTTGCCCAAAATGCTCAGCAGATGCTGGTGTTCATGTGTTTTATAAAACTGAAGACTTTGGGTACAGGGATATGGGCGATGGTAGGCACATTGTTCAATCGTGGTGTCCTTCTTGCCGCTCTGGGGAAAACCCATCTATCCCTGAAGCGTTCAGATGTAAGTGACTAAAATTATTTTCACAAGGCTGTCAGTAGGCGGCCTTTTTTGTTTCCCATCGTTCTGAGAGGTCTCGCGACAGGCAATCATTGACTGTGGGAATGAATGAGACGTATTTTATTTGCGTGGTGAATCCTTTCTAAGCGAAAGGGCGTTCCAGTCAACTGTTATCTGCAGGTATGCGCGCGGCTTTGCTGACTGGGGTAGAGTCACCGGGAGGCACCCGGCACCATGACAACAATAATACAAGTTTCAAATTCCTTGAGAGCCTGCCATAAAACGCAGGCCTTTTTTTATGATTTTGCAAACTGCTGCTACGCTTAGAATTGTGGGAAGTAACTGAATGCCTGACGGTTATTCATAACCGATAGTGAATCAGCCGATACAGCTTCACTCCTGAGCATAGGTCTTTCTCACACCTACCTTACAAATAGTCAACTCATTAGCCCGCCTTCAAAAGCGGGCTTTTTTTATTCTCAAAACAGCACCCGCACACAGCGAGGTGAGAGACGATGAAAATGAATGATTCAGGGAACATCTTCACGCAGTTCTTCGCGTGGGTAGCGGCTCTGGCGTCTGCCATTGGATTTACCACTCAGGATCTGGTGTTCATGTTCTTTGGCGCTGCCGGTTTACTTATCTCGCTTGCCTCCTACATCAACGGGCGTGTAGATGCACACCGCAGGCGTAAAGAGGATGAGAAGCGAACAAAAATGGTCAATGACTACTTGAAAGGCGTTGATGACAAACCCCTTTACGAACGTCCCGCAGCTGCAAGCGTGGTCGTTGAGGCATTACAAAAGGAAAGTGATTGATGGGGACCAGAGCAAAACTGAGTGCTGCTGTTCTGGGGCTGGTACTCGCTGGCGCGCCAGCATCCCTCATTCTCGATCAGTTCCTGAATGAGAAGGAGGGTAACAGCCTCAAGGCGTACAAAGATGGTAGTGGTATCTGGACTATTTGCCGTGGCGCCACGATGGTTGATGGTAAACCGGTTGTGCAGGGCATGAAGTTGACTCAGGCCAAATGCAATCAGGTGAATTCTATCGAACGAAATAAGGCTCTGGCGTGGGTGGACCGCAATATTACGGTACCGCTTACCGAACCGCAGAAAGCCGGGATCGCATCTTTCTGCCCTTACAACATCGGGCCGGGTAAATGCTTCCCGTCCACGTTCTATAAGCGTATCAATGCTGGTGACCGGAAGGGTGCCTGTGAAGCTATTCGCTGGTGGATTAAAGACGGTGGACGTGATTGCCGACTAACCAAAGGCCAGAAGAATGGCTGCTATGGGCAGGTCGAGCGGCGCGATCAAGAAAGTGCGCTGGCATGCTGGGGGCTGGACCAATGAAAATTATTCCGGGTCTAATCGGCGTTGTCGTCATTGCTGTTCTTTCGGTCGCCCTCGTTAAGAGTTGCTCGGACGTCAGTAACCTTCAGAGCGATAACGACGTTCTGCGAAGTGACAACTATTTGCAGGGGCAGGTGATCGCCACCCAGACATTCAACTTCAATCGGTTCAATCAGGTTGCAGAACATGCCAATAGGCTTAACTCCCTGATTGACACCAGCACCGAAGAAACCGTAATCGAATACCGGGAGATTCTCCGCCGTGAAAAGACCTGTGATCTGCCTGTTCCTGCTGACATTGCTGGTGGGCTGCTCGAATACGCGCACCGTTTACGTGCCAGCGCAATGCACGCCGATACCGACGGAACTGACGCAGCCGATGATAGTACCGCTGCCGCCCGCTCAATGACGTACTGCCAGGCTGTGCTCTGGATTAAGCCGCTGCTGGCAGTGATTGAGAAGGGCAACAATAACCTGGCTGGTATAAGGCAGATAGAGCTGGAAAGGAAAAACTAGGGATGGCTCATCCTTGAGCACACGGGTATTTCTGAACGACGGCTTTACCTGACATAGCAAAGCACCTTTAAATTGTAGAAAAGACTCAATATTTAACAAGCGAAGCGCATCAACCCCAAAAAAAGCCCCCACAAGGAGGGCTACCGGAGTCTCAGTTTCACATGCTCTTTTTATCGATGTTTCCCTGGAGTTGGCATTCTCCGCATCAGAGTCTTGGATATCCTGGCATGGACCCAGAGATCAACAAGCGTAAGCGGTAAGGATTAAGATTTAACTTAGGTAGATAGATAGGTGTTAGGCGACAGGTTATCTATCTGTTCACGATATCGATGTTCAGGACCGCCAGACGAAGAAAGACATCCTGGCGCATAACAAAGCGTGGCAGGCGAACTGCCAGACATCTAAATGAGATAAAGGCTTGGCTAAGTTTTTAGGGGAGCGATCACAGAAAGAAAAAATATAAGGTTATTTATTCTTCTCCTGATTGATTTGAGGTGTTTTGGCCCAATTATTGTAATGCACCTAAATTGGGTGCTTTCTTTTTGAAGGGACTATACACATGAAAGACGGTATTTATTTTGTCGTGTTCAGAAGCGGTCAGAATGATGTTGGAAACGGCACTGTCGTTGTAAAAGACAACGCAGTCAATGGCGGTGATTTTGGTTTTACATACCAAGGTCGTATTCAGGACGGAAGATTGAACCTCCACGTATCGCGTCACAATCAGGCAGCGCAAAACGTCATTGCGGGGCTTAATGATTATGTGATGGAGTTATCCGTGAGAGATATCGGGGATGGCTACTACCTAGAAGGAAACATTGCTGGTGTGCCTGGTGCATCATTAGCCGTTCAGGCAAAATTTATCGGAAACCTGATTTGATAGATGGTTGCTTATCAAAAGCCGCCTGCGGGCGGTTTTTTGTTGGCCTAAATTTTAGGTTTGAGTTTGATTATTTCCACAACTAGCTAGGCATTACAGCAGGCGTTCCCTGAGTGCCTTCGATAATGCAAAAAAACATTTTTGACATAACCCATTTGGTGGGAGGATAGCAGTCCACACAAACAGGAGGATTTATGTTGAAAGGTATTAATGCTTTAGATAGATGGCTAGTTCGCTCCACCTGGCATACAGGTCATACTTTCGATCTGGAAATTTTCTTTCACGCTGTTAAAGAAATTATTGCCCATAACCAGAACACCTTGCTTCACGAATCAGAGATTGCTGCTTACATTAAAAGCTTTCAATCCGGAAAGTTTGATGCAAGTGAGCTTGAGCGTTTAGCAAAAGAATATTCGCAAAAAGCAGAGGTAATATCTGAATATGTGATGCTGACTAAGTAATCAGCACCCATTCTTATCTAGCCACTGGCATTCGCTGGTGGTTTTTTTATGCTCATCGTCATGCAGAATACACTTCATGCAAACAATAATTTGCATCGGCAGCGGCCCGTCGCTGATACCGGATGACTGCTTGTATGCCAACGATTCAGGTCTGCCAGTTATTGCCGTTAACAACAGCTGGAAAGCTGTGCCAGGTTGTCAGCACATTTACGCAGCAGACTGCTGCTGGTGGGAAGAATACGGCGCAGGGATAACATCTGAAGCGGCCCGCTGGTGCGGAGATGAGTTCACGGCCCGGCGATTTGGGATTAACTGGATACCGTCTGCAATCCCCGGTTCGTTTAATTCTGGTCAGCGGGCGATTGAGCTGGCGATCCACCTTGGCGCCAGCCGCATTCTGTTGCTGGGCTATGACTGCTCAATACGTAACGGCACCCACTGGCACGGTAACCATGCTCTGTTGTCCAACCCGGACAAATTCAGCGTAGCGCGCTGGCAGGATGAATTTTCGCGCCTAAGTGCTGTTGCTGGTGGTATTGAGATAATTAACTGCTCCCGCTTTACGCGGCTTACCTGCTTCCCCCGACAGTCCATCGAGACTGCACTTTCTCTGTAGGAAATTTATGAAAAGACGAAAGGTCTGCATCCGCGGGATGTACGGGCTTGGTGACTCTATTTACCAGCGGGCGTTTGTTCGCCAGTTCCCCGGCGCGTATCTGCGAACACCCTGGCCCGAGCTTTATTGCGATCTCGATGTGAATTTTGTTCGCTCGAATACTTCACTCAGGACGCAGCGGAAAAACGAAGAGCAAACGGGTGTGGATTTTGTGCAGGAGCCGCCGCGACCAGCAGAGATTCTGACTATTTTTTATGGCCCCGACGAACTGAGCAAGGGCTCTATCATCGATGCCATGACCTGGCAGTTCGGCAAGATGGCCAGCGTGTTTGATCTGCCGTCATTCGGTGAATCGCCGGTGCAGGTTGATAAGCCGATTGCAGTCATCCGCCCGGCCACCGTCCGGAAAGAGTGGGCGAACCCCGCGCGAAATCCCGACCCGCAATATCTGGCTGATGCAGCACGCGAGCTGCGCAAACATTTTTACGTCGTGAGCCTGGCAGACCTTAAGGATGGGGAGGAGTGGCTGGTTGGTGAGCTGCCGGAGGCTGACCTGTATCTGCACAAAGGCGAGCTGTCACTAACAGAAATGCTGGCGCTGGTGGAACATGCCGCCGTCGTGGTTTCCGGTGTTGGCTGGGTGCTGCCCGCGGCTATTTGCTACAAAACGCCTGTTTTCATCGTTCAGGGTGGATGCGGTGCCCACAATGCCCCCCACATCGTTACCGACTCAGAAATGGATCTCTCCCGCGTTGGCTGGGCGCAGCCCGATGATTACTGCATGTGCGCGAGCATGCAACACGACTGCAGTAAGCACATCACTGGTTTCCTCGATAACTTCAAAGGCTGGCTACATGACATTGTTCTCATATGAAATGCAAAACGGCCTTGTCTGGCTGCCCGAATTGGGCATGGGTCGGTTCCCGGTACCACCTGAACGGCCATACGACGCTAGTTATTTTGCGAAGTATCGACAGATGGCCCAAACCAACATGGGGGTTCAGCTCAATGCTGCGCGCATCCAGCTGGTTGCCCGCCACCATCAGGGGAAAGTGCTTGATGTAGGAATAGGTTCCGGTCAGTTCGTTGAGACACGCACTGATACCTGGGGTTATGACGTGAACCCTGAGGGGGTAGCCTGGCTTAAAGCTGGTGGACGCTGGGCGAACCTTTACGACCCTTATTTCCCTGACGGTGATTTCCCTGCGCTGACGTTCTGGGATTCACTCGAACACATCGACGACCCGGAGGCCGCTGTTGCCCGCGCCGGTCAGTGGGTGTTTGTGTCGCTGCCTGTATTCAAAAATGCAGAACATATCCTGACGTCCCGGCATTACCGCAAGGATGAGCACATCTGGTATTTCACCGATGAAGGAATCCGGCGCTGGTTTGGTACTCAGGGTTTTGTGTGCGCTGAGCACAACACCATTGAGAGCATGCTTGGGCGTGACGGCATCAGCAGCTATGCATTCAGGAGAGTTAGCCATGCCGCCGAGAACGCCTAAAGCCTGTCGAAAACGTGGCTGCAGGCAGACCACAACGGACCGAAGCGGTTACTGCGACGAGCACAGGGGCGAAGGCTGGCGACGATACAAGCCTGGTCAGACACGGCAACAGCGCGGCTATGGCCCTTCATGGGACAGGACACGCCTTCGTGTGCTGAAGAGAGACAAGGGATTATGTCAGGCATGCTTGCGCCGTGGTGCAATAACCGAAGCAACCTGTGTTGACCATGTGCTGTCTCTGGCGCACGGAGGCGACGACAGCGACGCCAACCTTGAAAGCCTGTGCACACCCTGCCACAGCGCGAAGACGGCGCGAGAGCGGCTCTCAGGCGGGCGCGGGGGAGGGTAAATCTCTCCCGCCTTTGCCCTTCCGGACTGCCCGCCTCATCAAATTTTTACGCGCCCAAAATAAGAAACTTTTTTCCGGAAGGTTCCGCCTATTGAATTGGAGGTTTTGATGGGTACTGCTGTACGATCTTCCGGTGGTGGCCGTAAGCGCAATTTGCCCTCGAACCTGAAGAGCAAACTGACCAGGATTACGCCGCCGGATGAATTAATGAGCGACATAGCGATCCGCATCTGGAAAACGCAGAGCAAAATTTTAATCGAACGCGGCGTTTTTGATCTCGAAGACGCGCCGCTACTACTGGCGTACTGCAATGCGTTTCACCTGATGGTTGAGGCAGAAAAAGTCATCGCGACAGACGGCCTGACCGTATCAAGTGAAATGGGGGGTGAGAAAAAACACCCTGCAGTCAATGTCCGTAATGACTCCGTTTCGCAGCTCGCCCGTCTGGGTTCACTTCTCGGGTTAGACCCGCTCAGCCGCATAAGAATGACCAGCGGTAAAAATGATCCGGACGATGAAGGGAATGAATTTGATGAGTTTGACTGATGGCTACATATCCGAACGTCAATGCGGCGAACCAGTATGCGCGGGACGTCGTGAACGGGAAGATACTGGCCTGCCGGTTAACCATTCTTGCCTGTCAGCGACATCTTGACGACCTGGAACGAGCCAAAGATCCACGTTGGCCTTACCGCTTCGATAAAAATAAAGCAGAACGTTTCCTCCGCTTTTCCCAGAAAATGCCGCACACCTCCGGTGAGTGGGCTCGCCGGAAGCTGCGGATAGAGTTTGAGCCGTGGCAGAAATTTGCGCTTGGCGTGCCGTTTGGCTGGGTGCGCAAGGATAGCGGCTTTCGTCGGTTCACTGAGATTTACATCGAGGTGCCACGTAAAAACGGTAAATCCGCGATCGCGGCGGCCGTCGGGAATTACATGTTCTGTGCGGATGGAGAGTACGCAGCGGAAGTTTACTGCGGCGCCACGACGGAAAAACAGGCCTGGAAAGTCTTTGCGCCTGCACTGGCGATGGTGAAAAAGCTTCCGGCACTGCGCCAGAAGTTCAGCATCAAACCCTGGGCGAAGAAGATGACCCGTCCGGATGGTTCCCTGTTCGCGCCCGTTATCGGGGATCCGGGGGACGGTGATTCACCATCCTGCGCCATCATTGATGAGTATCACGAGCACGATACTGACGCGCTCTATACCACGATGACCACCGGGATGGGGGCAAGGGAACAGCCCATTACGCTAATTATCACCACGGCGGGCTTCGATATTGCCTCTCCTTGTTATGAGAAGCGCACGCAGGTGGTCGAAATACTGGAGCGCATCAGAGAAGGCGGTGAAAACGAGGCGATATTCGGGATCATCTACACCCTTGACGATGATGACGACTGGACGCAGCCGGAAGCGCTGATCAAAGCCAATCCGAATTACAACATTTCGGTGAAAGAGGGATTCCTCAAGGCCAAACAGCTGCTGGCGATGTCCACGCCCAGCCAGACCAACAAAATACTTACCAAGCATTTCAACAAGTGGGTGAGTTCAAAAGCGGCTTACTACAACCTGCAGAAGTGGATGGCCGCGACGGACAAAACGCTCAAACTGTCCGATTTTGCGGGGGAAGAGTGTTATCTCGGCATCGACCTGGCATCAAAACTCGACCTGAACGCTGTAGTGCCGGTTTTCCGCCGGGAAATCGACGGAGTAAGCCATTATTACTGCGTTTCTCCTCTGTTCTGGGTGCCGGAAGACACTGTCTACGCCACGGACCCGGCGCTGAAAACGATCGCCGACCGCTACCAGTCCTTTGTTAATCAGGGCGTGCTGGTTCCATCGGACGGAGCCGAGGTTGATTACCGCCTTATTTTCGAAGCGATCCTGAAATTACGTGAAACCGTGAAAATAGCCGCGAGCCCTATCGACCCCTATGGCGCAACCGGCCTTTCTCACATGTTGCAGGATGAAGGGCTGGAGCCCGTCACCATTACCCAGAACTACACCAACATGAGTGACCCGATGCGAGAGATTGAGGCTGCGATCGCTTCTAGCCGCTTTCATCACGACGGCAATCCGCTGATGACCTGGTGCATATCAAACGTGGTCGGCAAATATTTACCAGGTAGTGACGATGTTGTTCGCCCGGTAAAAGAGGGCGCAGGCAACAAAATCGATGGTGCAGTTGGCCTGATGATGGGTGTTGGCCGCGCAATGCTGAATGAGCCGAAAGACTTCCTTTCTAACCTCGATCCTGATGAGGACCTGTTATTCCTGTGAAATCACTAATTATCGATGTGGCCGGGCTGGCAGGCTTCGGCGCGCTGGTGGGAGGCGTTTACCTCAAATTTGGCGCGGCGGTTGCTCTCATGGCTGGCGGTAGCGGTCTGCTGCTGTGGGCGCTACTGGCCGCCAGGAGAATAAAGTCATGCTGATTGATGCCATTTTTCGAAGTAACTCGCTGGAAAACCCCGCGGTACCGCTCACCGTTGAAGCCGCCGAAAATGACGGGATTTTTAACGGCGATGTGATCGTGAATCCCCGGACAGCGATGAAACTGGCTGCGGTGTACGCCTGTATTTACGTCATTTCGTCCAACGTTGCGCAGATGCCGCTGCACGTCATGCGGCGTAACGGAAAGAAGGTGGAAACAGCCCGCGATCATCCTGCGTTTTATCTTGTCCACGACGAGCCGAATGCCTGGCAGACCAGCTATAAGTGGCGCGAACTGAAACAGCGTCACATTCTGGGCTGGGGAAATGGTTACACGCGGGTAATCCGCCACGGCCGGACCGGTGAGGTCACCGGTCTTGAGGCCTGTATGCCCTGGGAAACAACGCTGCTCAACACCGGCGGACGTTATACCTACGGTGTTTATAACGAAGAGGGTTCCTTTGCCATCAATCCGGACGACATGATCCACGTCAGGGCGCTGGGCAACGATCAGAAAATGGGGCTCAGTCCGGTACTGCAGCACGCCGAAACCATCGGAATGGGCATGAGCGGCCAGAAATACACGGAAAGTTTTTTCAGCGGCAACGCCAGACCTGCGGGTATCGTTTCAGTTAAAGGTGAGCTGAATGATAACTCCTGGGACCGCCTGAAAAAAATGTGGCAGAAAGCCACCCTGATGCTTCGCAGCCAGGAAAACAGGACGATGCTGCTTCCGGCAGATCTGGACTATAAAGCGCTGACGGTCTCCCCGGTTGATGCCCAGCTCATCGACATGATGAAGCTCAACCGATCGATGATCGCCGGTATTTTCAACGTGCCGGCGCACATGATCAACGACCTCGAAAAAGCCACCTTCTCCAACATCTCCGAACAGGCGATTCAGTTTGTCCGTTACACGATGATGCCGTGGGTGACGAACTGGGAGCAGGAGCTTAACCGCAGGTTATTCACCCGCGCCGAACGTGCTGCAGGGTATTACGTGCGCTTTAACCTGGCCGGTCTGCTGCGCGGTACCGCAAAAGAGCGTGCAGAGTTCTATCACTACGCCATCACCGATGGCTGGATGAGCCGCAACGAGGCGCGCGCGTTTGAAGACATGAACCCTAAAGACGGTCTCGATGAAATGCTAGTCAGCGTCAACGCCTCCCAGCCAGCCAAATCCACAACCCAGGAGAACACTCAAGATGAGTGAACGAGAAATTCGCTGTTATAGCGGCGAGGTGCGCGCTGAAACGCACGACAGCGAACCCAGCCGGATCATCGGGTACGGTTCGGTTTTTGACAGCCGTTCAGAACTGATTTTCGGTTCGTTTCGCGAAATCATCAGGCGCGGTGCGTTTGATGATGTGCTTCAGGACGATGTCCGGGCGCTGTTTAACCATGATCCCAATTTTATTCTGGGGCGTACCCGCGCTGGCACGCTTGCACTGACGGTGGATGAACGCGGTCTGCGTTACGACATCACCGCGCCAGAAACCCAGACAATCCGCGATCTGGTGCTGGCACCGATGCAACGCGGGGATATTAACCAGTCCTCTTTTGCTTTTCGCGTCGCACGCGACGGAGAGGAATGGTACCAGGACGAGGAAGGCGTGGTAATTCGTGAGATTACCCGTTTTTCCCGTCTGCTGGATGTCAGCCCTGTGACATATCCGGCGTACCAGGAGGCGGATTCCGCCGTCCGCTCAATGAAAGCCTGGCAGGAGGCGCGCGACAGTGGCGCGCTGCAGAAAGCCATTAACCAACGAATGGCGCGAGAGCGCGTCCTGACCCTTCTTAACGCGTAAGGAAAAAACATGAACATGAAATTGCATGAACTGAAACAAAAACGTAATACCATCGCGATCGACATGCGCGCGCTGAATGAAAAAATCGGCGATAACGCATGGACGGAAGAGCAGCGCACCGAGTGGAATAAAGCGAAGTCAGAGCTGGAAGCCCTCGATGAGCGCATTGCCCGCGAAGAGGAGCTGCGCCGCCAGGACCAGACCTATGTTGATGAAAACGAGGAAGAGCAGCGCAATAATCAGGATCCTGATAAAAACACGCTGCAGGACGAAAAACGCGGTCAGATCTTTGATAAATGGATGCGTCACGGTGCCAGCGAACTGAGTTCAGAAGAGCGCAAAGCCTTAAAAGAGCTACGAGCGCAGGGCGTGGCGCCAGATGAGAAGGGCGGTTATACCGTTCCTGATACCTTCCTGGCGAAAGTGGTAGAGCAGATGAAAGCCTATGGTGGCATTGCCAGCGTGGCGCAAATCATCACCACGTCCGACGGCCGTACCATGGAGTGGGCGACCGCTGATGGCACCGCTGAAGTGGGCGTGCTGCTGGGCGAGAACGAAGAAACCGGGGAAGAAGATACAGAATTCGGCATGGATAGTCTGGGGGCGGTGAAAATGACCTCCAAGATTATCCGCGTGTCCAACGAGCTGCTGCAGGACAGCGCGATCGACATGGAAGCCTATCTATCCCGCCGAATTGCAGAGCGTATCGGCCGCGGTGAAGCACGTTATCTCATTCAGGGTACCGGCACCGGCACGCCAAAGCAGCCGAAAGGGCTGAAAGCATCCGTAACCGGCACCACGCAGACGGCCGCCGCCGCCGCAGTGAAGTGGCAGGAAATTCTGGCGCTGAAACACAGCATTGATCCGGCGTACCGCCGCGGGCCGAAGTTCCGCCTGGCGTTCAATGACAACACGCTGAAACTCATCAGCGAGATGGAAGACGGTCAGGGGCGTCCGCTCTGGCTGCCGGATATCGTCGGCGTGGCGCCAGCGTCCGTGCTCAATGTTCCGTATGTCATCGACCAGGAAATTGACGATATCGGCGCGGGTAAAAAATTCATGTTCTGTGGCGACTTCGATCGCTTCATCATCCGCCGTGTTCGTTACATGATCCTGAAGCGCCTGGTGGAGCGTTACGCAGAATTCGACCAGACAGGCTTCCTGGCATTCCATCGCTTTGACTGCATCCTGGAAGATACCTCTGCCATTAAAGCGCTGGTGGGCAAGGGCTCTGCAAGCAGCTAATAAACACCATCACTGAACAAACCATGCCGCGTTAAGCGGTTTTTTTGTGCCCGCCATCTGGCGGGCGCAGGAGGATCCTATGTTGCTTTCTCCTGAGGAAATCAAGGCGCAGCTCAGGCTGGATGAGGATTACGCCGATGAAGACAAATTTCTTGAGCTGCTGGGGCGGGCGGTTCAGGCCCGGACAGAAAATTTTCTGAACCGGAGACTTTATGCGGAGGAGGTGGGGGTGCCAGCCGACGATCCTGAGGGGCTTATTCTCTCGGATGACATCCGGATGGGGATGCTGCTTCTGGTGACGCACTTCTACGAGAACCGCTCAACCGTCACCGAAGTGGAGAAAGTCGAACTGCCGATGAGCTTTAACTGGCTCGTCGGTCCATACAGGTACATCCCACTATGAAACTCAGGCAGGCGCAGGCCAGCGCAACATACCTTTTACCCGACCCGGGCGAACTGGACCAGCACATCATTATCCGGCGGCGCGTCGATGTGCCAGCGGATGATTTCGGCGTGTCACCTACTTATCCGGAGCAGATCCGGACGTGGGCCAAAAAAGCACAACCCGGCGCAGCGGCGTATCAGGGGTCTGTGCAGGTTGAAAATAAGGTGACCCATTATTTCACCATCCGTTTTCGCCGCGGCATTACCGCCGATCATGAAGTGGTTCACGACGATATTTCTTATCGGGTCAAACGCGTCCGGGATCTGAACAGTAAACGCCGATTTCTGTTGCTTGAGTGCGAAGAGCTGGGTACCGACAGCGGGAGTGACTATGCCGCAGACAGCATTTTTACACGTTGATTTCGAACAGCCTGACGAGCTGGTCTTTAACCGGGCGAGGATGCGACGAGCGTTCGTCAAAATCGGTCAGGTTCACATGCGCGATGCGCGGCGGCTGGTAATGAAACGTGGTCGCTCGAAACCAGGTGAAAACCCCTCGTACCGTACGGGGCAGCTGGCGCGCTCAATCGGCTACTACGTGCCCCGCGCTTCTAAAAAACGTCCGGGGCTCATGGTGAAGATTGCACCAAACCAGAAGAACGGGGAGGGAAACCGCCATATCAACGGTGCATTTTACCCTGCATTCCTGTTTTACGGTGTTCGCCGTGGCGCGAAGCGTAAGAAAGGGCACCATCGCGGCGCATCCGGTGGCAGTGGCTGGCGCGTGGCGCCGCGTAACAACTACATGACGGAGGTGCTGGATAAACGCCGCAGCTGGACACGTTACGTGCTTTCCCGCGAGCTGCGTAAATCTCTCCGACCTCAACGCAGGAAGAAAAAATGAAACTAACCCCGATTATTGCGGCGCTTCGTGCCCGATGCCCGCTGTTTGAAAACCGTGTTGGCGGTGCCGCGCAGTTTAAAGCGATCCCCGAAGCCGGAAAGCTCAGGCTGCCAGCTGCGTATGTCGTGCCATCTGAAGACATCACCGGCGAGCAGAAGTCTCAGACGGACTACTGGCAGGATCTGACGGAGGGTTTTTCCGTCATCGTCGTGCTCAGCAACGAACGGGATGAAAAAGGGCAGTGGGCAGCGTATGACGCCGTTCATGACGTCAGGCAGCTTATCTGGAAAGCGCTGCTGGGCTGGGAGCCGGACCCTCAGGCGCATGAAATTCAGTACGCCGGTGGGATGCTGCTGGATCTGAACCGCCACGAGCTGTATTACCAGTTCGACTTCACGGTGAAGTATGAAATCACCGAAGAGGACACCCGCCAGCAGGACGATCTGGACGCATTACCCGACCTTAAAACGCTCAGTATTGATGTTGATTTTATCGAACCCGGTACCGGGCCAGACGGCAACATCGAGCACCACACCGAAATAACCTTTCAGGATTAATTCATGTTTGTGAAACCCGTCAAAGGGCAGTCCGTTCCGGATCCTGCCCGTGGTGATGTTTTGCCGGAAAAAGGGCGAAACGTCGAAGCGTCCGCGTACTGGTTCCGCCGGGAAGCTGCTGGCGAAATCGAAGTAATTCAACCAAAAGGGGTTAAAGATGACCGTAAGCTTTAATTACATCCCGGCAGATAACCGGGTACCGCTGTTTTATGCCGAAATGGACAACAGCGCCGCCAATACGGCACAGGACAGCGCGCCTTCTCTGCTGATTGGCATGGCATTGTCCGACGCTGAAATGCCCGTTAACCAGCTGGTCATCATGCCGTCGAAAGACCTGGCAAAGAAAATGGCAGGCCGTGGCAGCCAGCTGGCGCGCATGGTGGAATCGTATCGCCGTGTTGACCCGTTCGGTGAGTTATGGGTTATCGCTGTGCCTGATAGCGGGCAGGCGGCAACCGGCACGATCACCTTCTCAGGTACGGCAACTGATGCTGGGGCTGTAAACCTGTATATCGGTACCAACCGTGTACAGATTACCGTGGCCGCTAATGACACCGGCGCAGATGTGGCGCAGGCGCTGCTGGCCGCTATTAACGGCAATGAGGATCTGCCGGTCACCGCGCAGTATAAGATGACCTCGGCTGGCCCAGCGCAGGGAACGATTGAGCTCACAGCAGTGAATAGCGGTACCAGTGGCAACAGCATTCCGCTGACGCTGAATTATTACGGCACGGCCAGCGGCGAAGAAGTACCCGCAGGCTTAAGCGTACAGGTAGGGAAAATGAGCGGTGGTGCTGGTGACCCTGATTTGTCAGCAACAATCGCGGCAATGGGTGATGAACCGTTCGATTATATTGGCCTTCCGTTCAGCGACAGCGCATCGCTGCAGCTGATGGCGACCGAGATGAACGACAGTTCCGGGCGCTGGAGTTACATTCGCCAGCTTTACGGCCACGTGTATACGGCGCGAACCGGTTCATTGTCTGAGCTGGTTGCCTATGGTGATAAGTTTAATTATCAGCACATCACTATCGCGGGTTATGAAAAGGATGTGCAGACGCCGGTTGATGAGCTGGTGGCATATCGTCTGGCGCGTCAGGCTGTATTTTTACGCAATGACCCCGCGCGGCCGACGCAGACCGGTGAGCTGACCGGTGCACTCCCTGCGCCGACCGGGAAACGCTTTACCATTACGGAGCAGCAGTCCTTACTGACGTACGGTATTGCGACGGCGTACACCGAATCCGGCATTTTGCGCATTCAGCGTGATATCACTACCTACAGGAAAAACGCCTACGGCGTGGCGGATAACAGCTACCTGGACAGCGAAACGCTGCATACCAGTGCCTACGTGCTGCGACGACTGAAGTCGGTGATCACCAGCAAGTACGGTCGCCATAAGCTGGCGAACGACGGCACCCGATTTGGCCCCGGCCAGGCGATTGTTACGCCATCGGTCATCCGTGGTGAGCTGGGGGCAGTTTACCGCCAGCTGGAGCGTGAGGGCATCGTAGAAAACTTCGATCTCTTCCAGCAATACCTGATTGTCGAGCGTAACGCGAATGATCCGAACCGCCTGGATGTGTTGTTCCCGCCGGATTACGTCAATCAGTTGCGCGTGTTCTCCGTGCTTAATCAGTTCCGTCTGCAATACAACGAGGAGGCCGCATAATGGCAAAGATTGCGGGTACCACTTATTTCAAAATCGACGGACAGCAGCTGTCCATCACCGGCGGTATCGAGGTGCCGATGAACACCCGCGTGCGTGATGACGTGATCGGCCTAGCTGGTGATGTCGATTACAAAGAAACGCACCGGGCACCCTATACGAAGGTGACGGCGAAGGTGCCGAAGGATTTCCCGGTGAACAAAATCACCACCGCCGACACCATGACCATCACCTCTGAGCTGGCGAACGGGCAGGTTTATGTTCTGTCGAATGCCTGGCTTCACGGCGAAGCTAACCATAACCCCGAAGAGGGCACGGTGGATCTGGAATTCCACGGTGAAGAAGGATTTTACCAATGACAACCGAACTGGTCTTGAAAAAGCCAATTGTGGCGCATAACGAAAAGCTCCATGTGCTGGAGCTGCGCGAGCCAACTTACGACGAAATTGAATCGATTGGTTTCCCTTTTACCGTGTCCGGTGACGGAGGGTTAAAGCTGGATAGTGCCGTGGCGCTGAAGTATATCCCGGTGCTGGCTGGGATCCCCCGTTCGTCTGCCGCGCAGCTGGCGAAGCTGGATATTTTCAAAACCTGCATGCTGATCCTGAATTTTTTTACCCAATCGGAGACGGATCAAACCTCAGACGACGACTCTACAACGTTGCCTGGTTCTGGAAATTAAACCCCCTTGAGCTACGGCGGACGGCCATTTCAGACTTCCTTGAACTGGAAGCGGAGGCCGTCCGCATCAACGAGGAAGTGAAAAATGGCTGACAGTTTCCAGTTAAAGGCAATTATCACCGCCGTTGACCAGCTGACCGGGCCGATGAAAGGGATGCAGCGTGAGCTTAAAGGATTCCAGAAGGAAATGGGCAGTCTGGCGCTGGGGGCGGCGGCGGCGGGGACCGCCATTCTCGGCGCGCTGGCGCTGCCGGTGAATGCTGCGATCGGTTTTGAATCAAAAATGGCAGACATCCGGAAGGTGGTTGACGGCCTCGATGATAAAAAAGCGTTCGCGCAGATGAGTGACGATATCCTGACGCTTTCCACGCAGTTACCGATGGCAGCGGAAGGTATTGCAGAAATTGTAGCTGCAGGGGGCCAGGCGGGGATCGCGCGTAGTGATTTGATGCAGTTTGCTAACGATGCCGTGAAAATGGGAGTGGCGTTTGACACGACCGCCGAAGAGTCCGGCCAGATGATGGCGCAGTGGCGAACGGCATTCAAACTGACGCAGGATGATGTGGTTGTTCTCGCCGATAAGATTAACTATCTGGGGAATACCGGTCCGGCAAACGCGGCAAAAATTTCGGAGATCGTGACCCGAATCGGGCCGCTGGGGAGCGTGGCCGGGGTGGCCTCCGGTGAAATTGCTGCGATGGGCGCCACGATCGCAGGGATGGGGGTAGAATCAGAGATTGCCTCAACCGGCATCAAAAACTTCATGCTGTCTTTGACTGCAGGTAATTCAGCTACCAAAGCGCAGAAACAGGCCCTGGCTTTCCTCAAGCTGAATCCGAAACAGCTTGCAGAGGATATGCAGAAAGATTCGCGCGGTGCAATGCTGAAGGTGCTGGACTCCCTCGCGAAAGTGCCAAAAGCGAAGCAGGCCGCCGTAATGAATGCCCTGTTTGGCAAGGAGTCGCTGAGCGCGATCGCTCCTCTGCTGACCAACCTGGATTTGTTACGCACCAATTTTAACCGTGTAGCAGATGCCCAGGAATACGGCGGCTCGATGCAGAAGGAATACGCATCCCGCGCGGCAACAACCGAAAACCAGCTGGTGCTGCTCAAAAACAGCGTGAACGCAATTTCGGTAACGCTGGGTGACACATTCCTGCCAGCTGTTAACGAGGCAGCAAAAGCGGTGATGCCTTATCTGGAGCAGCTCAGGGCTTTCGTTCGTGCAAATCCGGAGCTGGTGCAGTCAGCTGCTAAATTCGGCGCGGCGCTGCTGGGCGTTGGCGTTTCCATCGGCATGCTATCCCGCGCAATTAAAATCCTGAATACGGTAATCAACCTTTCTCCGGCAAAAATAGCGATTGCGGCGCTGGCGGCTGGTGCCATGCTGATCATCGAAAACTGGGATGATGTTGGCCCAGTGATTAAAGAGGTGTGGCAGGAAGTTGATAAAGTTGCTCAGGCAATTGGGGGATGGGAAACGGTACTGGGAGGCGTCGGGTTATATATGACCGGGGCATTTACCGTGAAAACGATAGGTTCTCTCAGAACTGCGCTTGTGCTGGCAAGGGACCTCTCAGGAGAGCTGGGTAAAATTGCCACCCTCGGGGCAACTACAGTGCAGATTGCTGTTGCGATCTATATGTTTGAGCAACTGAAAGAGATAGCTGATGCAGCGAAGGAAGCTGACCAAACAGACTCATTCTGGCAGTCACTAAAAAACCGATGGAATTCAGGCGGCTGGTATAACAACCAGCACAATCGTGAAATGGTAAAGCAAGATACTGTTGATAATTTTACGCTATCTCCACCGTTACTTAATCAGGGGCCAGTGCTTGATCGTGCAGCTGTGCCAGCTGCACAACGCAGTGAGTTAAAAGTGACATTTGATAATGCTCCTCAAGGCATGAGAGTGCAGGATATCCCAAAATCGGGAAATCCGTTGATGGATGTGACTCACGATGTTGGTTATTCACCTTTCAGGAAAAAATAGATGTATTTATGCTAGCATAGACGCCTGATCTAGAACTGGTTTGGATATGTTTATGGGTGAGTCAATTTTACTGGCAATACTTTATGGGATTATTTTAAATGTACCTGCAGCTGTTTGTGGTGTTTTGGTTAATTTAATAGCTTTTCCCAAAAATAAACCATCTGCAGCCATAGTGGCTATATCATGCTTGGTCTTTTTGTTGGTGGCATTTCCGTTAGTAATGGATTTGTTCGGTAACAAAATAGGGATATATGGCGCAGCCATAGCTACTATAATTTCCCTCTTCTCATTTAACAGAACTGTAGATATTTAAACTAATAAGTATTTGTCAAAGATTAAAACCCGCTTCGGCGGGTTTTTTCGTTGAGGTAACTCTATGGCCTTTTTTTCTTCAAACGACTGGCGCGATCGTCTACGTGATGCGTCATTTCGCGGCGTACCGTTTTCAGTGGAAGATGATGAAGGTTCGTTTGGCCGCCGTGTTCAGGTGCATGAATATCCCAATCGCGATAAACCGTTCAACCTACACGGAGGCGAGCAGCTGATGGCAATGCAGGATGAGTATGAGCAACTCCTCTACAGGTTGCTTCCGCCTGGTCCGGCATGGGAGGGGGAAAATCCACTGATAGAAGGCCTGGCCCCGTCGCTTACGCGCGTTCATCAGCGTGCCGATGCGTTGATGAAGGAAATCGACCCGGCGCAGACAACAGAGCTGATTGATCGGTATGAAACCGTCTACGGTCTTCCGGACTCATGTACCCCGGATGGGGTGCAGTCACTGGTCCAGCGTCAGAAACGCCTGGATGCAAAGGCCAACGTGGCGGGTGGTATCAACGAACAATTCTACCGTAACCAGCTGGACGCGCTGGGTTATACCACCGCGACGATTGAACAGTTTCAGAATCTCGACAGCACGCCGGATCCTGAGTGGGGGGAATTCTGGCGCTATTACTGGCGGGTAAATATCCCTGCTGACGCCAACGTTAATTGGCAGACCTGCACCAGTGCGTGTAACTCCGCAATCAGAACATGGGGCGATACGGTCGCAGAGTGCGTGATAGAAAAACTTGCGCCGTCACATAGTGTCGTCGTTTTTGCTTACCCGGAAGGAACAGACAATGCATCGAATTGATACACCCACGGCCCAGGTCGATAAATTTGGACAGGGTAAAAACGGGTTTACTAATGGTGACCCGGCGACAGGCCGTCGCGCAACTGACCTCAACAGCGACATGTGGGATGCCGTTCAGGAGGAAATTTGCACGGCCATAGAGTCAGCCGGACTGACGCTGGATAAAACAAAGCACGACCAACTTTATCAGGCGATCGTACAAATAATTACGTCTAAAATCCCTGACGCATTATTAAGGGCTAAAAATTTATCCGATGTAGTTGATAAAGCTCTGGCGCGAGCAAATCTTGGGCTGAAGAACGCATCCGTGCGTGATGTAGGGACAAAAGCTGGCACTGTGGCGGCAGGGGATGACGAACGCATTATCGGCGCTGTACAACGCGCCGGTGACGAAATGGCGGGCTCTCTTGCTATCACTGATTCAACCGCACTCCGCTTGAAGCAGAAAGATGTGAGTACCCTTTTCCGCTTTGACGGTACAACGTTTTACCTGATGTTTACAAAAAAAGGGGATCCAGATGGCGGGTATAACAATTTACGTCCTTTTTATGTTGATGCAAATACCGGTGCTGTAACCTTTGGTAATTTAGTTAAGGCACTTGCGGGGATTACTGCAAATTCAATTACGTCGAATAGTAGTTTCTTTATCGAGAGTGACGATCGCCAGCATATTATTTTTCAAAATAAAGATGGCACCCCGAGAGCATATATTTATAAGGACCGTAATTCCGATCTTCGTCTTAATAACGGTAATGAGGGGGGCGGAGATTTTGTTATCTCCCGCACCGGTGACATCTTGTGGGGCCCGAATGGAGCGAGACTGAGCTATGACGGGAATCTCTACGGCTCTGTTTGGGGCGGTTGGCTGTCAAACTGGCTAACTGGGCGGCTTGGGGCGAAGGCGGAAATTAACTGGGTGCAGTCAAATTTCATCACTGATGTCGCGCTGGGAGCCGAGGGGTCATTCATCATTGCTAAAAATGCATGGCAGCGCGCGCCTGCTGGATGTGTCCTTACTGGTTACAACGCCGAGGGTAACGAACCTGTAAACGATACATTATTTTACCGCCCAATTCAGAAATATGTTCCGACTGTCGGCTGGATGGTCATTGGTCACACTGCATAGGACACATGGTATGGCATTAACACTTAATAATTTAACGATTTACACACCTGAATATTACGACCTGATGATTCAGGCGATTTATCTTCAAACAGAAGATGGTCTGGACTGGTATCTACATTTGACCCGCTTCCAGCCTGATACGCTGAAAATTTGTTTTGATGATAAAGGGGTAATCCGATCATACCATGCTGACGCGTCACGCCTTTATCCGTTGAATCTTTCGGTAACTGAGGTCAATACCGCCGATGTGCCGGATGGCCTGAATATTTACGGTGAATGGATGTGGAACGGCGAAAAAATAATTCCGCGCGAGTTTACCCGGCAGGAAAAAATCGACCAGGCGGAAGCCCATCGTTCAGAATTGATCGCCGCTGCGGGGGAAAAAATTGCACCACTCCAGGATGCCAGCGATTTGGGTATTGCCACAAAAGTGGAGGCGGATCAACTGATGGCGTGGAAGTCCTACCGGGTGAAACTAAACCGCCTGGTGTTCACAAATGATCAGGAGAACAGCTGGCCGTCGCCGCCTGAAGTGTAATAGCAAAAGGGGGTATTTGCATTAGCTCAAACTTGATCTGGCACTGTTACTGCACAGAGCTTAACTTGGGCTGACAGTCCGCTCTGTGCCAGGAGCGGACATATCTAAATATCCTAAGAAGATTACTGTATATGATCTATTCTTACAGGAAAATTGATGTGTCGTTGAAAATATATTACTAGAATTGAAATTTTGATAAGGTGTGAGAAATTCCAGTATTTATGTGTTAAACAGATCCTTCTTCAACCTGAATAATTACCTAAGGCAATCTGCATTGCAAATGCAATCGATCAGAAAGTGAGTTCTGAAAGAGGTAATTTAATTTAAGAGCCAATCATTATGGTGGTAGACTGATGGGTATATCATTGGGAATGATACTTCGAAAACCAAGTCACTCATAATGGGTTAGCTATTTTTTAATAGTACTGTAATACTGTTTCCCAGTAGACATAATAAGTTGCGAAGGGGTAAATGCTAAAGAATTATCTGGTAGAATATCTAGATTATACACTTCCTTATCACCATTAATGTACGAAATGGATTCTATGAGCAAATTTAGCA
>OKVM01000070.1_pt1 | contig 65382 bp, 54 predicted proteins | sample 1606841 | NCBI WGS metagenome assembly OKVM01 (sample SAMN03281010, study PRJEB24777) | human gut metagenome | isolation source: fecal sample PR157 from 1 month old male Malay infant, caesarean delivered... | reverse complement strand
TCTCATGTTGATAAAAGTCCCCGCCTGCTCTGATATCAAAAGTATCATAACGATGTTCTTTTTTATTCGCATAACGAATTATTCTACAGTATTCTGAACGAAGATTAACATAAAGACTTATTTTATCATCCAGCCATATAGATATAATATCTTCCAGGCTCACATTAAATTTTTTCGAGAACTCGCCAGCACGACAATAAATATCAGGGATATCGAATTGTTCAGATATATTAAACAGATCAGAAACATCAAAAAAATCAGAGTTACTTGTCATTTATCGCCACCAATGAATTGACCCTATCAATTACAACGGATTGTATCAAGGTAACGCAATGAATTTAAAGTCAGTTTTTTCATCATCTCAAATCGAGATATGTACAGCGCTACTCTGTGAACGATGCAGGCATTTACCGTGCTATCTCACTTGATACCAGCCTTGCGGGCAGTCCCTATCCACACTAGAATCAGAGCAACAAAACGAGGCTTTCACCATGACAAAAAAAACAGCATATAGTCAGATCACCAAGACTCAAATCTACCGTGCCGTTGCCAGCTCAACCGCGATCGAAACCGGTGTTTCTGTGCAAAAAATTGAGCAGCAACTCAAGCAAAATCAGGCACAGGCGAAAGCAGTTGGCCTCGCCCGCTAATCTGGCAATATATCGCTAACCAGTTGCATCATAGGCCTGTAGTTCCCTGATACGCCTGCCTGTATTGCCTTGAAGTAAAACGCCTTGTGCTCATCCCACAGGCTGTAGTCCAGTAAGCCCTTCCCCGCCAGAACCGACAGTACATCACAAAGCAGTCGCGACAGACGCCCGTTACCTTCTCTGAATGGATGGATCAAAATAAACTCCACATGGCATTCAGCCAGATAGCTAACCAGCTCCGGACGAGCCATGGATTTCAGTTCACCAAACCTGGAGAGAAATTGCCTCTCGAAACCATCGAGAAGCAGTGGAATTCTGTCGGCAGCGGCAAATTGGAAACTATCTTTAGTCAGGTTAGCATTGCGTAACCTCCCAGCCCAGTCATACACATTCCCCAGCCATTGGCGATGCCACCCACTGATGTGCTCAAAAGTCAGCACCGCAGGTGGCTGGCCTTCGATAAATAGCTGTTCATAAAGCATCAGCAGCAAGCCAGACTCCAGCGCCTCCATTTCCTGTTCATCAGTAATCCCTAACTTATTAGCCAGCACCAGGTCTCCAGAGCCCGGTTGATACCGCTCTTCTGCTGAATTAAGCTCGTATTTTGCCAAGCTCTTACCTCCGCCCAAACAAGTTAACAACGTTGTCTTCTTGCCGCCGCTGATAGTTGTTAACCCGATCTTCCCAGATTTCAAGCGCCCTACGCTTTTCATTCAGGTAATCATAGCGATCATAGTGTTTCGAGCTAACGTCGTTTAAAGCGTGATTCTGAATACGGTCTCGGATCTCTTTGCTTATCCCCGCCTCCCCCATCAACGTTTTACAGGTGCGACGTAAATCTCGCGCCGTGAAAACTTTAAACTCAGGATTAAAAGCCCGAAAATACATGATGGAACGCGCCAGGCTATCAGTACGCACCGGGCGCTCACCGTTGGTTGATAGCGGGAAAATATAGGGACTGTTACTTTCCTTCGTCAGCTCTTTCACTGAGGCTAATTCCTGTAGTGCAGATTCAGTCAGCGGGATCAGGTGCTCACGCTTGTTTTTCGATACATCGGCTATGACCAATAACGTCTTTTGCTGCCTGTCAATCGCGCTCCACTGGCTGGCAATCATTTCAAACGGACGCTGCCCGCCAGCATAAACACAGAAGCGGATAAGGTGCTGCATCAACGGCCCAACGTTAGTTGCCTGCGCGAACTGCTCCATGACAAAACGCAGCTCTTCCAGCGTCAACCATGTATCACCCACTTTCTCCGCCGAGGACTGCTTCGGTATAGCCGATACCGGATTAACTTCAAGCCCAAACGTAATGCCCACGCTGGTATTCATCGGATCGTTATCGGCTTTAAGCCCGTAGTTGAATGCCGCCATCAGGTAGGAACGAATTCGGTTCGCATGGACCACCGCATCTCGCTGGATAATGCCTGAGAGGATGGTTTTGATCTGTAGAGGTGTTACATCCTTCGCTTTGGTTTCGCGAGGAATAACCGAATAGCACTCTTTTTCAAGACGCTTCAGTACATCGGCCCAGGTCCGCTTATTGTCGAGCTTCATCTTGTTCACATAGCCGTGTACCAGTTCTTTAAACGATCCCTGCGAGCGATGAAGCTGCATGATGTGCTGCTCGGCCAGGCGCTGTTGCTCAAGCTCTTGCTGGGGCTCTTTTCCTTCAACAAGCCAGGCTCCGTACTTTTTCGCCAGCTCATTGGCCGTTACAAGTTTCATCTCAGGCCAGATGCCCAACTGGATGAATTTCTCTTTCTTCCCTTTCTCAACGTAGTAACGGAAATAAAAAACCTTGCTGCCTGACGGCTGAACCTTAACGCCAAGTCTGCCGGTACCACGCTGAGCGCTGTTGCTCCACACGTAGTACGACGTACTTTTTGTCTTCAATCCACGTATAGCAGTCTCGGTAAGATTAGCGGCCATGAGATTACCTTTCTAAGGATAAGCGTTACCTGACCCGATGCCCATTTTGGGTCAGGTAATGGGTCAGGTAACGATAGTACAATGAGGAGATGAGAGAACCAATTAGAAACGAAAATAACATCATAACTAATTGATTATAGACAATTAAAAATACAACAAGCGTCAATGACGAACGATTAGAAACATGCCGATTTTATGACTCATAATCGCTTGGTCGCTGGTTCAAGTCCAGCAGGGGCCACCAAGCTTTAGCTTTAAAATCATATAATTAGGCCACTCTTGCGAGTGGCTTTTTTGTTTTCTCGTTTTCGAGTGGCGATAAAATGGCGGTAGATTTTATACCGCCATTTTCCTGAGCGTATAAAAAAACCGCACACGGCGGGCATTTAGCGGAAATCTTTCAGAGCCACAGTGGCCGCTGACCACCGACAGTCAGGTGCGGCGGTGCCGGGTCGATGCCTCCCGGAGTAACAATAAAGCGCTCTATCGTTTCCATTGTCATAAACGTACAACTACAGTTGATGTCCTGGCACTGGTGGTAGCGCTCTTTCGTGTTTTCGGTTAGATAGCGGCTTGTTCACGCATGTGCGGCATGATGGCACTTCGGACAATGAAACATAACCCGCTCACTATTCTCAAATCGTGAAGAAATGATAATCATCAATTCATTTTTTGTGAATATATTTTATTCATCATCCGATTCCGCGCTGTACTCCACATCAGAGAGTTTAACCTCAAGCTCTAAGCCCGTCGTGAAGCCACTATTATTCAGATTGTGAGTCACCTTACTGATTAACCAGTCTATGACGCGCTTAAAGCCGACACGCGTACAGGTGTCTCAGGAAATAAATCAGCCCGACCGAGCGCCAGCGTAATTGAAAACTCCGCAACGCCTCGCTGCAACTTATCCCACTTAGCCCATTCGCCTGCGCTCTGCCGTGCATCACAGCTCACCGATTTACGTTAAACGCAACGTGCTCGCGAGCACCTACATTCCGCCCCCGTTGTTATCCCGTCAGGATTTCAGCCGCTTTGCACTCGACTACCTGGTATTCGGCAACGCCTTTCTTGAGCAGCGCCACAGCGTCACCGGCCAGTTAATCAAACTTCTTGCCTCACCGGCCAAATACACCCGACGTGGGGTCGACGATTCTATATTCGGGTTTGTGGAAAACTTCACTCTACCTCATGAGTTCGCGCCTGATACCGTATTTCACCTGCTGGAGCCCGACATTAATCAGGAGATTTACGGCCTGCCCGAATATCTCAGCGCGCTTAATTCCGCCTGGCTGAATGAATCCGCGACGCCGTTCCGCCGCAAGTATTACCAGAACGGCGCGCACGCGGGTTACATCATGTATGTGACCGACCCGGCGCAGAGTGCGACCGACGTCGAATCGCTGCGCGAGGCGATGCGCAACTCGAAAGGGCTCGGCAACTTTAAGAATCTGTTTTTCTATGCCCCCGGAGGAAAACCGGACGGCATTAAAATCGTGCCACTGAGCGAGGTCGCCACAAAGGATGACTTTTTCAACATCAAGAAAGCCAGCGTAGCCGACCTGATGGACGCCCACCGCGTACCGTTCCAGCTCATGGGCGGCAAGCCCGAGAATATCGGCTCACTCGGCGACGTTGAGAAGGTGGCAAAGGTATTCGTGCGTAACGAGCTGTCACCCCTTCAGGACAGGTTCAGGGAGGTAAACGACTGGCTCGGCATGGAGGTCATCAGGTTCGACAACCCGGAATAATCCCCATCAGGCCGCCAGCATGGCGGCTTTTTCATACCCCTCCACCATCACGCCTCAGACGCGCCATGCGCGCACGACCGCACCCGACCAACGAGCCGACCACAACCACGGCAGCGCCATCACGACGCGCTCAGACGATAATTTTTATTTACGCACCACCGCTGGCGCGCAATGCTTTCCCCGCCACGCCTGCCCGCTTTATGGGGCGGTTTTAATGCAGTTGCATAACCACTCTGGATCCGCGCCAGCTGTGGCGACGCACGGCCAGAACGGGCAACCCCGGCGCATGCAAAACCATGCACCTGTTGCATGCATGGCTAAAATTGAGAATTAATTTGACCAATTAATGATTTCATCCAACCCGGAAAGCAGCGCAGGGAAGTAGCTTTCATCCATTCCCATACTATCACTGACAACTACACTTTCGGCTGGATTTTCCGGTCTGAGGGTTAATGTCAACAGCACGCCTTGCCCTGAGGGTAGTGGTGAAAAAATCAGATTCAACTGATTTTCTGTGCTATCAAAAACCACCTCCTGCGCTTTACCGCTATTCACTAAATTTATATGTAACTCTATGAGTTTATTTTTAAGGGTATTAAGCTCACCGACATTAAACGAAGCCTGATATTGAGATTTTAGCTCAGGAAGTTCGTATTCCACGTAAGTCTGTATCCAGTCATACTCAGGTATGTCGGGCGTATTATCTCGCTCAAAGGGGGTAATCCGTAGTATTTTCTTGCCGTTAATTATTTCAATCATATTCCCCCCATTATTTGTATAAGAAATAAGTTATTGTCCAGTCCTTCTCACGCACCAGAACCTCTAACATGTATTTCTTATAGAAATAGGTTCCTTTTTGGCCTCGATTCTCTACAAGCTTATACATCTCTGCCTCGTAACGAAAAAGTCCGGGGGCCCTTTGAGGATCAGGCATTCTTTTACCGTATCGAATAACTTTTTCCTGTAGTTGCAAAGGAACGTATCGCCCCGGATTAAGCATATGTTTAGCCGGTGTTGCAGTCATCTTGAGGGCACGAGTTGATAAGCCTATTTTAAGGCGACCACGCAAGATGCTAATGGTAGCCTGACTAAGTTTCACCGTTACAGCCGTTTTAACGCTACTTTCCAGCAATGCCTTCCCCACCCGAAAAAGTCGAAATGCACCAAAGGCGATTAAAGCGAGGTCTGTAGGGTCAATAAGAGGAGCTTCTAATGGCGCTTCTTCCATTCTGACAAACACGCCATCGGCATCATAAATTTGCCACAAACCGGGAGCTTGAGCGACGGAATAACCAATACACATCCCACTTTCATCGTCTACGATGGGCTTAGAATTCAGGGGGGGATTGCGGGGGCGAAACTCGAAGTATTCACCTGATGGCAATTTTGACTGGAAGGTGTAAAAACGCCCTGGCTCGCCTGCAATAAATCCACCGGTCATGTCATTATTTCCTTTTTAGCGTTCCTTTAGGCCATCATAAGGAACATTTTTGCTGTAATCTACTTTGTATGGGCGAACCACTCGCACGTGATTTCGATGCGCAGATGTTTTCCCGCTACCGAGAAAAACGGTTAAAAGGTAAGTATGCCCGTTCAAACAGAGTGAAAGAGGTATCGCCTCGCACGCTTAATCTTGAGCTGGCCTACTTCCAGGCTGTGTTCAATGAGCTAAACCGCCTCGGAGAATGGAAGGGTGAAAACCCACTGAAAAACATGCGCCCATTCCGCACAGAAGAAATGGAAATGGCCTGGCTAACTCACGACCAAATTTCGCAACTACTCGGAGAATGCAAACAGCATGACCACCCCGATTTAGAAACAGTGGTAAGAATCTGTCTCGCCATTGGCGCACGATGGTCTGAGGCTGAGAGCCTGAGAAAAAGCCAGCTCGCTAAATACAAAATCACATACACCAACACGAAAGGCAGAAAAAATCGTACCGTCCCAATCAGCAAAGATCTCTATGAGTCTCTGCCTGATGATAAAAAAGGCCGGTTGTATAGTGATTGTTATGGCGCGTTCCGGTCTGCTCTGGAAAGAACATGCATCGAACTACCGGCAGGACAGCTTACACACGTTTTGCGCCACACCTCCGCCAGCCACTTTATGATGAATGGTGGTAATATTTTGGTCTTGCAGCGCGTGCTAGGCCATACCGACATCAAAATGACGATGCGATATGCACATTTTGCTCCTGACCATCTTGAAGATGCAGTAAGACTTAATCCACTGAACAAGTCCTCTGCGACAATGGAGTAGCGGTTACTAAAAATTGTAGGCACACTGATAACTGATATAGTGCGCTTATGGCCATGAACATTTAGTAAAGTTAAAAAAGTGACAATATCTATGCCATGAAATATCAAACCTCATTGTATGCACCACATCCATTACAACATATGACAATATTATGAATATTAGCTTTTGGCACTCCGACAACAAGTTGAGATTTACACCCCCCACATAGCAACGCCAACCCGACCTCATAACCTGTGATAACAACGGTGCCCTCTCCTTGATAAATAAAAACAGCCCTTGTATCTGGGTCCGGCTCAGGAATAACCTTTAGAGTTATCGTCTCCTTAATCTCTGGAACTTTAGGTCTCTTAATTCTTGGCTCATGGCACTCTCTGAAAAGTAAACCAGACTCACATGGACAAAGTTCATTAGGATCAATCTTAGCCATATTTACTCTCTCACAATCGACAATGGCAAATTTGGATCGATATATCTTCCAATATCAGGGACATTTAATTTCATTCGAGTAAGCATAATTAAAAGATAGGTAAAAAAACGGCCAAAAGATTGGTCTTCCATACCCTCTTTAACTATACGCAAAATAATCTCATCATTTTCCTCACTATTTACCTGCCGCTTATGCGCTGTTAAAACCAAATTAACAAATTCATCTGTATCTAAAAGCAAATCTTTTTCCCCTTTTGTTAGATTAACCTTTTCATATCGAAGCACACCTTTGCCGAGAACACATATTAAATTACAAAAATAATTTACATCGTGTACAGCATCACAATGCGCCCTCCAATTTTCTTTTAGAGAGTCCAGAGAATTACCAGAAATATTAAATCCAAAAACAATACCAAATGGCCTGGATGCTCTATGAACTGTTGCGTATTCTCTAGTAGCAATCACTCCTAAATCTCTTGGCGCTAGTTTTTTGAATGAGGTTATTTTTTCTGCTGCATCATCAAACTCACTTTTTGATAGAGTTGATTTAACTTCGATAATACCATAAACCCCTTCAACAGGAAGAATTGATGTTTTCCCCGCATAAAGCACTGGGCAATTAACTGCATCGTAAATTATGATATCAATCGCATGGGAGCGTAAGCCTTCTTTTGTGATTACTTCTCCTTTGGTCACACCATATCTTTTTGGCAAATGAGTTTTGAGAAAACCCATTAAAAACTCTTCTCGATTCTCACCTTTATCGCCATTATGATGTATAAAACCAGATTCTTTGAATCGAGCCAACATTGTGGCTTCTATTGAGTTAAATAATTGATTTAAATCCATATATTACCTCACCTAATGCATGTCTCTGATGATACACCTTACCTACATTTTTGTAAGTCGTAAGCATCACAATGTTGATTGATGGTAATGGCGATGAAGTGGCGGTGGAAATGGCTAAGACTGAGCAATCATTGACAAAGGATGGCAATCTATGTCAATGATATATAAAATAATCCATTGATTATCGGTTGTTCCTGTAGGAACTCATAATCGCTTGGTCGCTGGTTCAAGTCCAGCAGGGGCCACCAAATTTCAAGGACTTGCGAGAAATCGCAGGTCCTTTTGTTTTTCTGGGCGGTCGGAATAGATGCTCCCGAATTGAAGGCGAGAGCATCGGGGCAGATAGATCTTTTGCGCGCGCTCAGCTTACACCAGTGCCCGAAGCTGCTCACGCATATATAAAGAAAAATATTCAGGGTTTTTAATAAGCACCCGTTCTCCTGACGCAATTTTTTCAGCCCACCCGACCAATTTTTCCGTAAACCCGGCATTCCACCCTTCCCGATCGCCTCGGGCTGCCACATCTTCTGCTCTCGCCGGAACCCCCAACTCGTTCAAATATTTAAAAATCCCCTTGGCTGTACTTTCATCCATTGGATGTGGGACTGAAGCAGATGTATTCATACCGTTAATGAAATCTAAGGCTTTATCAATGACTGCTGGCATACTTTTATCCTTAAAATTAACCATCTGAAAAACACCTCTCTAATATGCCCCAGGATTGAACTTAATATCAAAGAAATCATTAAATTTATCCTTTTCTTTCAACCAGGTTTCGAGGTGAGTCACAACACCATCCGTCTTCCTCTCCACAGATCAACCAGATAGCCCGCAAGGCTGGAAACAACAAGCGCAGCAAGTGTGGGGGATTAGACGTCCGGTGAGGAGGCGGTCAGTGCCGGGTTCACCGAGAGAAAAAACAAAATTAATTACGCTCCAGTTTGATACGCATCTAAAAATATGAGTTTCAGTATGAAACACAAATAATGGTCTGTAGAGAAAAGTGTGATCATGTCGAATGACATTAATCAAAAAATACGTCTGGAAGATAATTGCGTTATCAATTGAGCAATTTTTATCCTGTTGACTTAATACCTGAGAGCGACAAAATAAAGAACACGAAATAAAACATTTACCACCGCGCGATAATTCATCGCGGCCTCAGCCCTGTACGTCGTAGCAGGATATGTTATTGGCAGAAACTGCGTTGCGCTGTTCCTCTGAATGCTCATCCGAACCCTGGAAGGTCTTATTATGAGCTATCGTATGTTTGATTATCTGGTGCCAAATGTGAACTTTTTCGGCCCCAATACCATTTCGGTTGTGGGCGAACGCTGCAAACTGTTGGGCGGGCTGTAACCCGGAAAAATTCGCGGATATCGCCGGGAGCACCCGGCGATATCCGGTCTAGTCGTGATGCTTGCGCTTGAACTGGCTGGCGTCGATGTCGTACTGCTTCATCTTACGCCACAGCGTAGTGCGGCCAATGTTCAGCAAATGAGACATTTCCTGCACCCGTCCGCTGGTGACGCGGGCGGCATGGATAATCGCCTCTTTCTCGATAGCCGTAAACGTCAGACTGGCGGGTAGCAGCGATGATGTCGTATCCACGCCGGGGCGTTCAGAAAACAGATATTCCGGCAGATTACTCAGGCGGATGTGGCCGTTATCGCTGCTGATAGCAATGTTTTCGATGACGCTGTTCAGCTCGAAGTCATTGCCCGGCCAGGAATAGGCCACCAGTTGCGCCAGCGCATCATCATCCACCTTCAGGCTGGTTGAAAAGCGTTTTTTCAGGCCGTTCAGCCGGTTATAGACCAGCGAAGGGATGCTGTTACGCCGCGCGCGCAGCGGAGGAATAATAATTTCAAACGAATGCAGGGCATAGTAAAGCTGACGGCTAAAGCGGTTCTGCTCGACCAGATTCGCCAGATCAACCGTGGTCGTCGCGATCACTTTCACATCCACCGGGATCAGACGTCGCGCGTCAAGGCGGGTTAACACGCCCTGCTTGATCACTTGCAGCAGCGCAGACTGTAACTCCGGCGCCAGATATTCAATTTTTTCCAGAAACAGCGTGCCACCGCTCGCCAGTTCAAGGCGGCTCAGACGACCATTTTCATCATCGGTTGGCGCACTGCCCATAAAATCCTGCCCCAGCACACTATTGGCATAGAGCTGGCAGTTTACGGCGATATAAGGCCCGCTCGCGCGTTCGCTTTCGTTGTGGATAGCCTGGCTGAGAAGCTCTTTGCCCACTCCTTCTTCACCACACAGCAGAACCGGGAAGCTCCCCCTTGCCGCCTGGCGACCAAAGTGGATCAACCGACGCGTTTCTGGATCGTCCGTCGACATCTGTTCAAAGGTATGGCTCACTTTCCCCAGTTGACTGGTCATCAACTGGCGCATTTGCTCCACCGGGTGCAGCAGCAGAATAAAGCTGTTGCCCTGCTCCTCAACAATCGGTTTCAGGGTAATGACGGCATCAACAAACTGATGCTGACTTTCAAAAGTCACTTCGACATGGCTCAACCCGCGGGCGTGTTTAATGGCGCGACGCAGCAAGGCAGGCAAATTGACCAGATCATGGATGTTTTTCCCCTGGCTGGCCTGCGTATCCAGATGCAGCATCGTGGCCGCCCGCGCGTTGAGAAACTGCAACACGCCCTGCTCGTTCCACGCCATAACGCCATCGTCCATGCTTTCCAGCAGCCCGTACATCTGATTCAGATGACGATTAGACTCGGCCAACAGGCTATCAGTTAACAGTGAATTTCCCACTTCACGGGCGATCGCCAGCGTCAGCGATAAATCAGAGACTGACTGGTGCTCCACCAGACAGCAGAGCGAAATGGAGCCAAACAGGCGGCCGTGATTATCAAATACCGGGGTTGAGCAGAACGACCACGGGTGCAGCGCCTGTTTAAAATGCTGCTCTCCGGCCGTTTTGGTTGGCTGCCCCGGCATGGTCGCCAGCGACAGCGCACAGCTGCCGATGATGCTTTCCGCACAGTAGCTGCCGTCGAGAAAGCCCAGTTCCGCCAGTTTCTCCAGCGTCCCGGGATCGCCGCAGCGGTTTAAGATACAGGCGGATTCATCCAGGATAAACAGCGCGCAAGGTCGTCCATCCATGAACTCCCAGGCATCTTCCAGCGCAGCCTGGCCTATCGTCAGCAACGCCGTTTTGCGTCGGCAAATCGATTCAAAGGTCAGCCCTTGCGCCTGGTGCGGCGTCTGCCAGGTTTCTCGCTGCATAAACTTGCTGCAACGATGCCATGACTGAGCGATGACGGAAGATACTTCCTTCCCGATGTCCTGCGTCTGAGCCGTCATATCCTTTTCCGCTGTTTTACCATAGACAACCCCTCCGGCCGGAACGGTCAGAGGGGAGGAGAAACTGCCTGTTTATCTCGGGAAGGGAACGTAACTAAAGGCGGATTAACGCGCCAGCCACTGCTGGCCTAACAGATCCGCCGTCAGAATCGCGGCATAAACGCTGTCCGGCGTCACCTCAAACGGCATATTGTGGATGGTTTCGCCTTCCGCGCAGGTCGCTTTCGCCACCGCCTGAATTTTCCCTTCAATGCCGTCTTTCACGCCCATCTGCGCGAGGGTAATCGGCAGCCCCACTTTCTCGCAGAATCCCAGAACGGTTTCGATCTCTTCCATCGGGCTGTTCTGTAATACCAGTTGCGCCAGCGTGCCAAACGCGACTTTTTCGCCGTGATACAAATGGTGGCACTCTTCCAGAATAGTGAAACCGTTGTGAATCGCATGCGCCCCGGCCAGACCGCTGCTCTCAAAGCCAATGCCGCTGAGATAGGTGTTGGCTTCAACGATACGTTCCAGCGCATCAGTCACAACGCCAGCCTGAGCCGCCAGACGCGCTTTTTCACCTTCTGCGAGCAATGTATCATAACACAGGCGCGCCAGGCTCAAGGCCGCCGCCGTGGACTGCCCGCCCGCCATGCTGGTCGCTCTGGCGTCATAGCAGGCTTTCGCTTCAAACCAGGTGGAAAGCGCATCCCCCATCCCGGACACCAGTAAACGCACCGGTGCTTTGGCGATGATTGCCGTGTCCATCACCACCATATCCGGGTTTTTCGGGTAGATCAGATACTCTTCAAACTCGCCCGCTTCGGTATAGATAACCGACAATGCGCTGGTCGGGGCATCGGTAGACGCAATAGTCGGAATAATAACGACCGGCAGTTTCTGGTAGTAGCCAATGGCTTTTGCCGTATCAAGCGTTTTCCCGCCGCCGATCCCCACCACGCCACGGCAGCCTTTTTGTTTCAAAATGGCAATCAGACGGTTGATTTCAACATGGCTGCATTCGCCATTGAAACGTTCTGCGTGGCAACGGATTTCGTGGCTATTCAGGCCATTCAGCACCTTCTCTCCCGCCAGCTTCATGACGAAGTCATCTGCAATCACGAAAAAGCTGTCCGCCAGGTCTTTGGCATATTGACCGAATAAGACAGAAGCATCAGGTCCCTGGAGATATTTGGCTGGAGATTGAATAACTTTTAGCATTCCTGTCATCCTCAAATAAGTGCATGTATTTACATGGTGAGCCCTGGCGTTATCCTGTTTGGCCCTGTGTTAATGGCGAAAACGGAGCGATACCAGAGCGATGCAATCACTGTAGGACGAGGCATCGCCAAAAAAATCTTTCCTCTTTTTGTTCTGAAATGGAACACAGAAAAATCCATCACGTTTCATAGTGGAACAATAAACCCTAAAAAACGGCAGGATTGCGATCCCGATCCGTTCAGCCTTCTCATAATGCATCTGAAAAAAGGGGAATCATGCGTGGTTTTCGCCGTCGATTGCCGACAAGACAGGAAAATATTTTTCTGTCAGGCCAACTTTTCTGCGTGAATGAGCGGGAAAAAGGCGCGCTCCGGCTCGCATTTTGGCTTTTTTCCATCAGAAAACGTTTCATTACGGAACGTAAAAGAATAATTTCGTTTCGTAATGAAACTCCTTTTCTTCAAATTTTTTTCTTCATGAACTCAGCCAGAATCTCCTCATCGCCGACCTGCCCCGCAGCGTCCCGATGATGAGCGCCTCCGCAACCATAATGTGCAGCCGGGGGTCTGTTTTTCCCACTCTCCAGGAACCGTTATGACTCAATTCTTTTTTAACCAGCGACCCCATCTCGTCAACGACGTCATTGAAGGAACGATTATCTCCAGCCCGTGGAACAATCTGGTGCGCCTGGAGAGCGATCCGGCGATTCGTGTCGTGGTTCGCCGCGATCTGAACCGTAGCAACGTCGCGGTGATTTCCGGCGGCGGCTCCGGGCACGAACCTGCCCACGTTGGCTTCATCGGGAAAGGCATGTTAACCGCTGCCGTCTGCGGCGATCTGTTTGCCTCCCCCAGCGTCGATGCAGTGCTGACCGCTATTCAGGCGGTCACTGGCGACGCCGGCTGCCTGTTAATTGTAAAAAACTATACCGGCGATCGTCTGAACTTCGGCCTTGCGGCAGAGAAAGCGCGCCGTCTGGGCTACAACGTTGAAATGCTGATTGTCGGGGATGACATTTCGCTGCCAGACAATAAGCACCCGCGCGGTATCGCGGGCACCATTCTGGTTCATAAAGTCGCTGGCTATTTTGCCGAACGCGGCTACAACCTGGCGACCGTCTTGCGTGAAGCGCAGTATGCCGCCAACAATACCGTGAGTCTTGGCGTTGCGATTTCCAGTTGCCATCTGCCGCAGGAGACGGAGAACGCGCCACGCCATCATCCTAATCAGTCTGAGCTGGGCATGGGGATCCACGGCGAACCCGGCGCATCAGTCATTGATACCCAAAACAGCGCGCAGATTGTGCGCCTGATGGCCGACAAACTCCTCTCCGCCCTGCCTGAGACCGGTCGTCTGGCGGTGATGGTCAATAACCTTGGCGGCGTCTCCGTCGCGGAAATGTCCATCATCACGCGTGAACTGGCGCGTAGCCCGCTGCATAAACGCATCGACTGGCTTATCGGCCCGGCTTCGCTGGTGACTGCGCTGGACATGAAAGGTTTTTCACTGACGGCAATGGTTCTGGAAGAAAGTATCGAAAAAGCGTTGCTCTCCGGGGTGGAAGCCAGCAGTTGGCAAACGCCGGTGCCGCCGCGTGAGATAACCATTATGTCATCCTCACTGCAAAGCGCGCGGGTAGAGTTTCAGCCTTCAGAGAACGCGTTAGTTGCCGGGATTGTTGAGCAAATCACCCGCACGCTGTCCGATCTGGAAATGGATCTTAACGCGCTGGATGCCAAAGTCGGCGACGGCGATACCGGCTCAACCTTTGCGGCAGGCGCGCGTGAAATCGCGGGCCTGCTACACCGCCAGCAGTTGCCGCTCGACCATCTCGCCACGCTGTTCGCACTCATTGGCGAACGCCTGACCGTCGTCATGGGCGGCTCCAGCGGTGTGCTGATGTCCATTTTCTTTACCGCCGCGGGGCAGAAACTGGAGCAAGGCGCCAGTGTGGCGGAAGCGTTGAATACCGGTCTGGCGCAGATGAAGTATTACGGTGGCGCGGATGAAGGCGACCGTACCATGATCGATGCTTTACAGCCGGCCCTGACATCGCTGCTTGCGCAGCCACAGGATCTGCACGCGGCCTTTTCCGCCGCGCAAAATGGCGCAGAACGTACCTGTCAGTCCAGCAAAGCCAACGCCGGACGCGCATCCTACCTCAGCAGCGAAAGCCTGCTTGGCAATATGGACCCTGGCGCACACGCCGTGGCAATGGTGTTTAAAGCGCTGGCGGAAAGTCACAACGCCTGATAGTCAGCAGAAAACCGGGCCCGCAGTGGCCCGGTTAAGCTTCCAGCTATAAGGAATGATTAAGCCGGCTTACGATGCCAGTATGCCGCGGCGCGCACCCGTTGCGGATCAAACTGTTCCGTCTCAAAGCGACGGCTCAGATGCTTAACCACTTTCCCTTCACCCGTGATCCAGATGAAATAATCCGCCTCCGGCACCGTTAATTGCGCCAGTCGCTCATCAATCGCCTGCTCATCGTGTCCGACCACCCATTCAATGGCAAAGCCATCAAGATGCGCCAGATAATCCTGATATGCGGCATCCTGTACGCTGACCAGCGCCGTAACATGCGGGCGAACGGACAAGCGATCGAGCGCTTCCAGGCGGCGGCGCAGCGCTGGCATCCCTGATTCATCGCAGACATAAACCTGATATGCATAGTCTTCCGGCACCACCAGCGATCCACGAGGCCCACCGATGGTGAGCGTGTCGCCTTCGCGAGCGTTTACTGCCCATGTGCTCGCCACGCCGCCGTCGTGAATAAAGAAATCCAGCGCCAGCTCGTGCCGCTCCTCATCATATAAGGGCGTGTAATCGCGGGAAGCAGGACGTACGCCCTCTCCCCAGACAATCCCTTCGTCCGTCACCGTCGGAGGGACGAACAGGCTGCCCGGTTCAGGGAAAAACACTTTGGTGTGATCGTCAAAGCCGCGCGAGCTAAAGCCTTCCAGCGCTTCACCGCCAAGAACAATGCGCTGAAAACCGGCGCTAATACGCTCGACGCGCAGAATGGTAAGTTCACGAAAACGCAGTTCGTTACGAACGCGCTGTGGGTAGCGTGAGGATGTATTTATCATTTTTTCGCCTTCATGCAGATAATACGATATATCTAAATTAAATTTTAAATGATAATGATTGTTAATTATGAAGATTGCAAGCACTTTTTTGATACAGTAACCTTCGATATACCTCACGATATAAAATAATTTTAATTACTTTAAAATCAATAAATTAAACAAAATAAAAATCGATCAACTTGCAAGATCACAAGTTTTAGATATAAATTAGATATATCTAAATAAAACAGGAGTACATCATGCGACATCATCATGAAGGTTGCGAGAGAGAGCATCACCACGGCCATGAACATGGCTGCGAGCACCGTCATGGCCGGGGCGGCGGCGGCGGACGTCGCCAGCGCTTTTTTGGCCACGGCGAACTACGCCTGGTGATTCTGGAAATTTTGACCCGCGAGGCCAGCCACGGTTACGAATTGATTAAAGCCATCGAGAACCTGACGCTGGGCAACTACACCCCAAGCCCAGGCGTGATTTACCCAACGCTGGATTTTCTTCAGGATCAGGAATTTATCACTATCAAAGAAGAGGACGGCGGGCGTAAGCAGATCACCATTACAGAGCTGGGGCAACGGTGGCTGGAAGAGAACCGTGAACACCTGGAGCACATCCACGAACGCGTGAAAGCGCGCTGCGTCGGCTTTGAACTGCGTAAGAACCCGCAGATGAAACGGGCGCTGGACAACTTCAAAGCCGTGTTGGATCTGCGGGTGAATCAGGGCGGGATCAGCGACGCGCAGCTTAAGCAGATCATCGGCGTTATCGATCGCGCGGCGCTGGAAATCAGCCAACTGGATTAAGCAGGCGGTACGTCCTCCGCACGGATGCGGAACACTTTCACAATCTCTTTTAAGTGCTGGGCCTGCTCATTCAGCGACGCCGCTGCCGCAACGGACTCCTCAACCAGACACGAGTTCTGTTGCGTGGTGGCGTCAATCAGCCCAATCGCGCTGTTGATTTGCGAAATCCCATCGGTTTGTTCGCGACTGGCCTGGCCGATTTCACGCAGAATCACATCCATCTCTTCAACGTTATCCACCATACCATTAATCAACGCACTGGCTTTTTCCACCAGTTGCATCCCCTCCTGCGTCTGGCTGGTAGAGTCTTCGATCAGGTGGCGGATCTCACTGGCCGACGACGCGCTTTTTTGCGCCAGTTGACGAACTTCCCCCGCCACGACCGCGAAGCCACGCCCGTGTTCCCCGGCGCGAGCGGCTTCCACGGCGGCGTTAAGCGCCAGAATGTTGGTCTGGAAGGCAATAGAATCAATCAGGTTGATAATGTCGGACATGCGGTTAGAGGTCTCATTTATCACGCGCATTTTTTGCGTGACCTGACGCATCATCTCACCGTTATTTTTCACCACGCTGGCCGCATCGGCAGAAAGATGGGTCGCTTCGCTGGTGTGGTCCGCCGTATTTTTGACGGTGGCGGTAATCTGCTCCATAGAGGCCGCCGTTTGCTCAACAGAACTGGCCTGTTCTTCAGTACGCGCCGCCAGATCCTGGTTGCCCGCGACAATTTGCGCCGCCGCGCTGGAGATATTTTCAGAGCCGTTCTGAACTTCCTGCACGATCACCAACAGACGGTTTTTCATCTCCATCAGCGCCTGTAACAGCACGCCGGTTTCATCCTTTTGCGCGATATGAATCGTGCGGGTCAAATCCCCCTCCGCAATCGCCCCGGCAAACTGCACGGCGTCATTAAGCGGTCGGGTAATGGAACGTACGATGTACCATCCCATTATCACTCCGGCGGCAATGCTGATGAGCGCCAGGAGAATCAGCTGTGCCCGGTTGGTGCGAAAATCCTGGTCAACCGACGCGCCCGCATTGCGCATCAGCGTATCTTCAATAGCGATCAGCTCCTGTACTTTAGCTTTATACGCCTGCTGTATGTTGACGGTGGTCGTCATCATCTCCTGTATCGCCGCCGGACGATTATGGTTCTGAATTTCCTGCAAAATACGGAACCGGGAGGCCAGATACTGCTGACGCACATCGCGAATTCCGGCGATAATGGCCTTTGAGGCCTCGTCATGACGGCTGGCGGACAGCTCATCGAGCAATACCGTAATGCGCTGGCTAATCGCATCCAGCTGCTTTTGCGACTCCTGGCTCCAGCGCCCTTCTTCATCCAGCAGCATCAGCTGCTGCGTGCTAACGAAATCCTGAAAATTATCGATCAGCAGGTTGGCTTTCACCGTTGTGGGATAATCGTGAGTAATGATGTTCTGCATACTGGTATTCGTTCGATCCAGGCTGAACAACGAAAGGCCAGAACTCACGATCATCAGTACAATAAACAAACCAAACGCAATAAATAATTTCGAGCGGATCTTCATGTTATGCAAAAGCATATTTCCCCCTGGAGATTGTTTTTCCTCTATACAGGGTTCGTTATCGGTTACTGCTTCGCTAACTTTATGATATTGATCGTTTTTTATTTCAAGTTATTACGGTAAATAGTTTTCAACGATGAATATCGGCAGACCGATCGTTATACAATTCATTTTTCAGGTTCGGGAAAATGAAGAATCACACAAAATAACGCAGCGGGTTTAAATAAGGAAATAGCTCGAAATGGTAAATATTTAATATGTGCTTAACATTGTTAGCCCAATATTATGACAAAACGCTTATCGGCTTCGATAAGCGTTTGTCGGCAGAAATAAAGGGAATTTGATTTAATGCAGAACCGTTACCGCATCTTCCAGACGGCTGGCGCGATGTTTAACCATCGCTGAAACCTGAGCGCTCTCCTCCACCAGCTCGGCATTTTTCTGCGTGATATGGTTTAACTCATCCACGGCACGGGTCAGGCTGGAGAGCCCGTCCGCCTGTTCCAGCGTCGAGTGGCTGATTTGCGCAATAAGCTGAGTGACGTTTTGCACCTGAGCCACAATATCATCCATCGTGCGTCCTGCCGCATGCACCTGTTCGGAACCGGACTGTACCCGGCTCGCGCTGGCGTCAATGAGCTTACGAATATCATTCGCCGCGCTGGCGCTTCGGCTGGCAAGATGGCGAACCTCCCCGGCGACAACGGCAAATCCTTTACCCTGCTCGCCCGCTCGCGCCGCTTCAACCGCCGCGTTCAGCGCCAGGATATTCGTCTGGAAAGCAATGTCGTTAATCAGCGTAGTGATTGTGCCAATCTGCTGCGTGCTGTCAGCGATGTCATCCATCGTTTTAATGACGGTTTCCATCGCCTCTCCGCCCTGCGTCGCCGCACTGCTGGCCGCGCTGGATAATTTATCGGCGGCGGACGCGGTGGTGGAATTTTTCTTCACGGACTCCGCCATCTGGTTCATGGTCGTCACCGTCTGCTGCACATTCTCCACCGTCTGGCGGGTGTGTTTGTTCAGATCGTCATTGCCTTTCGCTAGCGTCTCGCTGCCGTTTCTGACGCTGGAGACCTGGCTTGAGACATCATTAATCAGCCAGCGGCACATAAGCCCAAGCTGGCCTACCGCGCGCAACATCAGCCCCAGTTCGTCACTACGGTTAAGATGCGATACGCTGTTACGCTCGCCCGTTGCGACTTTCAACGCCTGCCGGGCGACATTTTCGATCGGACGCACAATCTGCCATTCAAACACCGCCGTTCCCGCCAGCATCAGCAGGGCGTTCACGAATAGCGCTGGCCACACAACGCCCATTTGCGCCATCGCCGCCATCAGCACCACGCCCGTCAGCGCCATAACGCTGCGTACACGCCAGCGAATGGGGATTGCCGGCAGTTTCCCCAGCCAGCCTTTACGCACCACCAGTCCTTTATGGATACGTTTGTTGCTGCGGCCTTCATTCAGCGCCTTATACAAAGGCTCAACGGCCGCAATCTCTTCATCTGTCGCGCGGGTACGAATCGACATATAGCCGGTCACGCGCCCTTCCCGCACCATCGGCACCGCATTCGCCCGCACCCAGTAGTGATCGCCATTCTTCCGTCGGTTTTTCACGATGCCGCTCCACGGCTCACCCTGCCTGAGGGTGTACCACATATCCGCAAACGCGGCTTTCGGCATGTCCGGGTGGCGTACCAGATTATGCGGTTGCGTAAGCAGTTCATTCAGCGTAAAGCCGCTTACCTGAACGAAGGTATCATTTGCATGGGTGATATAGCTTTGCAGGTCAGTTGTGGACATCAGGGTTGTATCATCATCCAGCGGATAATTATGCTGGCTGACGTAGGGATGAGAAGACATGGTTGCGTCCTGTGCAGGTTACTTGAATGTTAACTTTTCTGTCAGATGTTATTTCGGCGATAATTGGTTTATCTTTAGTTGTTAAATTTGATTTAGATCGCAATTTGCGTTTAAACCGTAATATTTGTATGTTTTCTAATTCATTGATTTAAAATACTTTCGTTAAGTAACTATTCAGTTCCGCTATAACTTCCGCCCCATATACGCACACCGCCCGCACCGTTCTGGTGCGACTGCCCGCTCGTCAGCCCCGCTTCCCCCGCACACGCATTGCGCAAAACATCACCAATTGTTAATGAATGAGATTAAATATTGCACACTTGATATTTTCCCTGGTGTTTATCCCGATTTTCATGATCCACGCCGATATGGCGCAATCCCTGCAATACTTAACTCAGTATCATGTGATACGCGAGTTCCGGGAGCATATTTTGAACAGGTTACCTTCCAGCGCATCGGCCCTGGCCTGTAGCGCACACGCACTGAATCTCATTGAAAAGCGAACGCTTGATCATGAGGAAATGAAAGCACTGAACCGAGAGGTGATTGATTACTTCAAAGAGCATGTTAATCCGGGGTTTTTAGAGTATCGAAAATCTGTGACCGCTGGCGGGGATTACGGAGCCGTAGAGTGGCAAGCGGGAAGTCTGAATACGCTTGTCGACACCCAGGGACAGGAGTTTATTGATTGCCTGGGTGGTTTTGGCATTTTCAACGTGGGGCACCGTAATCCAGTTGTCGTATCCGCCGTACAGAATCAACTCGCAAAACAACCTCTGCACAGCCAGGAGTTACTGGACCCGCTCCGGGCCATGCTGGCTAAAACGCTCGCAGCGCTCACGCCTGGAAAACTGAAGTACAGTTTTTTCAGCAACAGCGGCACCGAATCGGTGGAAGCGGCGCTGAAACTGGCGAAAGCGTATCAGTCGCCGCGCGGTAAGTTTACCTTTATCGCTACCAGCGGCGCGTTTCACGGTAAATCGCTGGGGTCGCTTTCCGCCACGGCGAAATCCACGTTCCGCAAGCCGTTTATGCCGCTGCTGCCGGGCTTCCGCCATGTACCGTTTGGCAACATTGAGGGCATGCGTACTGCGCTTAGCGAGTGTAAAAAAACCGGCGACGATGTGGCAGCCGTCATTCTGGAACCAATCCAGGGCGAGGGCGGCGTGATCCTGCCGCCGCAGGGCTATCTGACCGCCGTGCGTAAACTCTGCGATGAGTTTGGCGCCCTGATGATTCTGGATGAAGTCCAGACCGGCATGGGGCGTACCGGTAAGATGTTCGCCTGTGAACATGAAAACGTGCAGCCTGACATTTTATGTCTGGCAAAAGCGTTAGGCGGCGGCGTGATGCCGGTTGGGGCAACCATCGCCACCGAAGAGGTGTTCTCCGTTCTGTTCGATAATCCGTTCCTGCACACCACAACCTTTGGCGGCAACCCGCTGGCCTGTGCGGCAGCATTAGCGACCATCAACGTGTTGCTGGAGCAGAATCTACCGGCACAGGCGGAGCAGAAAGGCGATATGTTGCTGGACGGCTTCCTCCAGCTTGCCAGGGAATACCCTGACCTGGTGCAGGACGCTCGCGGAAAAGGGATGTTGATGGCGATTGAGTTTGTTGACAACGAAATCGGCTACAACTTCGCCAGCGAGATGTTCCGCCAGCGGGTACTGGTTGCCGGGACGCTCAACAACTCGAAAACGATTCGCATCGAACCACCGCTGACATTAACAATTGAGCAGTGTGAGCAGGTGTTAAAGGCGACCCGCAAGGCTCTGGCGGCGTTACGGGTGAGCGTTGAGGAAACATAACACACCGCCGGATGGCGCTACGCTTATCCGGCCTACAGGAATCCGATCCGTAGGCCGGATAAGATGCGCCAGCATCGCCATCCGGCAAGTTCACACAACCCGCACACCCGCCTGTAGGCCGGATAAGACGCGCCTGCGTCGCCATCCGGCAATGTTCACACAACCCGCACGCCCGCAGGCATTACGCGTTCCGGCGTCAGCAATACGCTTTCACTGCCGTCATCGGTTTCGGCGCACAGCAACATGCACTCTGACGTTTCACCACGCATTTTGGCTTTTTGCAGATTGCACAGTACCACCACCGTTTTCCCCATCAGCGCATCCTCTCGGTAATAAGGTACGAGGCTGGTTACCGTTTGCAGCGTACGCTCGCCCACATCCACCTGCACAATGTAAAGCTTATCGGCATTATCATGACGCTTTACCTGCACAATCTTTCCAACACGCAGCTCCAGTCGGGCAAAATCCGCAAAGGCCACCGTCTCCATCTTTTTCTCCTTCTAGTAAAAATTTACTAAATTATAGCAATAATTTTTCCAGGCACTGTTCTTAAAAAAGGGGAAATGCTGCGTTTATCACACTCTTTAAGCTGAAATTTACCCCTGGCACGTCAAATAAACGCGCTTTATTTACTGAAAACAGATGCATAGATAAACACTTCCTTTACAATGAAAAGGCTACTCAGGGGAAAGTCGAAAAAGGTAATCATGGCAACACTTAAAGATATCGCAATTGAAGCTGGCGTATCCCTGGCGACAGTGTCGCGGGTCTTAAACGACGACCCCACGCTGAATGTCAAAGAAGAGACCAAACACCGCATTCTGGAAATCGCGGAAAAGCTGGAGTACAAAACCAGCAGCGCCCGTAAGAGCCAGAATAGTACGGTCAGCCTGCAACACATCCTTGCCATCTACAGTTATCAGCAAGAGCTGGAAATTAACGATCCCTACTATCTGGCAATCCGCCACGGGATTGAGACACAGTGTGAAAAACTGGGGATTGAACTGACCAACTGCTACGAACACAGCGGGTTGCCGGATCTTAAAAACATCACCGGCATTCTCATTGTCGGCAAGCCCTCAGCCGCCTTACGCGACGCCGCCGCCGCGCTGACTGACAATATCTGCTTTATCGACTTTCACGAATCAGGCAGTGAATACGATGCCGTCGATATCGATTTGTCCCGCATCAGCAAAGAGATCATCGACTTTTTCATTGCTCAGGGCGCAACCCGTATCGGTTTTATTGGCGGGGAGGATGAGCCCGGCAAAGCCGATATCCGCGAAGCCGCGTTTGTAGAATATGGCCGTCTGAAGCAGGTCGTGCGTGAAGACGATATCTGGCGCGGTGGTTTTTCCAGTTCATCAGGTTACGAACTGGCGAAACAAATGCTGGCTAAAGCGGATTATCCGCGCGCGCTGTTTGTCGCCTCCGACTCGATAGCCATTGGCGTGTTACGCGCAATCCATGAGCATGGCCTTGAGATCCCGCGCGACATCTCCCTGATAAGCGTGAATGACATTCCGACGGCGCGATTCACCTTCCCACCGCTTTCCACGGTGCGCATTCATTCCGAAATGATGGGCAGCCAGGGCGTAAATCTGGTGTACGAAAAAGCTCGTGACGGGCGCGCACTGCCGCTGCTGGTCTTCGTTCCCAGTAAACTTAAACTGCGCGGCACCAGCCGCTAACCCCCCTTTTCCGCCGCCCGGTTTTCCTGATAGCCGGGCGCATTCCGCTTTTCGCCGCTTTTCTTCTCACAGCTTATTTTCGTGATCCAGTTAAAGTAAATCATTTTACCCACTACATTTTAGTAAATATTTTACTAAAATCATTTCCCATAACGCACACTTACCATCGCCTTGAAGGGTTCCGACTTCGCTCCACAGGGAGGCATTATGAATCGCTGGGAAAACATTCAGCTGACCCACGAAAACAGACTGGCGCCACGCGCCTACTTTTTTTCTTATGACTCAATAGCCCAGGCTCGTACATTCGCCCGCGAAACCAGCAGCTATTTTTTGCCGCTAAGCGGTCAGTGGAACTTTCAGTTCTTCGACCACCCGCTTCAGGTGCCGGAAACCTTTACCTCAGAGTATATGCGTGACTGGGGAACAATTACCGTTCCGGGGATGTGGCAAATGGAAGGCCACGGCAAGCTGCAATATACCGACGAAGGCTTCCCGTTTCCGATCGATGTGCCATACGTCCCCAGCGATAACCCCACCGGCGCTTATCAACGCATTTTCACGCTGAGCGAAGGCTGGCAAGGAAAGCAAACGCTGATTAAATTCGACGGCGTCGAAACGTATTTCGAAGTTTATGTGAACGGCCATTATGTGGGATTCAGCAAAGGCAGCCGCCTGACGGCAGAGTTCGACATCAGCGCAGTCGCGAAGACGGGCGACAACCTGTTATGCGTTCGCGTGATGCAGTGGGCAGATTCCACCTATGTTGAAGACCAGGATATGTGGTGGTCGGCGGGCATCTTCCGCGACGTTTATCTGGTTGGTAAACACACCGTCCACATTCAGGACTTCACCGTTCGCACCGATTTTGACGACGATTATCGCAATGCCACCCTCTCCTGCCAGCTGGTTCTGGAAAACCTGACCGCCGACCCGGCAATCGCTTCTCTGGAGTATGCGCTGTTTGACGGTGAGGATGTTGTACATGCAGGCGCCATCAACGCACTGACCATTGACCAGCGCATCAGCACCGACTTTGCCGTTAGTGTTCACGCTCCGCACCAGTGGTCCTCTGAGTCGCCGTATCTCTACCATCTGGTGATGACCCTGAAAGACGCTAACGGCAATACTCTTGAAGTGGTGCCGCAACGCGTGGGCTTTCGCGATATTCAGGTTCGCGACGGGCTGTTTTACATCAATAACCGCTATATGATGCTGCACGGCGTCAACCGCCACGATAACGATCATCTTAAAGGTCGGGCTGTCGGCATGGATCGCGTTGAAAAAGATCTGCGGTTAATGAAACAACACAACATCAACTCGGTACGAACCGCGCACTACCCTAACGATCCACGTTTCTACGAGCTTTGCGATATCTACGGCCTGTTTGTGATGGCGGAAACCGACGTCGAGTCACACGGATTTGCTAACATCGGCGATATCAGCCGCATCACCGACGACCCGGCGTGGGAAACGGTCTACGTCGAGCGCATCGTGCGCCATATCCATGCGCAGAAAAACCACCCTTCTATCATCATCTGGTCGCTGGGCAACGAATCCGGGTACGGCTGTAATATTCGCGCGATGTACCACGCCGCCAAAGCGCTGGATGACACGCGCCTGATTCACTACGAAGAAGACCGCGACGCCGAAGTGGTGGATATCATCTCCACCATGTATACCCGCGTGCCGCTAATGAACGAGTTTGGTGAGTACCCGCATCCGAAGCCGCGCATCATCTGCGAATACGCCCACGCGATGGGCAACGGCCCCGGCGGGCTAACCGAATATCAGAATGTCTTTTACCAGCACGACTGCATTCAGGGGCACTACGTCTGGGAATGGTGCGATCACGGTATTCAGGCGAAAGACGACGATGGCAACGTGTGGTACAAATTTGGCGGCGATTACGGCGACTACCCGAATAACTACAACTTCTGCCTTGATGGTCTGATTTACCCTGACCAGACGCCGGGCCCGGGTCTGAAGGAGTACAAGCAGGTCATTGCACCTGTAAAAATCCACGCGCAGGATCTGGAACGTGGCGAACTGAAAGTAGAAAACAAGCTGTGGTTCACCTCCCTTGACGACTATACCCTGCATATTGACGTTCGTGCCGAAGGGGAGACGCTCTCCACGCAGCAGATCAAACTGCGCGACGTCGCGCCGAATAGCGAGGCGTTACTGCACTGCACGTTGCCAGCGCTGGATGGGCGAGAAACGTTTCTTAACATCACCGTGACCAAAGACTCCCCCACACTCTACAGCGACGCAGGGCATCATATCGCCGCCTGTCAGTTCCCGCTGAAGGCCAGAACGGCGCCTCCTGTACCGTTTAGCCAACCAAACGCGCGCGCGTTGACGCTGGAAGACGATCGTCTGAGCTGCACCGTGCGCGGCTATAACTTCCATCTGACGTTCTCAAAACTGAACGGGAAGCCAACCGCCTGGAACGTTAATGGTGAAGCGCTGCTGACCCGCGCGCCAAAAATCAATTTCTTTAAGCCGACGATTGATAACCACAAGCAGGAGTTCGACGGGCTCTGGCAACCAAACCATCTGCACATCATGCAGGAGCATCTGCGGGCGTTTACCGTCGAGCAAACGGAAGATGCGGTGCTGATTACCAGCCACACCCTTATTGCTCCGCCGGTATTTGATTTCGGCATGCGCTGTACGTATCGCTGGCGCATTGCGATGGATGGTCAGGTAAACGTCGCGCTTTCCGGCGAACCCTACGGCGAATATCCGCACATTATTCCGTGTATTGGCTTCACGATGGGAATCAATGGCGCCTTCGATCAGGTTGCCTGGTATGGTCGCGGCCCGGGAGAAAACTATGCCGACAGTCAGCAGGCCAACATCATCGACATCTGGCGCTCCACCGTGGATGACATGTTTGAGAATTACCCGTTCCCGCAGAACAACGGTAATCGCCAGCATGTACGCTGGGCGACGCTAACCAACCGCCACGGCAACGGCCTGCTGGTGGTGCCGCAACGCCCCATCAACTTCAGCGCCTGGCATTACACACCAGAAAACCTCTTTGTCGCGCAGCACTGCAATGAGTTGCAGCACTGCGACGACATCACTCTGAATCTGGATCATCAGTTGCTTGGGCTGGGTTCCAACTCCTGGGGAAGCGAAGTGCTCGATTCCTGGCGCGTCTGGTTCCGGTCATTCCGTTATGGCTTTACGTTGCTGCCGGTGTCCGGCGGCGAAGCCACCGCCCAGGCTATCGCCAGCCATGCCTTCGGCACGGACTTCTTTTCCACAAATTTGCATAGCGAGAATGAAAAATGAGGCTCCTCGATAACTTAGAACAGTTCCGGCAGGTCTATGCCTCTGGTCGCAAATGGCAGCGCTGCGTTGAAGCGATTGAAAATATCGACAACATTCAGCCCGGCGTCGCTCACTCCATCGGGGATTCTCTGACGTATCGCGTGGAAACCGACTCTGCCGCCGATGCGCTGTTTACCGGGCATCGCCGTTACGTTGAAGTGCATTACTACCTGCAAGGGCGACAAAAAATTGAATATGCCGCCAAAGATACGTTGCAGGTCGTTGAATATTATCGCGATGAAACCGATCGCGAATATCTGAAAGGTTGCGGAAACACCGTAGAGGTTCACGAAGGACAGATGGTGATTTGCGACAACCATGAAGCCTACCGTTTTATCTGTAATCACGCGGTAAAAAAAGTCGTACTCAAAGTGACCATTGAAGATGGTTATTTTCATAACAAATAAAAATAACGGGCGGCACCTGTGATGTGCCGCTGACTACCCTACAAAAATCAGGAATCGGAGATGTGTTATGTCTGATACCAAACGTAATACAATCGGCAAGTTCGGCTTACTCTCGCTTACCTTTGCCGCCGTTTACAGTTTTAATAACGTTATCAATAATAATATTGAGCTGGGGCTGGCATCGGCGCCGATGTTTTTCCTGGCAACGATTTTCTACTTTATCCCCTTCTGTTTAATTATTGCAGAATTCGTTTCATTAAATAAAAACTCTGAAGCAGGCGTTTATGCTTGGGTAAAAAGCTCCCTCGGCGGACGCTGGGCATTTATTACCGCCTACACCTATTGGTTCGTTAACTTGTTCTTTTTCACCTCGCTGCTCCCGCGCGTAATTGCCTATGCCTCTTATGCGTTCCTGGGCTACGAATATATTCTGACGCCGGTCGCAACAACCGTATTGAGTATGGTGCTGTTCGCCTTCTCAACCTGGGTTTCCACCAACGGGGCAAAAATGCTGGGGCCAATCACCTCCGTCACCTCCACGCTGATGCTCCTGTTGACGCTTTCCTATATTTTACTGGCCGGTACGGCGCTGGTGGGCGGCGTTCAGCCTGCCGATCCGATCACCGTGGAGGCGATGATCCCAAACTTTAACTGGGCATTCCTCGGTATTACGACCTGGATCTTTATGGCCGCAGGCGGCGCGGAATCCGTTGCGGTGTATGTTAACGACGTAAAAGGCGGATCAAAATCATTTGTAAAAGTGATCATCCTGGCCGGGATTTTCATCGGCGTGCTTTATTCCATTTCGTCGGTACTGATCAACGTATTCGTGAGCAGTAAAGAGCTGAAATTTACCGGCGGTTCAGTACAGGTCTTCCACGGTCTGGCAGCCTGGTTTGGTCTGCCCGAACTGTTGATAAACCGCTTTGTCGGTCTGGTTTCTTTTACTGCGATGTTCGGCTCTCTGCTGATGTGGACTGCAACGCCGGTTAAAATTTTCTTCTCCGAAATTCCCGCAGGGATTTTTGGCAAAAAAACCGTCGAACTGAATGAAAACGGCGTCCCCGCTCGCGCCGCCTGGATTCAGTTCCTGATTGTCATTCCGTTGATGATTATCCCGATGCTCGGCTCGAATACCGTTCAGGAATTAATGAACACCATCATTAATATGACCGCAGCGGCCTCCATGCTGCCTCCGCTGTTTATTATGCTGGCCTACCTGAATCTGCGGGCAAAACTGGAGCACTTACCGCGAGACTTCCGTATGGGATCGCAAAGAACCGGTATTATCGTCGTGTCGATGTTAATTGTTATATTTACCATCGGATTTATTGCCTCCACTTTCCCAACCGGCGGCAATATTATGACCATTGTTTTCTATAACGTGGGCGGTATTGTTATTTTCCTCGGATTCGCCTGGTGGAAATACAGCCGATACATTAAAGGACTCACAAAAGAAGAACAGGATATTGAAGCCGCACCCGCATCAAACATTAATTAACAGATTGATTTTATAACTATAAGAACCATTTTCACATTGGCTATAACAATAAAAAATATTTATTTTGGCTTAGGACAGAAGCATGAAAATGATGAAAAATATTCGCAGGGCAATAATTGCCCTGCCCTTCCTCTGTGTTTTTCCCCTGGCTGCGGAAGACGTTCATCCGGCAGAACATGACGACACAAAAACGCCAGCCGTCACCTCTCCCTCCTTTCGTTTTTACGGCGAGATGGGGCTGGGGGGATATATGGATTTAGAGGGACAGGATAAACATAAATACAGTGACGGCACCTATATTGAAGGCGGCCTGGAGATGAAATACGGCTCATGGTTTGGCCTGATTTACGGCGAAGGCTGGACGGTGCAGGCCGACCATCAGGGTAACGCCTGGGTTCCCGATCATAGCTGGGGCGGGTTCGAAGGCGGTATCAACCGTTTTTATGGCGGTTATCGTACTGATGACGGCACGGAACTGATGCTGAGCCTGCGTCAGGATTCCTCGCTGGATGACCTGCAATGGTGGGGCGATTTTACGCCGGATCTGGGCTACGTCATCCCCAATACCCGTGACATCATGACCGCGATTAAGGTGCAGAATCTGAGCGGCGCCTTCCGTTATAGCGTCACCGCCACGCCAGCCGGGCATCACGATGAGGGGAAAGCCTGGCTCCATTTCGGCAAATACGATCGCTATGACGATAAATACACCTATCCGGCGATGATCAACGGTTATATCCAGTACGATCTTGTCGAAGGCGTCACCTGGATGAACGGTCTGGAAGTTACCGACGGCACCGGGCAACTGTTTCTGACCGGCGTTCTCTCTCCCAACCTGGCCGCCCGCGCCTGGCACCACACTGGTCGCGCCGACGGTCTGGACGTGCCGGGCAGCGAAACCGGCTTTATGGTCAGCACCATGTACGAAGCGCTAAAAGGCGTTTATCTCTCTACCGCCTACAGCTATGCCAGGCACCGGCCAGACCATGCCGCAGACGAAACCACCTCTTTTATGCAGTTTGGCGTCTGGTACGAATACGGCGGCGGACGTTTCGCCACCGCCTTCGACAGCCGGTTCTATATGCAAAACGCATCTGGCGATCCCAGCGACCAGATTTTCCTGATGCAATATTTCTACTGGTAATAAGGACATGAACACCATGAAAATCACGACGACCCTGACGCCGCTGACCTGCGCTTTGCTAATAAGCCTCTCCGCACATGCCGCCACTGCGGACGATTATAAAAATGTCATTAACCGCACCGGCGCGCCGGGCTATATGCATGATTACGATTACGATGATCACCAGCGTTTTAATCCGTTTTTCGATCTCGGCGCGTGGCATGGATACCTGCTGCCAGACAGCAAGGCTACGATGGGCGGCTTTCCCGGCGTCGCACTGCTGACGGAAGAGTACATCAACTTTATGGCCACCCATTTTGACCGTCTGTCGGTGTATCAAAACGGCCAACAGGTTGACTTTGCGCTTGAGGCTTACAGCATTCCCGGCGCGCTGATCCAAAAATTATCCTCAAAGGACGTGCAGGTTGAGATGACGCTGCGCTTCGCCAGTTCGCGCACCGCCCTGCTGGAAACGAAAATCACCAGCAAGACGCCGCTGGATCTGGTGTGGGACGGCGAGTTACTGGAAAAACTGGAAGCGAAAGAGGGAAAAGCGATCTCCGATAAAACCATTGATGGAGAATACCCGGACTATCAGCGAAAAATCATCGCCACCCGTGATGGTCTGAAAGTCACCTTCGGCAAAGTGCGTTCCACCTGGGATCTGCTCACTTCCGGCGAATCTGAATATCAGATACATAAGTCCCTGCCAACAGACACGAAGGTCGACGGCCACCGCTTTACCAGCAAGGCGCACATCAACGGTTCCACCACGTTTTATACCACCTGGTCGCATCTGCTCACCGCGCAGGAAGTGGATAACGAGCAGGCGCAGATCCGCGACATTCTGGCTCGCCCGACTGACTATCTCAGCGCATCACAAAAACGCTGGGAGGGCTATCTGCAAAAAGGCTTAACCAACCCGGACGCCACGCCAGAACAGACGCGGGTTGCGGTTAAAGCCATTGAAACGCTGAACGGCAACTGGCGCTCGCCAGGCGGCGCGATCAAACACCATACCGTGACGCCATCGGTCACTGGCCGCTGGTTTTCCGGTAATCAGACCTGGCCGTGGGATACCTGGAAGCAGGCGTTTGCGATGGCGCATTTCAACCCGGAAATCGCCAAAGAAAATATTCGCGCCGTCTTCTCCTGGCAGATTCAACCCGACGATCCGCTTCGCCCACAGGATGCGGGTTTCGTTCCCGATCTGATCGCCTGGAACCTCAGCCCGGAACGCGGCGGCGATGGCGGCAACTGGAACGAGCGCAACACCAAGCCAAGCCTCGCGGCGTGGTCAGTGATGGAGGTCTACAACGTCACCAAAGACAAAGCCTGGCTTGAAGAGATGTACCCGAAACTGGTGGCATACCATGACTGGTGGCTGCGTAACCGCGATCACAACGGCAATGGCGTCCCGGAATATGGCGCAACCCGCGACAAAGCCCACAATACCGACACCGGCGAAATGCTGTTTACGGTAAAACAGGGCGACAAGGAAGAGACGTTATCCGGGCTGAGAAACTATGCCCGCATCATCAGCGAAGGCCAGTACGACAGCCTGGAAATTCCGGCGCAGGTCGCCGCCTCCTGGGAATCCGGGCGTGATGACGCCGCAGTGTTCGGATTTATTGATAAAGCGCAGCTGGATAAATATGTCGCAAACGGCGGCAAACGCAGCGACTGGACGGTGAAATTTGCGGAAAACCGTCGCCAGGACGGCACGCTGCTGGGCTATTCGCTGCGACAGGAGTCGGTCGATCAGGCGAGCTACATGTACAGCGACAACCACTATCTGGCAGAAATGGCGGTCCTCCTCAATAAGCCGAACGAGGCGCAGCACTATCGCCAGTTGGCGCAAAAGCTCGCGGATTACATCAACACCTGCATGTTCGATCCGACAACACACTTCTTCTATGATCTGCGGATTGAAGAAAAGCCGCTGGCAAACGGCTGTGCGGGGAAACCGATCGTTGAGCGTGGCAAGGGGCCGGAAGGCTGGTCGCCGTTGTTTAACGGCGCTGCGACGCAGGCTCACGCCGATGCGGTTGTGAAGGTGATGCTTGACCCGAAAGAGTTCAATACTTTCGTACCGCTCGGCACCGCCGCGCTGACTAATCCGGCGTTCGGCGCGGATATTTACTGGCGCGGACGGGTGTGGGTGGATCAGTTCTGGTTCGGATTAAAAGGCATGGCGCGTTACGGCTATCGTGATGATGCGCTGAAGCTGGCGGATACTTTCTTCAGGCATGCGAAAGGGCTGACCGCCGACGGGCCGATTCAGGAAAACTACAACCCGTTGACCGGCGCACAGCAGGGCGCGCCGAACTTCTCCTGGAGCGCCGCGCACCTGTATATGCTGTATAACGACTTCTTCAGGAAACTGTAATCCGAAATGCGATGCCGGATGGCGCTACGCTTATCCGGCCTACAGGAATCCGATCCGTAAGCCGGATAAGATGCGCCAGCATCGCCATCCGGCAATGTTCACACAACCCGCACGCCCGCCTGTAGGCCGGATAAGACGCGCCAGCGTCGCCATCCGGCAAATTCGTTCTCTGGCCCCACTCCTTTTTTGAATCCCATCACAATCATCGCATTCCCCTTTTCCCTTTTACGCCGCGACGGCTAAATTATTAACTCATCCGACCACATAACAATAATTTTACATACTGGACACACTTATGAGCTATCCGTCGCTTTTCGCCCCGCTCGATCTGGGCTTTACCCGGCTTAAAAACCGTGTGCTAATGGGTTCGATGCATACCGGGCTGGAGGAATACCCCGATGGCGCCGAACGGCTGGCGACTTTCTACGCCGAACGTGCGCGGCATGGCGTCGCGCTGATCGTCACCGGGGGGATTGCCCCCGCACTGTCCGGGGTGGGAATGGAAGGCGGCGCTACATTAAATGATGCCAGCCAGCTGCCGCACCACCGCGTGATCACGGACGCCGTTCATGAGGAAGGCGGGAAAATTGCGTTGCAGATCCTGCATACCGGACGCTATAGCTATCAGCCGCATCTGGTCGCCCCTTCGGCGATCCAGGCGCCCATCAACCGTTTTACGCCGCACGAACTCACGCACGATGAAATCCTGCAACTGATTGACGATTTCGCCCACTGCGCCCAGCTGGCGCGGGAAGCGGGTTACGACGGCGTCGAGGTGATGGGTTCGGAAGGCTATCTGATCAACGAATTTCTTACCGTGCGCACGAACCAGCGTGACGATGAATGGGGCGGCGATTACGCCAGGCGTATGCGTTTCGCGGTGGAAGTGGTGCGGGCGGTACGCCAGCGCGTGGGCAGCGATTTTATCATTATCTACCGTCTGTCGATGCTCGACCTGGTGGAAAACGGCGGGACGTTCGACGAAACCGTACAGCTGGCGCAGGCCATTGAAGCGGCTGGCGCGACGATCATCAACACCGGTATTGGCTGGCACGAAGCGCGTATCCCGACGATCGCTACGCCGGTTCCGCGCGGCGCCTTTAGCTGGGTGACGCGCAAACTGAAAGGCCACGTCACCGTTCCGCTAGTCACGACCAACCGGATCAACGATCCGCAAGTAGCGGACGATATTCTGGCGCGCGGCGATGCGGATATGGTGTCGATGGCGCGCCCGTTCCTGGCGGATGCCGAGCTGCTGTCGAAAGCGCAATCAGGGCGGGCGGATGAGATCAACACCTGTATCGGCTGCAACCAGGCCTGTCTGGATCAGATCTTCGTGGGTAAAGTCACCTCTTGCCTGGTGAATCCACGCGCCTGCCACGAAACCAAAATGCCGATAGTTCCGGCTGAACATAAGAAAAGCCTGGCCGTCGTCGGCGCAGGCCCGGCGGGTCTCGCATTTGCCATTAACGCAGCGGCGCGCGGGCACGACGTTACGCTGTTTGATGCCCTGGCCGAGATCGGCGGGCAGTTCAACATCGCTAAACAGATCCCCGGCAAAGAAGAATTTTATGAAACGCTGCGCTATTACCGTCGGATGATCGAAGTGACCGGCGTGACGCTGAAGCTCAACCGGTTTGTCACCGCAGACGATCTGCAACCGTTTGATGAAGCGATCCTCGCTTGCGGGATCGAGCCGCGTAAACCGTCGATCGAGGGCATCGATCACCCGAAAGTGCTGACCTATCTTGAGGTGCTGCGCGATAAAACTCCCGTCGGGAAACGTGTCGCGATTATCGGCTGCGGCGGGATTGGTTTTGATACCGCGATGTACCTCAGCCAGCCAGGCGATCCCAGCAGCCAGAGCATTGCCGAGTTCTGCGTGGAATGGGGGATCGACACCAGCCTGCAACAGCCCGGCGGGTTACGCCCGGAAGGGCCGCATCTGTCTCGCAGCCCACGTCAGATTGTGATGCTACAGCGTAAAGCCAGTAAACCCGGTCAGGGGCTGGGGAAAACCACCGGCTGGATCCATCGCGCAACGCTGTTGTCCCGCGGCGTAAAAATGATCCCGGCAGTCAGTTATCAGAAGATCGACGATGACGGATTGCACGTATTGATCAACGGCGAACCGCAGCTTCTGAACGTCGATCATGTCGTGATCTGCGCGGGGCAGGAGCCACGGCGCGAACTGGCGGAGCCGCTGCGCGCGTCAGGGAAAACGGTACACCTGATTGGCGGATGCGACGTGGCGATGGAGCTGGATGCGCGGCGGGCAATTGCGCAGGGAACAAAATTAGCGCTGGCGATTTAAGGGCATTGCCTGATGGCGCTACGCTTATCAGGCCTACGGGGTAGCACGTTGTAGGCCGGATAAGGCGTTAGCCGTCATCCGGCACACGCTATTAGCGGCGGCGACCGGTTTTGACCGCTTTCAACACCACGAATTTGTTATTGGTGGCGATGGTGGTGCAGTTACCGAAAATCTTCTTCAGCTTGTGGAAATAATCCAGGTGACGGTTCGCCACAATGTACAGCTCACCGTTGATCTTCAGGCAACGGCGCGCATGGTGGAACATTTCCCAGGCAACGTTATCCGTCAGCGCATGTTTCTGATGGAACGGCGGGTTGCACAGCACGGCGTTAAAGCGGAAAGGTTCCACGCCGGACAAAGCGTTGTTAATCATAAACTCGCAGCGATCCAACGCTTCCGGCATGTTGGTTTCCACATTCAAACGGCTGGACGCGACCGCCATCGGCGATTCATCGACAAACACGACGCTCGCCTGAGGGTTCTTCGCCAGCAGCGTCAGGCCAATCACGCCATTGCCGCAGCCGAGATCGACGATCTCCCCTTCCAGATTTTCCGGTAAATGCTGCATAAAGAAGCGCGCGCCGATATCCAGGCCGGTACGCGAGAAAACGTTCGCATGATTGTGGATAGTCCAGTCGGTGCCGTCCAGTTTCCAGCTCAGCGTCTGCGGCGCATCCGCCAGTTCAGGCTTACTGAAGGTACAGTTGATCAGGCGCGCCTTTTTCCAGGCCAGCGTCGTGGTCGTGGGGCCGAGCACTTTTTCGAACAGTTCCTGCGTGGAGGTATGAATGTCACGCGCCTTTGCTCCCGCAATAATACGGGTTTGCGGAGTCACGACCTGGCGCAACGCGCGCAATTGTTGCTCCAGCAGCGCCAGCGTTTTCGGCACCTTAATCAACACGACGCCCGGCGCCGGCGGGTACGCGGCAGTGCTGTCGAGAAACTTCACGCTGGATTCGGCGATATCGTTGTGGCGTAAATTTTCGCGCGTCGCCAGCTCGCTTAAATACGAGTCGCCGATGCTGTATGGTGTATGCTCAGCCAGCGCGCAGCTTAATGCGCCAAAGGCATCATTCAGGATCAGCAGCGGGCCGCTGATTTCCGTGTCGTCTAACTGTTGCAGCAGATATTCATCCGCCGCTTCCCACGCCTGAAGTGGGTTAACGTCATCCGTTTCCGGGAAACGTTTCAGTGTCAGTGAACGGAAACCGTTGTCTACGTGGCTCATCGGCCCTCCTGAATGGTAAAATTTCGCTGTTATCCCTGAAAGGGTGCGTGAGTATACTCTTTTTTTAGATTTAATTTGGGGCTTTGATGGGTCAACTTACTTATCTCCACGGCTACCCGGAGAATTTACTGTCTCAGGTACGCACGCTCATTGCTGAACAGCGTCTGGGCGCAGTGCTGGAAAAACGCTACCCGGGAACGCATGATTTTGCGACCGATAAAGCGCTCTGGCAGTATACCCAGGATCTGAAAAGCCAGTTTCTGCGTAACGCCCCGCCGATCAACAAAGTGATGTATGACAACAAGATCCATGTGCTGAAAAATGCGCTGGGGCTGCATACCGCCGTTTCGCGCGTACAGGGCGGCAAGCTGAAGGCGAAAGCCGCGATCCGCGTCGCTACCGTGTTTCGCAATGCGCCGGAACCTTTTCTGCGAATGATCGTGGTTCACGAACTGGCGCATCTGAAAGAGAAAGAGCACAACAAAGCGTTTTATCAACTGTGCTGTCATATGGAGCCGCAGTATCACCAGCTTGAGTTTGATACCCGCCTGTGGTTAACGCATCTTTCGTTAAAGCAATCTGAGCAGTAGCGCACTGGCTTTGTCATAAAGGCATGCTAAATTGACGAAAGAATCCCTTTATGGAGCCTGAAGGCGTTTATGATACGTTTCGCTGTTATTGGCACAAACTGGATCACCCGCCAGTTTGTCGATGCCGCCCATGAAACCGGCAAATATAAGTTAACCGCAGTCTATTCCCGTCGCCTCGAACAGGCGCAAACCTTCGCCAATGATTATCCCGTCGAGCATTTATTCACTTCGCTTGAAGCAATGGCGCAAAGCGACGCCATTGATGCGGTGTATATCGCCAGCCCGAACTCGCTGCATTTCCCCCAGACTCAGCTCTTTTTAAGCCACAAAAAGCATGTGATCTGCGAGAAGCCGCTGGCCTCGAATCTGGCCGAAGTCGACGCCGCCATTGCGTGCGCGCGTGAAAATCAGGTCGTCCTGTTCGAAGCCTTTAAAACCGCCAGTCTGCCTAATTTTCAGTTGCTACAGCAGTCGCTGCCGAAAGCAGGAAGAATGCGCAAAGCCCTTATCAACTACTGCCAGTATTCTTCGCGCTACCAGCGCTATCTGGACGGCGAAAACCCCAATACCTTTAATCCGGCCTTCTCGAATGGCTCCATTATGGATATCGGTTTTTACTGTCTGGCGTCAGCGGTTGCGCTCTGGGGAGAACCGCAAAACGTTCAGGCGTCCGCCAGTCTGCTGGAAAGCGGTGTCGATGCGCATGGCGTGGCGGTGCTGGATTACGGCGACTTCAGCGTCACCCTACAGCATTCCAAAGTGAGTGATTCCGTACTGCCCAGCGAAATCCAGGGCGAAGCCGGTTCTCTGGTCATCGAGAAAATTTCGGAATGTCAGAAAGTGTGCTTCATTCCGCGCGGCGGAAAAACGCAGGATTTATCCGTTCCTCAGCATATCAATACGATGCTGTATGAGGCGGAACGCTTTGCACACCTCGTCGAGACCAACGAGGTGAACCATCCCGAGCTGACCGTCAGCCGTATCACGGCCAAACTGCTCACGGAGATTCGTCGGCAGACGGGCGTCGTCTTCCCCGCTGATGACGCCACAGCGTAAAACAATGTAAAACAGATGTAACAGGCCATTGACTGATCGTATGGCCTGTCATATTTTGTTACGTGCAAAGGGGAGTAACTTCATTGTCGGTCGATCGTCATTACGATGTGTGAAAAACCACATCCGGTCGCCGGGCAATAAGAAAGTGATGTGCCTTCATGTCTTTGATTGATGACGAAGCCGATTCGCCATCACCCGTGGAGTGAGTACATATCACTTTCTTGTTGTAAGTGAGACCTTGCCGGAAGGCGAGGTCTATGCATATAAAAAGCAGCGGCTGACGTCTTTCGACGTTGGCCGTTTTTTTTATGTGTAAGGAAATTCTATGAATACTGTCGGCACACCGTTGTTATGGGGCGGATTCGCTGTCGTTGTGGTGATTATGCTGGCTATCGACCTTCTGTTGCAGGGGCGTCGTGGCGTACATACGATGTCCATGAAGCAGGCGGCGGCCTGGTCTCTGGTCTGGGTGACACTTTCATTGCTGTTCAACGCCGCCTTCTGGTGGTATCTGGCGGAGACCCAGGGTCGGGCGGTGGCCGATCCGCAGGCGCTGGCGTTTCTCACCGGTTATCTGATCGAAAAATCGCTGGCCGTTGATAACGTCTTTGTCTGGCTGATGCTGTTCAGCTACTTCTCTGTTCCGCCTGCCCTGCAACGCCGGGTTCTGGTGTATGGCGTACTTGGCGCCATTGTTCTGCGTACGATTATGATTTTCGCCGGTAGCTGGCTGATCGCCCAGTTCGACTGGATACTGTACCTGTTCGGCGCTTTCCTGCTGTTTACGGGCGTGAAGATGGCGCTGGTGAAAGAGGACGAATCCGGCATCGGCGACAAACCGCTGGTTCGCTGGCTGCGTAGCCACCTTCGCATGACCGACACCATCGAAAACGAGCATTTCTTTGTGCGTAAGAATGGCTTGCTGTTCGTGACGCCGCTGATGCTGGTCCTGATTCTGGTGGAACTGAGCGATGTGATTTTCGCCGTCGATAGCATTCCGGCCATCTTTGCCGTGACTACCGACCCGTTCATCGTCCTGACCTCCAACCTGTTTGCGATCCTGGGTCTGCGCGCCATGTACTTCCTGCTGGCAGGGGTAGCGGAGCGTTTCTCGATGCTCAAATATGGTCTGGCCGTCATTCTGGTCTTTATCGGTATTAAGATGCTGATCGTCGATTTCTACCATATTCCGATCGCCATCTCGCTGGGCGTGGTGTTCAGTATTCTGGTGATCACGCTGATTGTTAACGCGTGGGTAAATCGCCAGAACGATAAAAAGCAGCAGCTACAGTAAGATCCTGCCCGGCAGCGCCATGTCTGCCGGGCTTACAAAAACCACGGTCGTGGGTTGAGTACACGCAGCACTACCCGATAACATGTAAATGTTTAGTTAAAAAATATGACGTAGTACGTAAATTCCAGCATTTTACGCTTTCCCAATCCCCATCTTTCCTTATACTCACTCAGGCAAACACTTTGTTACATCCTGAAAGATGCGCCAATAGAGCGTGCAAAGGATGAACAACATCACACTGAAAGGATCATGAAATGACTACGCAACGTTCATCGGGGCTACTCCAGCGTTTGGTTCAAGGGAGCCTGGTTAAACAAATTTTAATTGGGCTTGTACTGGGAATTTTACTGGCTTTAGTTTCAAAACCTGCCGCAGAGGCAACGGGTCTGCTGGGCACCCTGTTCGTTGGTGCGCTGAAAGCTGTCGCGCCGGTTCTGGTACTGACGCTGGTGATGGCGTCTATCGCCAACCATCAACACGGTCAGAAAACCAATATTCGCCCGATTTTGTGGATGTATCTGCTCGGCACATTTTCAGCCGCGCTGACGGCGGTTGTGGTGAGCTTCCTCTTTCCGTCCACGCTGCAACTGACGACTGGCGCCACGGATATCACGCCGCCGAGCGGCATTGTCCAGGTGATACACGGGCTGCTGATGAGCATCGTTGCGAACCCGATCCATGCGCTGATCAACGCCAACTACATCGGTATTCTGGTGTGGGCTATCGGCCTGGGCTTTGCGCTGCGCCACAGTAATCAAACCACCAAAAATCTGGTGAACGATCTGTCCGACGCCGTCACCTTTATTGTGAAACTGGTGATTCGCTTCGCGCCGATCGGTATCTTTGGCCTGGTCGCCTCAACGCTCGCCACTACGGGCTTCTCAGCGCTGTGGGGCTATGCGCAACTGTTACTGGTGCTGATTGGCTGTATGGCGATTGTGGCGCTGGTCATCAACCCGCTGCTGGTCTTTTTACAGATCCGCCGCAACCCGTATCCGCTGGTTCTCACCTGCCTGCGTGAAAGCGGCGTGACCGCCTTCTTTACCCGTAGCTCCGCTGCAAATATTCCGGTGAATATGTCGCTGTGCGAAAAACTGAATCTGGACAGAGATACCTATTCTGTTTCCATCCCACTGGGAGCAACCGTCAATATGGCCGGTGCGGCAATCACGATTACCGTGCTGACGCTGGCGGCGGTGTATACGCTGGGTATTCCGGTTGATCTGCCGACGGCGCTGCTGCTAAGCGTGGTGGCATCGCTGTGCGCATGCGGCGCTTCTGGCGTGGCGGGCGGTTCACTGTTGCTGATTCCGCTGGCGTGCAACATGTTCGGTATTCCGAACGAAATCGCCATGCAGGTGGTTGCGGTTGGCTTCATTATCGGCGTGTTGCAGGACTCCTGCGAGACCGCAATCAACTCCTCTACCGACGTTATGTTTACCGCCGCGGTATGTCAGGCGGAAGACGCGCGTTTAGCGAAAAGCGCGCTGCGTAGCTAAATAACCACAAGCCTGATGGCGCTGCGCTTATCAGGCCTACAACGACTCCCACTCGTAGGCCGGATAAGACGTTTACGTCGCCATCCGGCATTTTTCGTTACCTGATGGCGCTACGCTTATCAGGCCTACAACGCCCCACACGTAGGCCGGATAAGACGTTTACGTCGCCATCCGGCATTTTTCATTGCCTGATGGCGCTATGCTTATCAGGCCTACAACGCCCCACTCGTAGGCCGGATAAGACGTTTACGTCGCCATCCGGCATTTTTTTTACAGCGTTACGCCGCTTTTGAAAATCGCCAGCTCGCGGAAATCATTGCGCTCATTGCAGGTCTGCTTGCCGTTGGCAAACGCCACAATCGTATCCACAAATTCATTCAACAACTGCGGCATCGCCTTACCGTGAATCAACTGCCCGGCGTCAAAATCGATCCAGTGCTTCTTCTTCGCCGCCAGTTCGCTGTTGGTGGCGATCTTCACCGTCGGGACAAACCCGCCATATGGCGTACCGCGGCCGGTACTGAACAGCACCATGTGGCAACCCGCGCCCGCCAGCGCGCTGGTGGCGACCGCATCGTTGCCTGGCGCGCTTAACAGATTCAGACCGCGCGTTTTCAGGCGCTCACCGTAGCGCAGCACATCCACAACCTGGCTGGAACCCGCCTTCTGCGTGCACCCCAGAGACTTGTCTTCCAGCGTCGTAATCCCGCCCGCCTTGTTACCCGGCGACGGATTCTCATAAATCGGCTGGTCGTGAGCGATAAAGTATTGCTTGAAGTCATTGACCATTGTCACCAGTTTTTCAAACGTCTCTTCATCGCGGCAATGACTCATCAACAGCTGTTCTGCACCGAACATTTCCGGCACTTCCGTCAGCACCGTCGTCCCGCCGTTGGCGATAACATAGTCGGAGAAGCGACCCAGCATCGGGTTCGCGGTAATACCGGACAGCCCATCTGAACCGCCGCATTCCAGACCAAACTTAAGTTCGCTCAGTTTGCCCGGCACGCGTTTGTCATGGCGCATCACGTTATACAGCTGATGCAGATGCTCAACGCCCGCCTCCACTTCATCGTCCTGTTGTTGGCAGGTCATGAAATGAACGCGTTCAGGGTCGAACTCGCCCAGCGTCTCGCGAAAGGCATCCACCTGATTGTTTTCGCAACCCAGTCCAATCACCAGCACCGCCCCCGCATTCGGGTGACGCACCATGTTTTGCAGCATGGTGCGGGTGTTGATGTGATCGTCGCCAAGCTGAGAACAGCCGTAGGTGTGGCTGAAGAGGAAAACGCCGTCAGTTCCTTCGGCATCAAAAGTCTCTTTCAGGAAACGGTTCTGGATTTGCCGCGCAATGCCGTTGACACAGCCGACGGTCGGCAGAATCCACAGCTCATTGCGCACGCCGACGTCTCCGTTGGCACGGCGGTAAATCTGCACATCGCGATCCGCCGGTTGTACTTCAGGGGCCTGAAAATCGGGTTGATAGCTGTACTCATCCAAATCGCTGAGGTTAGTCCGGGTATTGTGGGCATGAATATGCTCACCCGCCGCGACGTCCACCAACGTATGGCCGATAGGCAGGCCATATTTGATGACGTTCTCCCCCTGCGCAATATCGCGTAAGGCAAACTTATGACCGCGTACGACATCCTGGCGTAGCGTCACGGTATGGTTATCGACGCTGACCTCAGCGCCCTGCGTTAAATCGGCCAACGCTACCGCAACGTTATCCAGCGTATGGATCCTGATGTATTGCATATCAACCCCAGACCTTAGTTCAGTTCAATGGCGAAATAGTCGCGCGCATTGTTGAAGCAGATGTTTCGTACCATTTCACCCAGCAACTGGATATCCGCCGGCGCTTCGCCCGCGTTAACCCAGCGGCCTATCATCTGGCACAGGATGCGACGGAAATATTCGTGACGGGTATAAGACAGGAAGCTGCGGCTGTCGGTCAGCATACCGACGAAGCGGCTCAGCAGGCCAAGCTGCGCCAGTTGCGTCATCTGACGCTCCATCCCGTCTTTCTGATCGTTGAACCACCAGCCGGAACCAAACTGCATCTTGCCCGGCATCCCTTCGCCCTGGAAATTGCCGATCATGGTGCCCAGCACTTCGTTATCACGCGGGTTCAGACAGTACAGGATAGTTTTCGGCAGCAGATTTTCTTCATTCTGCTTGCTCAGCAATTTTGACAGCTCTTCCGCCAGCGGACGATCGTTGATGGAATCGAAGCCGACATCCGGCCCCAGCAGTTTGAACTGGCGCTGGTTGTTATTACGCAGCGCGCCGATGTGGTACTGCTGTACCCAACCGCGACGCGCATATTCCGCGCCCAGCCACACCAGTACGGCCGTTTTGAACTGCGCGACCTCATGCTCGCTCAGGGTCTCGCCCGCCAGACGGCGCGCCAGAATGCTGTCCAGTTCAGCGTCGCTGGCTTCAGCAAACATAACGACGTCAAGCGCGTGGTCAGAAACCTTACAGCCGTGGGCGGCAAAATGATCCAGACGCTGAGTCAGCGCGGCTTGCAGATCGGTGAAGCGGCGAATATCGGTATCCGATGCTTCGCCCAGCTTCGTCATGTAATCGCCAAAGGTTGCCTGCTCAATGTTGAACGCTTTATCAGGGCGCCAGCTCGGCAGCACTTTAACGGTGAACGTGCTGTCTTTCGCGACCGTGGCGTGGTGCTCCAGCGAATCGACAGGATCGTCGGTGGTGCCGACCATTTTTACATTCATCTGCTGCATGATTCCCCGCGCGGAGAATGCATCCTGCGCCAGCAATTCATTGCAACGATCCCAGATCTCATCTGCCGTCGCAGGCGACAGCAGCTTACCTGTAATACCAAATGGGCGACGCAGTTCAAGGTGCGTCCAGTGATATAACGGGTTGCCGATCGTGTGCGGCACCGTGGCGGCCCAGGCGTCGAACTTCTCACGATCGGACGCATCGCCCGTACACAGACGCTCAGCAACGCCATTGGTGCGCATCGCTCGCCATTTATAGTGGTCGCCTTTCAGCCAGATATCATACAGGTTGTTAAAACGGTAGTTTTCCGCGATCTGCTGCGGCGGCAGGTGGCAATGATAGTCGAAGATGGGCTGATCTTTTGCGTAATCATGGTACAGACGGCGGGCAAACTCGGTATCCAGCAGAAAATCTTCAGTCATAAACGGGGTCATTATCGTCTTCCTCTCAACGAGTGCGTCAGATTGCTTATGTTTTGATGCTGTCAAAGTTATCACACCAATTTCCAGACACTGAAGATATTTTCGTGAGTTGGATCAATAAAAACCAACAAATAAATTACCCCTAAAAGAGTAAACAGCGCTCCAGGCCGCGCCATTGCTGGTATTTCTAAATCGAAATAATGACCACACTAAGAATCCTGCATTTGTGATGTCACTCACCTTTTGAAGTTGTATGACAAGTTATCTTTCTGGCCGTCGCGATACATAAGCCGACGGAATGCAAAGTTATCGATGGTTAAGACATCGAATTGACCGGTACGGAAACCGAATTAGCACGATGACTCATGGCAACGTTCGGGGCGTACCGGCTTTTTTTCGGTTATCCCGTCGTCAATAACTTCCCCGCTCAGCGCAGGAAGATAACCGCGATTGTTGCGGAAATAACAAAACGATGAGGTTTTACATGCGTAAAATTAAAGGGTTACGTTGGTATATGATTGCACTGGTGACATTAGGCACCGTGCTGGGCTATCTGACGCGTAACACTGTGGCGGCGGCTGCGCCAACGCTGATGGAAGAGTTACACATCTCCACACAACAGTATTCCTATATCATCGCAGCCTATTCTGCTGCTTACACTGTCATGCAACCCGTAGCCGGTTACGTACTGGATGTTCTCGGTACGAAGGTGGGTTACGCCATGTTCGCCGTTCTGTGGGCCGTATTCTGCGGCGCAACCGCACTGGCTGGAAGCTGGGGCGGCCTGGCGCTGGCGCGCGGCGCGGTCGGCGCTGCTGAAGCCGCGATGATCCCGGCTGGCCTGAAAGCCAGCTCTGAATGGTTCCCGGCAAAAGAACGCTCTATTGCGGTCGGCTACTTTAACGTCGGCTCTTCCATCGGCGCGATGATTGCGCCTCCGCTGGTCGTCTGGGCTATCGTGATGCATAGCTGGCAGATGGCGTTTATTATTTCCGGCGTGCTGAGCTTCATCTGGGCAATGGCCTGGCTGGTGTTCTATAAACACCCGCGCGACCAGAAAAAGCTGACGGATGCAGAACGCGACTACATCATTGGCGGTCAGGAAGCGCAGCACAAAGACAATACTGCGAAGAAAATGTCTCTCGCGCAGATCCTGCGTAACCGCCAGTTCTGGGGTATCGCCCTGCCACGTTTCCTGGCGGAACCGGCATGGGGGACCTTCAACGCCTGGATCCCGCTGTTCATGTTTAAAGTGTACGGCTTTAACCTGAAAGAGATCGCCATGTTTGCCTGGATGCCCATGCTGTTTGCCGACTTAGGCTGCATCATCGGCGGTTATCTGCCGCCGCTGTTCCAGCGCTGGTTCGGCGTAAACCTGATCGTCTCCCGTAAAATGGTCGTTACCCTGGGCGCGCTGCTGATGATTGGCCCAGGCATGATCGGCCTGTTCACCAGCCCGTATATCGCCATCATGCTGCTTTGCATCGGCGGTTTCGCTCACCAGGCGCTGTCCGGCGCGCTGATTACGCTCTCTTCTGACGTCTTCGGCCGTAATGAAGTGGCAACCGCGAATGGCCTGACCGGGATGTCCGCCTGGCTGGCGAGCACATTGTTTGCTCTGGTGGTCGGCGCGCTGGCTGACACCATCGGCTTCAGCCCGCTGTTCGCGGTACTGGCGGTGTTCGACCTGCTCGGCGCGCTGGTTATCTGGACGGTGCTGCAAAACAAACCGGCCAGCGAGGCGGGGCCAGGGTCGCAGGTCAATCGCCCCGCAACGCAAAGTTGACCTGACCTGCGCCATCATCCAACAAGGTTTACTCATCCAAAGCCGCCTGTTAAACAGGCGGCTTTTTCAACGGTACAAGTGGAGCCAGCCTCGCAAAAGTGGTATAACAAATATAGTCTGCCGTCTTATGCCTGGAGCGCATATGGAAATCACCGAACCACGACGTTTGTATCAACAACTTGCTGCTGACCTGAAAGAGCGCATCGAACAGGGCGTCTACCTTGTGGGCGATAAACTCCCTGCCGAACGCTTTATTGCCGATGAGAAAAACGTCAGCCGTACAGTGGTTCGTGAAGCGATTATCATGCTGGAGGTCGAAGGCTACGTAGAAGTCCGCAAAGGTTCCGGCATCCACGTTATTTCAAATCAACCGAAATATTATGTCGCCCCGGATGAAAACCTTGAGTTCGCCAATTATGGCCCGTTCGAACTTCTCCAGGCGCGCCAGTTGATAGAAAGCAATATTGCCGAGTTTGCCGCCACGCAGGTGACGAAACAGGACATCATGAAGCTGATGGAAATCCAGGAGAAAGCGCGTAACGAAAAATGTTTCCGCGACTCCGAATGGGATCTCCAGTTCCATGTGCAGGTCGCGCTGGCGACGCAAAATACCGCGCTGGCCGCCATTGTCGAAAAAATGTGGACTCAGCGCGTACATAACCCGTACTGGAAAAAACTGCACGATCATATTGATTCACGCACCGTCGATAACTGGTGCGACGATCATGACCATATTCTCAAGGCGCTGATTCGCAAAGATCCTCATGCCGCGAAACTGGCAATGTGGCAGCATCTGGAGAACACCAAACAGATGCTGTTTAACGAAACCAGCGACGATTTCGAATTTAACGCCGACCGCTATCTTTTTGCTGAAAATCCCGTTGTTCATCTGGACACCGCCGCTAACGGGGCAAAATAGACAATCTTACGCTGGCAGGCGCATCAAGGCGCCTGTCTGCGACGCCGCTCAGTAAGCGTAAGATATAAAGTGTCAGCCTGTGTAAATCCTCTCGCCACCCACCTTTGTGATAAGCAAAATCATATTTTAACGACGTGCGATTTCTATAACGGACTACGTCGACCTTTGTTACAATTAGATGCATTTTGAATTTTTGTGTGTTAGTGCTTGCTTACTTCACAACTTAACAAGGAATGGTTCAGGCCGCGATTTTGCGCCCGTCCGCAACCCAAGTAAAAAATGAATAATGTTGCGGTATTGCAAACTCAAAAAACCGGCGTGACGTTAACCGATTCTCCAGGAATACTGAATGGAACTACTGACTCAATTACTGAATGCCCTGTGGGCTCAGGATTTTGAAACACTCGCCAACCCTTCCATGATTGGCATGCTTTATTTCGTACTATTTATGATTTTGTTCCTGGAAAATGGGTTGCTTCCTGCTGCCTTTTTACCTGGTGACAGTTTGCTGGTGCTGGTCGGCGTACTTATCGCCAAAGGCGCAATGGGGTTTCCGCAAACGCTCCTGCTGTTAACCGTGGCCGCCAGCCTGGGCTGCTGGGTCAGTTATATTCAGGGGCGATGGCTGGGCAACACGCGTATTGTACAAAACTGGCTGTCGCATCTGCCCGCGCATTATCATCAGCGCGCTCACCATTTGTTCCATAAACATGGCCTGTCCGCGCTGTTAATTGGCCGTTTTATCGCTTTCGTTCGTACCTTGTTACCCACTATCGCGGGTCTGTCCGGCCTTAATAACGCGCGCTTTCAATTCTTTAACTGGATGAGCGGGTTGTTGTGGGTCCTGATCCTGACCTCGCTGGGTTACTTGCTGGGCAAAACGCCTGTATTCCTGAAGTATGAAGACCAACTGATGTCATGTCTGATGCTGCTGCCGGTGGTGCTGCTGGTCTTTGGGCTGGCGGGTTCGCTGGTGGTGCTCTGGAAAAAGAAATACGGAAATCGGGGATAGAGTATGGTGAAACCACGCATAACGCTTCGACAACTGGCCTGGACAACCTCTTTTCTCGTGCTGATGAGCGTGCTTTTTCTCGTCTGGTCGACCATTCGCCAGCAGGAATCCACGCTGGCCATTCGCGCCATCCATCAGGGCGTCAGTATGCCGGACGGCTTTTCCATCTGGCATCATCTGGACGCTAACGGCATTCGCTTCAAAAGCATCACGCCACAAAATGACGCGCTGCTTATTACGTTTGACTCCAGCGCGCAAAGCGCGGCGGCTAAGGCCGTGCTGGACAGAACGTTGCCGCATGGCTATATCATCGCCCAACAGAACGGCGACAGTCAGGCCGTACAGTGGTTGACCCGCTTACGGGATAACCCACATCGCTTCGGTTAATGTCCAGGAATCCGAATCATATCACCCACTTTGGTGATTTCGCCGTTTACTGACTATGATTAATAAGGCGGACTTATTGTCCGCCGTGTTATGACCTGGATCATCGTCCCCCGGTAACGGGTTCGAATCACAATGGAAGGTTCAAGAATGAAATACCGCATCGCTTTCGCCATTACCCTTTTCACGCTCAGTGCAGGCAGCTATGCCAATACCCTCTGTCAGGAAAAAGAGCAGGATATACAGAAGGAAATTAGCTACGCCGAAAAGCACAACAACCAGAACCGCATTAATGGTTTGAATAAAGCGCTCAGCGAACTCAGAGCAAACTGCACCGACAGTAAACTGCGTGCTGACCATCAGAAAAAGATCGCAAAACAAAAAGATGAGATTGCTGAACGTCAGCGTGATCTGGTCGAAGCAAAACAAAAAGGCGATGCGGATAAAATTGCGAAACGTGAACGCAAGCTGGCTGAAGCTCAGGATGACCTGAAAAAGCTTGAGGCACGCGACTACTAAGTCAAATCAAACGTTAACGACTCACTCACCTGGAGAAAACTATGTCGAAAGATAACACTACGGAACATCTGCGCGCTGAGTTGAAATCCCTGGCTGATACGCTCGAAGAGGTGCTTAGCTCCTCTGGCGATAAGTCGAAAGAAGAGTTGAGTAAGATTCGTAGCAAAGCCGAACGCGCGCTGAAAGAAAGCCGCAACCGTCTGGGCGAAACCGGCGATGCGATTGCCAAACAAACCCGCGAAGCCGCAGCGCGCGCTGACGACTATGTACGCGAGAACCCGTGGACGGGCGTCGGCATTGGCGCAGCCGTTGGTGTGGTGCTGGGCGTACTGCTGACGCGTCGTTAATTATGGCGGATTCTCATCACGCGCAGGGGCCAGGCAAAAGCGTTCTGGACATCGGGCAGCGGATTGTCACTATCCTTGTTGAGATGGTAGAAACCCGACTGCGACTGGCGGTTGTGGAACTGGAAGAGGAAAAAGCGAATCTCTTTCAGCTTCTGCTGATGCTGGGGCTGACCATGCTTTTCGCGGCGTTCGGTCTGATGAGCCTGATGGTGCTTATCATCTGGGCGGTTGACCCCCAGTATCGCCTCAATGCAATGATCGCCACCACCGTTGTGTTGCTGGTTCTGGCGCTGATCGGCGGACTCTGGACGTTACACAAAGCCCGCCAGTCAACGCTGTTACGCCATACGCGTCATGAACTGGCTAACGACCGGCAAATTCTGGAGGATGATAAGCCGTGAGCAGTAAAGTCGAACGTCAAAAGCGTAAGGCGTTGCTGCTCAGCCAAATCCAGCAGCAAAGGCTGGACCTTTCAGCCGGTCGTCGCGACTGGCTGGAAGCGACGGACAGCTGGGATCGCGGCTGGAACACGCTGATCAGCCTGCGTTCCTGGGCGCTGGTCGGCAGCAGCGTTATGGCTATCTGGACAATTCGCCACCCGAATCTGCTGGTGCGCTGGGCAAAACGCGGTTTTGGCATCTGGAGCGCCTGGCGGCTGGTCAAAAGCACGATCCGAAAACAGCAGCTACGCGGCTGATTCCTGCCCCCCTCATCCTCGCCATCCGGCATAATGCCCGATGGCGCTACGCTTATCGGGCCTACGTATTGCTGTTGATCCAATAAGGTGTTTACACCGCCATCCGGCAATCTGTGCCCTGTCACTCAAAATTTTTGAAAATTATTGACAGTTTTCCTTGCTAACAATTGTTACATGTCACGTTTATGATTCTCTCCATCAACCGCAACGACGCGACATTCCGCGTGATTGCACAAAAAATGAAATCAGCAGCCTGAGTGGTTCCCTGGAGAGTAAAATGAAAAAATTAGAAGATGTTGGTGTACTGGTAGCGCGCATTCTGATGCCCATTCTGTTTATCACCGCAGGTTGGGGAAAAATCACCGGTTATGCGGGTACCCAACAATACATGGAAGCGATGGGGGTTCCGGGGTTCCTGTTACCGCTGACTATCCTGCTTGAGTTTGGCGGCGGTCTGGCGATTCTGTTCGGTTTCCTGACCCGTACAACGGCGCTGTTTACCGCAGGCTTTACCCTGCTGACCGCTTTCATCTTCCACAGCAACTTTGCGGAAGGCGTGAACTCACTGATGTTCATGAAAAACCTGACCATCGCAGGCGGTTTCCTGCTGCTGGCCATCACAGGGCCGGGCGCATTCAGCATCGACCGCGTCCTGAATAAAAAGTGGTAAGCACGCTATACTGAATCAAAAAACGAGGGGATATTCTCCTCGTTTTTGCTATCTGGAGGAGAGAGAAAATGGGACAACTGATTGACGGCGTATGGCATGACACCTGGTATGACACCAAGTCTACGGGGGGGAAATTTCAACGTTCTGTATCGGCTTTCCGTAACTGGCTCACCGCTGATGGCGCGCCGGGCCCGACTGGCGAAGGGGGCTTTGCCGCCGAAAAAGATCGCTATCACCTGTATGTTTCACTTGCCTGCCCGTGGGCGCATCGCACGCTGATCCTGCGTAAGCTCAAGGGGCTGGAACCGTTTATCTCTGTTTCTGTTGTGAATCCGCTGATGCTGGAGAATGGCTGGACGTTTGATGATAATTTCCCGGCGGCAACCGGTGATACGCTGTATCAACACGAGTTTCTGTATCAACTCTACCTGCATGCCGATTCGCACTACAGCGGTCGCGTCACCGTACCGGTATTGTGGGATAAAAAGAATCACACCATCGTCAGTAATGAATCGGCGGAAATCATTCGCATGTTCAATACCGCATTCGATGCGCTGGGCGCCAAAGCCGGGGATTACTACCCGACGGCCCTGCGCGGAAAAATTGACGAGCTCAATAGCTGGATTTATGACAACGTCAACAACGGCGTGTACAAAGCCGGGTTCGCCACCAGCCAGCAGGCCTATGATGAAGCCGTAGAGAAAGTGTTCGAGTCACTGGCGCGTCTGGAGCAAATCCTGGGGCAGCACCGTTACCTGACCGGCGACCAGTTAACCGAGGCGGACATTCGCCTGTGGACCACGCTGGTGCGTTTTGACCAGGTTTACGTTACGCACTTCAAGTGCGACAAATACCGCATCAGCGATTACCTGAACCTTTATGGTTTCCTGCGCGATATCTGGCAGATGCCCGGCATTGCGGAAACCGTCAACTTCGACCATATCCGTAACCACTACTTCCGTAGCCACAAAACCATCAACCCGACGGGGATTATCTCCATTGGCCCGTTGCAGGATCTCAATGAGCCTCACGGACGCGACGTCCGCTTTGCAAAAGCGGGATAATCCCTTTACGCCGCCACCAGAAAACAGCCTGATGGCGGCGCTGACTCACCTTACCCGCCCGGTGCATTAAACACATTAATTATTCGAATATTTACCACCATTCCATTCACGGCTATTCTTATTTAAAAACAAGTGATTGACCGTATGTTGAGGCGAAAATGGACTGGTATTTAAAAGTATTGAAGAACTATATCGGCTTTGGCGGCCGCGCGCGTCGTAAAGAGTACTGGATGTTTATTCTGGTCAACGTCATTTTTACGTTCGTGCTGGGCGTGCTGGACAAGATGTTCGGCTGGCAACGCGCCGGGGGCGAAGGCGTGCTGACAACCATTTATGGCATTCTGATTTTCTTACCGTGGTGGGCAGTACAGTTCCGTCGGTTGCATGATACCGATCGTTCCGCATGGTGGCTGTTGCTGCTCCTCATCCCTGTTATTGGCTGGCTGGTCATCATCCTCTTTAACTGCCAGAACGGTACGCCAGGCGAAAACCGCTTCGGGCAGGACCCTAAAATTCTGCCCTGAAAGATGCCTGATGGCGCTGCGCTTATCAGGCCTACGCGAGCGCCTGCACCGCCATCCGGCTAAACCGGGCTTGCGCTCTTATCTGCTGGCAAACAGTTTCGGGATTTCCCGCAGGCACCAGGCTTTCGCCTCGCCCATACTGTCGCGTCGCCAGGCCATAATAATATCAATTTCGCTGGTCGATTCCGGGCTGACGACCCGCAGTCTTCCTTGTGCAATATCCTGTTCGACCAGCGGATACGGCATGGTCGCGACGCCCAGCCCGGCCAGCAAGGCCTGACGTTTGTCTTCAATGGTACTCACCGTCAGGCGCGGCTGTTTGTCCAGCAGTTGCACGGTCAATACCGGTCGCTCGCGGGCGGTATCCGCCACCGCCACACCACGATATTTCACGCGGGTCACTTCAGACAGCGGCTCCGGTTCTTGGTGAATCGGATGGTCCGGCGCCGCCACGTAGACGTTCATCAGCGTATACAGCTTGCGGGAGTTAATTTCTGACGACGAGCGGAAATGCATATCCGGTGCAATCACAATATCGGCCCGCCCCTGCTCCAGACGTTCCCAGGCGCCCGCCAGCACTTCCGTGATCACCGAAAGCTGGGTGTTGGCTTTCGCGGCCAGTCGGTCAATCAGCGGGAAGAAGGCTGAGGTCGGCACCAGCGCTTCTGTCACCAGCGTCAGGTGCGTTTCCCAACCGCGCGCCAGCGCTTCGGCATCGGTGGTCAGCTTGTCTGCCGCTTCCAGCAATACGCGCCCGCGTTCCAGCAGCATACGCCCCACGTTGGTGAATTTTGTCCGATGGCCGGAACGGTCAAACAACACCACATCCAGCTCCTCTTCCAGTTTTTGCATGGTGTAGCTGAGCGCGGATGGTACGCGACCTAACTCATCTGCCGCCGCCGCGAAGCTCCCGCGTCGATCTATTGCGTCCATGACGCGTAACGCTTCCAGTGTTAACGCCCTTTCTTTGGCCATATCGTTCTCATTCAGGAAATTTGAACATACCGGGCAGAATATCTGGCTAACAATGCAGCGTCCAGCCCCTTAACATAAAAGGAAGTAAAGAGAGGTCAAGAATTATGATTACTACCCGAACAGCCAAACAGTGCGGACAGGCAGACTACGGATGGTTGCAGGCCCGTTATACCTTCTCCTTTGGACACTACTTCGACCCAAAACTGCTGGGCTATGCCTCCCTGCGCGTACTCAACCAGGAAGTGCTGGCGCCGGGCGCCTCCTTCCAGCCGCGCACCTACCCGAAGGTGGATATTTTAAACCTGATTCTGGAAGGCGAAGCGGAATATCGCGACAGCGAAGGCAATCATGTCCAGGCGAAAGCGGGCGAAGCCCTGCTGCTCGCCACGCAGCCGGGCATTAGCTATAGCGAGCATAACCTCAGCAAAGATAAGTCGCTTACCAGGATGCAGCTATGGCTGGACGCCTGTCCTGAGCGGGAAAACCCGTTGGTACAGAAAACCACGCTAACCGCGAGCAAACAGCAACTCCTCGCCTCCCCGGATGGAGAGCATGACAGCCTGCAATTACGCCAGCAGGTCTGGGTGCACCATATTGCGCTGAAAAAAGGCGAGTCGCTGAGCTTTCAACTGCATGGCCCACGCGCCTATTTGCAGTCGATTCACGGTACGTTTCATGCGGTAACGCATAACGAGGAGCGAGAAGCGCTTACCTGCGGCGACGGCGCATTTATTCGTGATGAAGCTAACATAACGTTAGTTGCCGACACGCCATTGCGCGCTTTACTGATAGATTTGCCTGTGTAGTCAGAAAAAATAAGGGAGTTATGACTGTGAGCAAAAAATCGGCTAAAAAGCATCAATCCGTAACCCAACCCGCAGCACAGGATGCGGCAAACGCGCCCGGGAAATTTGGCTACGAGGAGATGCTAACCGAACTGGAAGCGATCGTCGCGGATGCAGAGATCCGGTTAGCGGAAGAAGATGAAGCCGCCTGAAAAGGCGGCTTCTGATTATCAATAAACGCAATGCCGGATGGCGGCGTAAACGCCTTATCCGGCCTACAAACACAAGTTACCGTAGGCCTGATAAGCGCAGCGCCATCAGGCAAACCCGCGCCACAGGGTTAATGCGCCTTACTGGCCATAATTTCGATAACCTGACGGTCGGTTTGCTGCATTGCATGACAGGCCAACGCGCACAAATTCGAAATAGATTGCTCGACGTTATGCGCCACAATCCCTTCGTTGCCGGTTACCGCCGTATCATCCAGCGCCATTAACACCGCTTTCCAGGCCGCAGACGCGCTGGTCGATACCTTCATCGCACAGCTATTCGATGCGCCGTCGCATATCATCCCGCTCACGTCGCCGATCATACTGCTGATCGCCATCGCAATCGTGTTATAGCGGCCATCCATCAGCCACGCCATTCCTGCCGCCGCCCCCATTGCCGCCGTGGTCGCCGCACAGAGCGCTGACAGGCGTGGAAGCTGATGGTGAATGTAGATCGCGCTCAGGTGCGAGAGCATCAGGGCGCGTGCCAGACGTTCGTCATCCGCCCCCACATGCTCCGCCACCACCATTACGGGAACCGTCGCGGTGATCCCCTGATTGCCGGAGCCGGAGTTACTCATGGCTGGCAGCGTCGCGCCGCCCATCCGCGCATCCGAGGCTGCGCTGGTGCGAATCAGGATCGCCGTTGACAGATCGTCCGCCAGCAGACCGCGTGCGCACTGCTTTTGCAACGTCGCCCCGATATGCAACCCCCAGGTGCCGCGCAATCCTTCCTGCGACAGCGCGCCGTTCAGTCTGGCGGCCTCCAGAATAAAGCGGATTGACGCAAACGGCACCGCATTCACAAACGCCAGAATCTCTTCCAGCGAGGTCTTTGATAAGACCGACAGCGGCGATTCTTGCGCCTCCCCCTGCACGCTTTCGGTCTGCGTAAAGATCACTCCAGTGTGAGTTTCAATGCGCACGATATTGGTGTGCCCGCCGACGATCGTTACGCAGGCCCACGCATCGCCGCTGTACACTTTAGCGCGTGAGAAGAGGATGTCGTCGCATGGCTCCTGCAACATCACCGACACCTTCCCGGCAGCCAGCATCGCTTTCGCATCCGCAATCGCCCCCGAAGAGGCGTTTTTCAACACTTCCAGCCCCGCGCTGGCATCGCCGCCAAGCGCCCCCAGCGCTGCCGCAATGGGAAGCCCAACCATCCCGGTGCCCGGCACGGTGACGCCCAGGCCATTCTTCATCAGGTTCGGCGAGACCCACGCGTCAACGCGTTCAACTTCGCCGTCAAGTTCAGCCGCGGCAACCGCCGCCGCCAGCGCCAGAGAGACAGGTTCCGTACATCCCAGTGCCGGTTTTACCTCTTCCTGTACTGCGAGGATAAAACGCTGCCATAACGGATTTTCTGTAGACTCAAACATAACAACAACCTTACTTTCAGGAAGATCAAGCAAATGCCAGGAACGGAGAAACGCACAGCAGCAAACCCGTGACGATAATCAGATACAGAGACGCGCCCTTGTATTTGTGCAGTGCAGGAACTTTGTAGACCAGCCAGGCCGGGATCAAACATCCCACCATGCCGAAGATCGGGCTACAGATAGAGGTGAAACTCAGCACCGGCGCATTCAGCACAATGGCGCTCCAGGCCAGTAAGATGGCGAAAACCATAATGCCGCGCTGCACGAAGCGTTCGTTAATCTTCTCGACAGGCATTCTGCGGCGCAGCAGGTTCATCACAATTCCCTGAGTCGCTTCGCGAAAGCCTAAGTAAACGCCGAAGAACGCGGTCATAACGGCAAAGATATTCAGGATCACGCTGACCACTTTCACCCAGCCCGCACCCGCGCCGCTAATAAACTGCGCGGCGATCGCCAGTGCAGAGATGTTCTGCTCATAGGCTTTGACCGCTTCGTCATGCCCCATCGCCAGGGTGAAAGAGACCGCGTAGAAAAAGACGGTAACAAACAGAATGCCGAACGCGATATTCATGGCGCGCAGCGCTTTATGCCGTGCGACCTCAATGGATTTTTCGCGTGAACGATAAGAGATCACCATCGGACTCAAGGTCTGGATAAACAGGATGGAGGTCAGCGTAAACGGCAAGGTGATGATGGCGTTTTTAATCAACAGCGCCATCGGCGGCAGCGCGCCAATGTTGTACAAATGCCACATCCCGATCATTGAGACGCCGAGCGCCGCGACCACCAGCAGTTTAGTCAGCACCATGCCGGTCGAAATCTTGAACAGAAGCTGCTCACCGCGTGACGAGATCGCCACCAGAATGCAAATCAGCACCAGTCCATAAAACGGGCTGTCGGAGAGCAAACCTTCCGTGACGCCAAAGGTGTGCAGATAAGAAGCGCTGTCGTTAGTGATGGCGGTGGAGTAGACAAACATCCAGATCACCAGCATCACAAAGTAGAGTGCGCCTAACAGGATGCCCCAGTTTTTCCCCAGATAGCCGCTGATGACGCTCGGGTAGTCTTTACATTCCGGGGACTCCGCCAGCGTGTTGATGAACAGGCGCTGGAACAGATACATCGCGGGATAGCCGATAATGGAGGAGAGTAAAAAGACCCACAGCCCCATTAAACCGACCTGCACCGGGAGAAAAACAATCCCCGCGCCGATCGCCATACCAATACTCATGATGACCCAGCCCGTGTCGGTGCTGTCGAATTTAATGGCTTCGCGCCATTCGCTTTCGGTCATCCCTGCCCGGCGCGCCGGAGCTGATGCGTCGAGTATTACGCTGTTATTCGTTGCCGTTTCCATTACGTTCTCGCTTAATATGTAGGTAGAGTTTTTTATTATTTTTCCGTGCCGCATCAAGGCGATACGCGGTACATCGTGCGCAGGCGAGTTATTGGAGTAGTGAGGGAATCATACGCGCAGGGTCAGAGAAAAACTTCACAAACAAACCCCTGTAATTTCTAAAAGTTAAGAAATATTTTCTCTTTTACAGCCAAATAAAGAATTAAATTTCTATTTTTGAAGCAGATCACAACAAAAAAGGCGCACTAAAGTGCACCTTTTTTATCATGCCATGTTGATTAATTCATTGCCGGATGGCGGCGCTTGCGCCTTCTCCGGCCTGCAAACGTACGTAAACCGTAGGCCTGATAAGCGCAGCGCCATCAGGCACGGCTATTCACCTCAGGTACAAACGACCTTAATCGCCAGCCCACCGCGCGAAGTCTCGCGGTACTTATCGTTCATATCCTTGCCGGTTTCATACATCGTCTCGATCACTTTATCGAGCGACACCCGTGGCTCAGACGTCCGCCGCAGCGCCATTCGCGCCGCATTCACCGCTTTTACCGCATTAATCGCGTTACGTTCAATGCAAGGAATTTGCACCTGCCCAGCCACCGGATCGCAGGTCAATCCCAGGTTGTGCTCCATCGCGATTTCCGCCGCAATGCAAACCTGCGATGGACTACCGCCCAGCAGTTCCGTCAGCCCTGCCGCCGCCATCGAGCAGGCGACGCCAACTTCACCCTGACAGCCCACTTCCGCACCGGAGATAGACGCATTCATCTTATACAGCGCGCCAATCGCGCCCGCAGCCAGCAGATAGCGGGCAATCGAGTTGGCATTCACCGGACGGCGGAACTTATCGTAATAGGCCAGTACAGCTGGAATAATGCCGCATGCGCCGTTAGTTGGCGCCGTTACGACCCGTCCTCCTGCCGCATTCTCTTCGCTGACAGCCAGCGCGAACATGTTGATCCAGTCGATAACGTTCATCGGGTCGCTGGAGAGGCTGTCGCTGGAGACCAGCAGACGCCTTAACGCAACGGCGCGACGCGGCACATTCAGCGGCCCCGGCAGTACGCCCTCGGTGTTCATACCGCGTTCAATCCCGGCGAGCATCACATCCCAGATGCGCGCGAATCCGGCGTCAATCTCCTCTTTGCTGCGCAGCGCCAGCTCGTTTTGCATCATCAGGCCAGAGACCGAAAGCCCGTTTCGCTCACACAGTTTCAGCAGTTCGCTGGCCGAGTGAAAATCATAAGGCACAGGCGTTTCGACATCATGCGCCTGCCCGAAACGCTCCTCTTCGACGATAAACCCGCCGCCGATGGAGTAATAGGTTTTGCTCAACAGCGTCTCTTGCCCGTTCCATGCCGTAATACGCATCCCGTTTTCATGGCGCGGTAGCGTTTCGGCGTGAAAGAGAATGCTGTCTGCTACCGGGAAATCAACAACGTGCGCTCCCTCGGCCACCGGCAGGCGTCCGCTGTGTGTTACGTCTTCAATAAAGGTGGGAATCGCGTCGATATTCACGTTTTGCGGGCTGTTACCTGCCAGCCCCATCATGATGGCGGTATCCGTCGCATGACCTTTCCCGGTCAGCGATAACGATCCATACAGATCAACCGTAATACGCGTCGTGCGAAGTAAATCCCCCTTGCTGGTCAGTTGATCGATAAAACATTTTCCTGCATTCATCGGCCCTACGGTATGGGAGCTGGAAGGTCCAATGCCAATCTTAAAAATATCGAATGCGCTAATCATATCCAGAACCTCGGATTGCCGTTCAGTGGAGACCAGACATCAAATAGTTTCACACTCGTTTTTGGGATCGGGGCGATCCTGACGATCGCCCCGCAGGGGGTTACAGCGTATCGCCACGCACCGCGATAGCTTCAATCTCCAGCTTCACATCCTTCGGCAAACGGGCGACCTGCACACAGCTGCGCGTAGGGTAAGTCGCCTGATGCTCATCAAAGAACTGCTGATACACCTCGTTGATGGTGGTGAAATCGTTCAGATCGGTAATGAACACGGTGGTCTTCACGATATCGCCCACTTTCAGGCCCGCAGCTTCCACAATCGCTTTGACGTTTTCCAGGCTCTGACGCGCCTGATCGACGACATTTTCCGCGACCTCGCCCGTTTGCGGGCATACCGGGATCTGACCTGAGGTCAGCACCATACTGCCCAAATCCACACCCTGTACGTAGGGGCCGATGGCCCCCGGTGCATGTTGGGTGGCAATAATCTTTCTCATAGCGCCTCCGGCGTTATATCGCCTGGGTAAAGGTACGTGAAATCACATCCTGCTGTTGCTCGCGGGTGAGCGCATTAAAGCGCACGGCGTAGCCGGACACGCGGATCGTCAGGTTCGGATAGCTTTCCGGGTGCTCGATGGCGTCCAGCAGCATTTCACGGTTCATCACGTTGACGTTCAGGTGCTGGCCGCCTTCCACATGCGCTTCATGATGGAAGTATCCGTCCAGCAGGCCGACCAGATTGGTTTTCCGCACGCCGTCATCTTTGCCCAACGCCGCAGGCACAATGGAGAAGGTGTAGGAAATCCCGTCTTTGGCATAGGTGAACGGCAGTTTCGCGACGGAAGTCAGCGAAGCGACAGCGCCTTTACGGTCACGGCCGTGCATCGGGTTCGCACCCGGCGCGAACGGCGTACCGCCACGACGTCCATCCGGCGTGTTCCCGGTTTTCTGGCCGTACACCACGTTCGAGGTGATGGTCAGAATGGACTGCGTCGGCACCGCGTTGCGGTAGGTTGGCAACACTTTAATTTTCTTCATAAAGCGTTCAACCAGATCGCAGGCAATGCTGTCCACGCGCTCGTCGTTGTTGCCGTACTGCGGATATTCGCCTTCGATGACAAAATCGACTGCCAGCCCGTTGTGGTCGCGCACCGGTTTCACCTTCGCGTACTTGATGGCGGACAGCGAATCCGTCGCCACGGACAGCCCCGCGATGCCGCATGCCATCGTGCGATAAACGTCACGATCGTGCAGCGCCATCAGCGACGCTTCGTAGCTGTACTTGTCGTGCATGTAGTGGATGATATTCAGCGCGCTGATGTACTGCACCGCCAGCCAGTCCATGAAGTGGTCAAGGCTCTCCATCACCGTGTCGTAATCCAGCACTTCATCCATTAATGGCGCCGTTTTCGGCCCAACCTGGATTTTCAGCTTCTCATCCACACCGCCGTTGATTGCATACAGCAGCGTTTTAGCGAGGTTGGCGCGGGCGCCGAAGAACTGCATCTGCTTACCGATGACCATTGGGCTGACGCAGCAGGCAATGGCGTAATCATCGCTGTCAAAGTCAGCGCGCATCAGATCGTCATTTTCGTACTGCAAAGATGAAGTGACGATCGACACCTGCGCCGCATATTTTTTAAAGGCGACCGGCAGCGCTTCTGACCACAGCACGGTCAGGTTCGGCTCTGGCGCAGGCCCCATCGTGTGCAGGGTATGTAGATAGCGGAAGGAGTTTTTGGTCACCAGCGTGCGGCCATCCAGCCCCATACCGCCGATCACTTCGGTTGCCCAAATCGGATCGCCGGAGAACAGCGTGTCAAATTCCGGCGTGCGCAGGAAGCGCACCATGCGGATCTTCATGATGAAGTGGTCGATCAGCTCCTGCGCCTGTTCTTCCGTTAAGATCCCGGCCTTGAAGTCTCGCTCAATGTAGATGTCGAGGAACGACGCGGTACGGCCCAGCGACATTGCGCCGCCGTTCTGCGATTTCACCGCTGCCAGATAGGCGAAGTAAAGCCACTGGACAGCTTCCTGCGCGTTACGCGCCGGACGGGAGATATCGCAACCGTATTTGGCGGCCATTTCCTGCATTTGCAGCAGCGCACGACGGTGTTCGGCCAGCTCTTCACGCAGGCGAATCGTCGCTTCAAGGTTCTGCCCCCACTCCAGATTTGACTGGAGGTCGGCAAACTGCAACTCACGCTCGCGCACCAGATAACGGATACCGTACAGCGCAACGCGGCGATAGTCGCCGATAATGCGTCCACGGCCGTAGCCATCCGGTAAGCCGGTCAGCACCCCGGATTTACGGCAGCGCAGCATATCCGGCGAATACGCGTCGAATACACCCTGGTTATGGGTTTTACGCAGCTCGGTAAACTGATATTCAAAATCAGCATCCATTTCACGACCATACGCCTGGAATGAGCTTTTGATCATGTTGATGCCGCCAAACGGATGCAGCGCGCGCTTGAGTGGCTTATCGGTTTGCAAACCGACGATTTTTTCCAGCTCCTGCTCAATATAACCCGCGTCATGGGCAGTAATGGTGGTCGCAATATTGGTATCGAAATCGACTGGCGCATGCGTCGAGTTTTCAATACGAATACCCGCCATAACTTTTTCCCACAATGCGGTAGTCGCAGGCGTGGCTTCCGCGAGGAAGGATTCATCTCCCTCATAGGGTGTATAGTTGTGCTGAATAAAATCACGGACATTAATTTCTTCTTTCCAGTCCGTACCTTTAAAGCCAAGCCAGGCTTCGGCATACAGCATATCGCTGGTATCGATATTTACCTTCATGAAAAATAGTCTCTCTACAGAACAACAATAAATTATGCAAATTCCACAGGTGCGTTAACTTTGCCTAAATGAATAGCGTCGAGGGCAATCATCTTTTCTTCATTCGTTGGAATGACGGCACAAATAACGTTGGTGTCTTTGCTGGAGATAATTCTTTCACCGTGAGAATTAGGCAGGCTATTCATCTCGTGATCTAATTTCACGCCCAGAACAGCCAAATGTTCAATGACCAGACGGCGAATTAACACGGAGTTTTCGCCAATCCCCCCGGTAAAAATAATACCGTCCAGACGGTGTAACGATGCGGCATGCCCGGCAATGTGGCGAGCAATACGGTGCACAAAGGTTTTAATCGCCAGTTGTGCACGTTCATGCCCTTCATGCCAGGCTTTTTCCAGCACACGTAAGTCAGATGACAGACCGGAAATCCCCAGCAAACCAGACTCTTTATTCACCACGCGTTCCATATCGCCCAGCGTCTGGTTGGTTTCGCTGGCAATCCACGCCATCGCGCCGAAGTCCACATCGCCGCTGCGGGTGCCCATCATCAGCCCTTCCAGCGGGGTCATCCCCATAGAGGTATCGACGCTTTGACCGTTACGAACGGCACAGATAGAAGCGCCATTGCCCAGATGCGCGACAACCAGACCCGAGTCCTCTTCCTGTAGCGCAAGAAGGTCATGCGCACGTTGCGAGACATAGCGGTGCGAGGTGCCATGAAAGCCATAGCGCCGGACGCCCAACTCCTCAAAATATTTCCACGGCAAGCCGTACAAATAGGCTTCAGGCGCCATCGTTTGATGGAAGCTGGTATCAAATACCGCCACCTGCTGTACGCCCGGGAAAAGATGCTGCGCCGATTCAATTCCGCTTAAATTGGCGTAATTATGTAACGGCGCTAAAGGAGAAACCCGGCGGATATTCTCGATAACTTCATCCGTAATAATGGCTGATGCCGTAAAGATATTTCCGCCGTGGGCAATACGGTGGCCAATTAAGGCCACGCTGTCGATTAAATTACGTTTTTCCAGTTCAAACGCAATCGCCTTTAATGCGCCTTCGTAGCTGTGGTGAGCCAGCTTAGCTGGCTCTCCTCCATTTACGGATAAAAACGCATCTTCAGAATTAATACCGTCCGCAATTCCTGCCATTAACACATCGCAATGGGTTGCATCCAGTACTGAAAACTTAATGGAAGACGATCCACAGTTAATCACCAGAACTACCGGAAATTCATTCATTTCACTACTCCGCTCATCCTGAGCTAAAGGATTAGAACAGTTTGTACACGATATTCAGGATGGTCAGCAGACCAATCACGGTCACAAACACGTTATCCAGACGACCACGGTATTTCGCCAGTGACGGCGCTTTACGGATGGCGTACATCGGCAGCAGGCAGAGCAGCGAGGCAATGATCGGCGCACCCATTGCTTCAATCAGGTCCAGAATGTTCGGGTTGGCGTATGCCACAACCCAGGTGGACCCCATGATGAAGATCATGCTGATGGTGTTGAGTTTGCCCAGTGAAACTTTGGTTTTATCGCCTTTGTAACCAAACTTCAGCACCAGACCGTTCAGGCCTTCCAGCGTGCCCAGATAGTGACCGAAGAACGATTTGAAGATAGCGACCAGTGCGATGATGGAAGCCCCGTACTCCAGAACCGTAGCAAACGTTGATTTAGTGCCAGACAGCGACGCAAAGTGGTTCGCCAGATATGAGAGCACCGGAATGTTCTGCGCTTTCGCATCCGCCATGTTGGCCGGAGAGAGCGTGAACAGGCAGCTGAAGGCGAAGAACATCACCACGGCCACCATCAGCATGCTGGCGCGGGAGATGATCTGTGAACATTTACGCTCGGTAAATTCACGACCAAAGTCTTTCTCATACTCTTCACGTTTGGAAACCACGAAAGAAGAGACGATAGGCGAGAAGTTAAAGGAGAACACCATGATGGAGATACCCAGCCACACGGTAACCAGAATGCCGTCATGCCCGGTTAACGCGATATTGCTGAGATCCACCTGATCGATAACCGCAGAGTTCCAGTAAGGGATCAGCGACAGAGAGATCAGCACCAGGCTGGCAATGAACGGCCATACCAGGTAGCTCATCACTTTAACCATCAGATCTTTACCAAACCAGATAACGAAAGCCATCAGCAGCAGCAGGAACAGCGCCACAAAGCCACGGTTAAGCGCCGGCATCTGCAACTGGTTTTCCCAGAAGGTCATAAAGGTGTTGGTAATGGTTACGCCATAAATCCACAGCAGCGGACAGATAGCGAAGAAGTACAGGAACGTGATGACCACGCCGCCTGTTTTACCAAAGTGCTCTTCTACCGTTTCTGTGATGTTGCCGGAAGGGTTAGAACCGGAAAGACACAGGCGCGCCAGCGCACGGTGGCAGTAAAACGCGATGGGGTAGGCCAACACCAGCATCAAAAGAATCGGGATCAGCCCGCCAAACCCTGCGCGAATAGGGAAGAACAACACCCCGGCGCCGATGGCAGTACCAAATAGTCCCAGTGTCCATGTGGTGTCCGATTTACGCCAGGACGACTGTTTTGTCTGGCTGGATACAATGCTATCAGTAGTACTCATATCCTATCCTCAACGAAAAGATTAATAGCCGGGTTTAAGCGTCAACTAAGCCCGTAATTTGCGATACACGAGAAAGATCGATATTGCCGCCAGAAATAATGCTGACCGTTTTTCTGTTCTGGATATAGCTATCTAATTTCCCGCTTAATAATGCGGCACATGCCAGTGCGCCAGCGCCTTCAGTGACGACTTTATTGCGCTGAATTAATGCAATCATGCTGTTACGAATTTCATCTTCGCTGACCAGGACAATGTCATCCACTAATTCACGAACAATCTCATACGTTAAATTACCCGGGCGAGAAACATCACAACCATCCGCCAGGGTGCCGGTCGTTCGGTGAGTGGTTATTTCTCCTGCATGATAAGATGCCGCCATGCCGTGTACGTTTTCGGACTGTACGCCAATAACTTTAATTGTCGGGTTAATGGATTTAATAGCAATCGCGACACCGGCAATCAGACCGCCGCCGCCAATTGGTACAATGACGTTATCGACATCATACAGATCTTCCATAATTTCCAGGCCAATCGTTCCCTGCCCGGCAATCACTTTCGGATCGTCATAAGGTGGAATAAAAATGCGGCCTTCAGTCTCAACAATTTCGCTCACTTTGGCGATGGTATCGTTGAAGTTGTCACCGTGCAGCACCACTTCAGCGGAGTAGTCGCAGGTGGCCGCCACTTTGGACTTCGGCGCGCCTTTCGGCATCACGACTTTGCCGTCGATACCGAGCATCGCGCAGGAGAGAGACACCCCTTGCGCATGGTTACCGGCAGAGCAAGCCACCACGCCTTTACGTTTTTCTTCTTCCGTTAATGAACTGAGTTTGTTAAACGCACCGCGGATTTTAAAAGAGCCCGTGCGTTGCATATTTTCGAACTTAAGGAATATTTCGCCTTTGCAGCGCTCGCTGAAATAGTTAGAGCGCGGCATACCTGTTTTATAAATTTTCCCCGCAAGTCTTTTTTTCGCTTCGAGGATATCTTCAATCGCAACCGGGAGATCGTATGTAATATGCATTATAACCTCTTAACCTGGGTATTAAGGTAAAATAAATAGTCAGTACCAACGTCTGATATTCAGACAGATGGCATCAGTTTTTGATTAAACTAAATTTAATCCGTTACTTAATTTCTATTAATTGCTTTCGTCTGCAACCATTATAAGATGAATATTCTTTGGCTAATTCCACCAAAACCGATGCTGCTTTTTTAATCCGATAATTTTTAGACCAGATCGCGGCATAACGCGCGACCGGTAAATCTTCCTCTACTGGAATCGTAATAAACTGGTTTGAACCGAATGGAGATGTCATATCGCAGGGAATGACGGTCAGAAAATCAGCATTGAGAACAAGATTATAAATAGTGACAACGGAATCTGTTTTAACGATGTTTTCACTGCTGATGCCATTTCTTTGTAACGTGGTGAGGAGTTCGCTGTAGTAGCCCATATTCGTTTGTGGCAACACCCACTGTTCGTTCTGCAACGATTCCAGTGTGGTGATGCCGGTGCATGTTCGGGACTTACTGGCCACCAGGACAAACTCTGACTCAAAAAGCGGCTCCACGTGTAGATCCTGTAGTTTCATCTCATCACTGAGCGTGCCGATAGCGAAATCCAGGCGTCCGTCGCGAATCGCGGGCAGGAACGAGGAGAGCTGCGCTTCATACATCGACACCTGCGCTTTTGGGAACACCTCTTTAAATTTATGAATCATGTCAGACATAAAGGTAAAGCCAATCAACGAAGGAAAACCAAACGAAACGTCGACCACCGTGTTGCAGGTCATGCTGTTCATCTCGTTCACCATGTTTTTCATTTCACGGGTGATGGATTCAGACCAGGTAAGCAGCACCTGACCTGCGCTGGTTAACGTGACACCGGTATTTTTGCGAACGATTAACTCAACGCCAAAATAGGCCTCAACATCATTGATAATTTTACTTACAGCAGGCTGAGTTAACCCTAACTCTTTTGCGGCAGAACCGATAGAACCACTTCTAATGACTTCCTGAAAGACCACCAAGTGCTGTGTTTTAGGGAGAAGAATAGTATTCATATCGACCTGCACTAATTACTTTGTTGACGGCATGAAGTGTACCAAATAAAGGTTACATGGTTATGTGCGACTACTCACAAATTAACTTACCTTACATTTTGTAAGCTTATTTTTTAAAAAATAAACCATTTATTATCAACAAGTTGAAAGAACACGACTGCACTTTATCATGATTTTTGTCAAAAAATCATGAGGGGATAACAATATTTTATGGCGATAACATATGCGTTTCATTCGCTATTTTACAAATTCGGGAAAGACGATAATTCAATCAATTATCGCATAATTAACACGCAGATTTACGTTTAAATTTAACGGACAATTAATCAAAAATAAGTACAATTACGCCCTTATTGGG
>OKVM01000069.1_pt1 | contig 65885 bp, 58 predicted proteins | sample 1606841 | NCBI WGS metagenome assembly OKVM01 (sample SAMN03281010, study PRJEB24777) | human gut metagenome | isolation source: fecal sample PR157 from 1 month old male Malay infant, caesarean delivered... | reverse complement strand
GAAGTGAAACGCCGTAGCGCCGATGGTAGTGTGGGGTCTCCCCATGTGAGAGTAGGGAACTGCCAGGCATCAAATAAAACGAAAGGCTCAGTCGGAAGACTGGGCCTTTTGTTTTTGTGTTTTGCGGCCAGACGCGCCGCCATCTTCCCCGGTGGCGCTGCGCTTACCGGGGCTACAGACCCCGTAGCCCGGAAAAGGTGCGCAGCACCGCCTCCGGGGAAAGCCGCTGTCATAGCAACGTAAACGAAAGGCTCAGTCGGAAGACCGGGCCTTTTGTTTTGGTGTTTTGCGGCCAGACGCGCCGCCATCTTCCCCGGTGGCGCTGCGCTTACCGGGGCTACAGTCCCGTAGCCCGGAAAAGGTGCGCAGCACCGCCTCCGGGAAAAGCCGCTGTCATAGCAACGTAAACAAAAGGCTCAGTCGGAAGACCGGGCCTTTTGTTTTGGTGTTTTATGGCCAGACACACCGCCATCTCCCCCGCTGGCGCTGTGCTTACCGGGGCACAGACCCCGTGGCCCGGAAAAGGTGCGCAGCACCACCTCCCGGAAAACATCCGGCCCGGTCGCCTGGTTCGTTAACATCAGTAATACCTATCACACTAATAGCTCTCAGTATAATTGTCCTTATTAATTATATGGACTATCTTTCCTGCGTGATGACATCAACGCATCACTTCTCCTGAGGGAGAAAAATAGAAAGCAAATCGCTTATTTCTCATCCTGTTAACTGGTTATAAATTCAATGAAAAAACCGCTAATTGGGATTCTGACATTAGCTTATGGATTGAGCTTGCCTGCATTCGCTGCTGATACCGCTACATTAACCATCTCCGGGCGTGTGGCTACACCTACCTGCAGCACCAATATCATTAACGAAAAAGCTCAACAGCGTTGTGGGCAAAATACTTACCTCATTAACACGCAAAATATGGCAGTCCCATCTCATGGGGTGATTACCCAAACGGTGAATTTACCGAATGATGCAAACAGGAAAATAATTATCAGCAGCTACGATTAATCACCCACTTATATTTCCGCGCCATTATATTGCCCAGCGGCGAAATAATGGCGCGCTGCTATCAGCCATAAAAATCAGCCAGTTGTGGGCTTGAAAATTTATTCCCGTCGCTTAATACTCTCCTCCCGCTTATTTCCACCAACGACAGAGTTATCCACTCTTTTTGGTGTTGATGTGATACATCATTAACACTTTGTTAACTTGATCTGGTTTAAGTGACGGTAAATTTGATATACAAATAGGGTAGATTGCCTGTATGGATGCTGCCCGGAATGCCTTGCGATGAATGTTGCAGGTCATCGGCTGGCAATATGAGAATATAAATGAAAATCCTGCTTAACTGGCCGCCGCTGCGCCAGATCGTTACTTACATTCAGGAGCGCTTTACCTTTCTGGTTCTGCTCTGCTGGCCGGCGATTATCTGGCTGTTCTGCCGGGTTGGCGTGTGGCTTACTGATAGCACTTATCAACTGCTGGGAAAATCGCCAGCCCACTCTTTCACCGTTTATCTTCAACCTTTTATGACGCCCGGCACGTTGCTGCGCATTTCTATCAGCTGGATTGTGCTGTTATTCATCCTTTTCAGTATGGCGATGGCCTTCACCTGGGGTCTGCGCCGCTTTATGAATCGTCAAAAATAAGCCATCGGCGCAGCGCCTGCTCCAGGTTTTATGCCATCTCACCAATTGTCTTGCGAAAACGCAGCAGCGCAATGGTAAAGAAAGCGCCGCCGATAGCGAACAAAATCAAAAACTGCGGCCAGACGATGGTAAAGCTGGCGCCGCGGTAAAGTATCGCCTGCGCGAGGCTGACGAAATGGGTGGTCGGCATGGTCAACATAATGTCCTGAACCAGCTGCGGCATACTCTCCCGTGGCGTGGAGCCGCCGGAGAGCATCTGCAGCGGCAGCAGCACCAGGATCATCAGTAGCCCCAATTGCGGCATAGAACGGGCGAGCGTGCCCATAAAAATGCCAATGGAGGTGGTGGCGAACAGGCTGAGCGCAACCCCCAGCATAAACAGCGGAATCGACCCCTCAATCGGTACCTGCAAAACTCCCTGTACCATCAGCAGTAGCGACAGCCCGGAGACAACCAGTACCACCAGACCCATCGACCAGATCTTGGCCATCATTATCTCAAACGGCGTTACCGGCATCACAAGCAGGTGCTCAATGGTGCCGTGCTCTCGCTCGCGGATAAGCGCTGAGCCGGTGAGGACAATTGCCAGCATGGTGATGTTGTTAATAATCGCCATCACCGCGCCGAAGCGCTCTTGTTCAAGGTTAGGGTTAAAGCGCATCCTCACCGCCAGCTCTACCGGAAGCGCACTGTTGTCGCGATAACGGGCGACAAAGCTGTTCACTTCACCGCTGATAATATTCTGGATATAGCCGTTGCCGGTAAAGGCCTGGCTCATTCGCGTGGCGTCGACGTTGACCTGCACCTCCGGCTGACGGCCGGCCAGCACATCGCGCTGGAAGTTTGGCGGAATATTGATGGCGAATGTGTATCGTCCCGCATCCAGCCCGGCATCCATTTCATCGGCGCTGATCAACTCCGGCGTTAAAAACCACGGCCGATAAAAGCCGTTAATGATCCGCGATGAGAGCTGTGATTTATCCATATCGGCAATGGCGATAGGCGCCAGGTGCAGAGAGCCGGGCATTACCGTGGCCGAGGAGTAAACCGACACGGTAAAAGCAAACACAATCAGCGCCAGCATCGCTTTATCGCCGAGCAGGCTGCGCAGCTCTTTGATACCGAGGTTATAAATATTGCGTAATCCGCGCATCACCCCTCCTGTTTTTTCAGCAGCAAGACGCTCAGCCCGAGCACCAGCGGCACTGCAATCAATAGTGGAATGAACGAAACCCACAAATCGCTAATATTCAGCGCCTTGGAGAAGGTGCCGCGGGCGATGGTCAGGAAATGACTGGTCGGGTAGATTTGTCCGATCCAGCGACCTGGCCCCTCCAGAGATGCCACCGGGTCGATCATCCCGGAGAACTGGGTGGCCGGAATCAGCGTAATAATCGCGGTACCGAAAATAGCGGCGATTTGGCTCTTCATAAATGTCGAGATCAGCAATCCCAGCCCGGTGGCGATGGTGACATACAGCAGAGCCGCCAGGGTGAGGGTCAGGAAACTGCCCTTATGCGCGACGCCAAATACGAAGACCGATAAAGCGCATAGTAGAAAGAAGTTAAACATCCCCAACACGATGTAAGGCAGCTGTTTGCCGAGCAGGAACTCGCTGCGGGTGGTCGGCGTCACGTACAGGTTGATGATCGAACCGAGCTCTTTTTCACGCACTACGCTCAGCGCGCTGAGCATCGCCGGGATCATCATCAGCAGCAGCGGGATCACCGCCGGGACGATGGCCGGCAGGCTCTTCACGTCCGGGTTATAGCGATAGCGGGTCTCTATGGAAATGAGCGAAGTATCACGATTCGGGCTACTTTGCTGCCCGGCCATCTCCTGCAGCCAGGCCAGATGCATCGCCTGTACGTATCCGCGCACCGTTTCCGCGCGATTTGGCATTGCGCCGTCCACCCAAACACCAATTTGCACCGGCGTTCCGCGGGCGATATCGCGGCCAAAGTTCGGCGGGATTTCTATCGCTACCGCCAGCTCGCCGTTACGCATTCGACGATCCAATTCGTCATAACTCTGCAGTGGCGCCTGCTCGATAAAGTAGCGTGAGCCCGCGATATTCTGCGACCAGTTCTGGCTGCTGATAGTTTGATCGCGGTCGAGGACGGCAAAGCGCAGATCCTCGACGTCCATGCTGATCCCATACCCCATGATAAACATCAGGATCACCGTCCCCAGCAGCGCCAGCGTCGATCGTACCGGATCGCGGCGTAGTTCCAGCGCTTCGCGGCGGCTATAACTAAACAGGCGGAGCAGGCTGAATGACTGGCGTGGGGACGCGTTCTGCTGGTGTGATACGACAGCAGGCGGCGCGGGCGTGGTAGAGACAGAAACGGTCGGTTGTGCGGCATCCGCCGCTTCCTGCAGCCAGGCGATAAACGCCTCTTCGAGGTTGGCTGAGCCACGTTGCTCAACCAGCGCCTGCGGCGTATCGCTGGCCAGCACCTTGCCGGCGTGCATCAGCGAGATGCGATCGCAGCGTTCGGCCTCATTCATAAAGTGGGTAGAGATGAAGATGGTGACACGATCCTGCCGCGCCAGGTCGACCATCAGCTGCCAGAACATATCGCGCGCCACCGGGTCAACGCCGGAGGTGGGTTCATCAAGGATCAGCATCTCCGGGCGATGGATTACCGCGACCGCTAATGACAGGCGCTGGCGGATCCCCAGCGGCAAGTCAGCGGGAAGCGCGTCTTCAACCTCGGTCAGCATAAAGCGTTTGCTCATTTCTGCGACCCGGCCAGCTATTTCATGGTCCGGAATGTGAAACAAGCGGGCGTGCAGCTCCAGGTTTTGCCGTACGCTCAGTTCGCTATAGAGCGAGAAAGCCTGCGACATATAACCCACTCGTTGGCGGGTGGCGATATCTTTCGGGTCGACCGGCTGGCCGAACAGCCAGGCCTCGCCTTCGCTGGCGGGCAACAGGCCGGTGAGCATCTTCATGGTGGTGGATTTGCCGCAGCCGTTAGAGCCGAGGAAGCCAAAAATTTCGCCACGGGCGATACGAAAGTTAACGTGGTCGACGGCGACAAAGTTGCCGAAGCGCATGGTCAGGCCGCGCGCTTCAATAGCGATCTCTTCCTCACTGCTGTCGCGCGGCGGGATGACCACGTCTTTATGCGCCAGGCGCTGCGCTTCCGGCAGCAGGGCGATAAATGCCTGTTCCAGTGTCTGGCTGCCGGTCTGTTTTTTGAGCGCCGCCGCGCTACCGGTCGCCAGAATCTCACCGGCGTTCATCGCCACCAGCCAGTCGAAGCGCTCGGCCTCTTCCATGTAGGCGGTGGCGACCAGCACGCTCATTTCCGGCTGGCGCTGGCGAATGCTGTCTATCAGATCCCAGAACTGCGCGCGGGAGAGCGGGTCGACGCCGGTAGTCGGTTCATCAAGGATGAGTAGCTGCGGGTCGTGGATCAGCGCACAGCACAGCCCAAGCTTTTGTTTCATTCCACCGGAGAGTTTACCGGCGGGGCGATCGCGAAACGGCGCCAGCCCGGTGCTCTGCAGCAGTTCGTTGATACGAAGTTCACGCTCTGCTTTATCGTGACCAAACAGGCGAGCGAAGAAGTCGACGTTTTCATAGACCGATAGCGTATGGTAGAGGTTTTTCCCCAAACCTTGCGGCATCCAGGCGATTTTCGGGCATACCTGCTGGCGGTGACGAACGTCGCGCATATCGCCGCCGAGCACCATCACGTTACCCTGCTCGATGGCCCGCGCCCCGGCGATAAGCGAGAGCAGGCTTGATTTGCCGACCCCGTCCGGGCCAATCAGGCCAACCATACGCCGCGCCGGGATCGCCAGGTTGATATCGCGCAACGCGATGGTGGCGCCAAACTGCTGGCCAACGTTTTCCAGCAGGGCGACGGGGGGCGAAGTATCCTGCGGCGTCAGTTTCATTGCGGCAACCTCACCGTCAGCGCTTCAGGCCAGCTTTTCTGCTTATCCAGTCGTACCCAGGCCATCCCAGGCAGGCCGGTTTTGACATATTCCAGATGCTGCTCCAGTAGCTCTGGCGGAATGCGCGCCTTGACGCGGAACATCAGCTTGAGCCGCTCGTCGCTGGTTTCTACCGTTTTTGGCGTGAATTGCGCGACGCTGGCGACAAAGCTGATATTTGCCGGGATCACCAGCTCTGGAGCGGCATCAAGGATCAATCGCGCTTCACTGCCGAGCGCCAACAGGCCCGCCTGCTCCGTTGGCAGGAAGAAGGTCATATAGACGTCAGCCAGGTCGACCATGTTCAATACCCGCCCTCCGGCGGCCAGCACTTCGCCTGGCTCAGCAACGCGATACTGGATGCGGCCGTCGCGCGGCGCTTTCAGTTGGCTATCGTCAATATCGGCGAGGATCCGCCGATGGGTCGCTTCGGCGGCTTCAACGCGGGTTTTAGCCTGAATAATGCTGGTACGAGCGGCTTCAATGGCGGCGCGGGCGGCAGAGACCTGCGCTTTCGCCGATTCCAGCGCCGCGCGGGCGCTTTCAGCGGCCGCGCGATCGTCATCCAGCTGCTGAGCGGAGACGGCGCCACGTTGCGAAAGGGTACTGGAACGGACGTGGCGTTTAGCGGTGGAATCGAGCTCCGCCTGGCGCTGCTTCACCACCGCTTCGGTGGCGCGCATTTCGCTCTGCCGCTGGTCGAGTAACGCATTGGCGGCGGCAACCGCGCTTTGCGCTTCTTTGATTTGCGCGGCGGCTTCGAGGCGCTGCTCATTGAGTACCCGCGTATCCATCCGCGCCAGCACATCGCCTTTATGGACGAACTGCCCCTCTTTGACCAGAATCGTCTCGATACGCCCGGCAATTTTGGTGGCGATATCGACTTCCGTCGCCTCGATGCGGCCATTACTGGCGGCGAAGCCCGGCGGGAGCCCGGCCGGGCGCAACATCCACCATGCTGCGGCGATAACCACCGCTGCAACTACGATATACCCGGTCCAACGTCGTTTGTTCTTATCCATACGCGACTCGCTCTGTTCCATATTGCTGAGTGGTGCGCGTTTCGCTATTTCGCCCGGCGGGACGATAAAAAAGGGGAGATAAGGCCGTCCGGCGCAAAATCCTGTTACGTTGCCAACCGGTGGGGAAGATGTGCTTTTAGAGTGGTCATCATCAGCAATCCTGGCCTTAAATGAAACACGCATATTTATAATCTGGATACTAACATCGGTAGCGGCAAAGTCCATATATAAACTATGGAATTGCGAACCCCTCATTGTAATGGCTGAGAACTACGCTATCCCTATGATTTTCTTCGTCTGGTTGACCTGCGGCAACTCATGTATGATCGGCAACCCCGAAATAGACTAACGCCCGGCGAGCGCTTTATTCATGAACGATGAAAGCAAAAAATATATCTCTGTTATTTTTAAGGAGTGGCTACCGCTGTATGACAGCCTGACGCCAGCCGTTAAGGAGGTACTTAAAAATATCGCAGAGGAACAATCGGAAGCGTTAGCGGCCCGGTTTTATGATTTTATTTTTCAGGATCCGGATATTGCCCGCCACCTGACTTATGATTTAGTTCAGGAGCGTCTGAGCCGCTCGCTGGCGCTATGGGTGAAGGAGATCCTGACCAGCGGCAAAGCGCAGTTGCCGGCGCTGGCGGAACGGCAATATCAGATTGGCAGCATCCACGCACGGATCGGCATCCCGGCGGAGGCGGTGCTGCGCGGCGCCCGGCAAATTAAGGCCGGGCTTATCGAGTATATCCGCAGCCACGTTAACGACCGCCGGATTGCCGTCGATGCCATCTATTACGCTATTATGGCGATTAATATGGCCGTTGAGATGATGTGCCATGCCTATACCTTATCGCACTATCGGGCGACCAAAAACGAAGAGGCGTATCGCCTGTATAGTTTGATGGACAATGTCCCGATGGAATATGGCAAACAGCAGGCGGCGCTTTCCGGTTGGGAAAATACGGCAATTTTTAATATTGTTAGCGAAAATAAAGCAAATACTAACGCTACGTTATTATCTGAATCAGAATTTGGTCTATGGTTCCGCCATAAATGCGTACGCTATTTTAACAAAAATAGCCAGATGGACGAAATTGCCGCATTAATTTCGCAGGTTGACGACTTATTAATAGGTTGGCGAGCATCCGCCTCTGTCATGGATTATAAAAATACACAAAACCTGATTCAGGGGATCCATATTCATTGCCAGCAAATAGGCAGCCAACTGGGGGTGATTTTTAGCAGCTTGTCGCAGATGCAAAATGGCAAAGATGCGTTAACCAGCCTACTTAACCGCCGCTATTTGCCGGTAGTGCTGAAGCATGAAGTGACGCTGGCAATGGAGCATGAGCTGCCAATGACGGTAGCGATCGTAGATATCGATCATTTCAAAGGCATTAACGATAACTGGGGCCATATGGTCGGCGACCGGGCGATTAAACATGTCGCGGAACTGCTCAGCGATAATATCCGTTCCAGCGACTATATCTTCCGCTACGGCGGGGAAGAGTTTCTGCTGGTGCTGGTGGAGACCGGCGTGTCGGAGGCGTTTACCATCCTCGACCGCCTGCGCAAGAAAATTAGCCAATTGGCGTTTAACGTTGGCGGCGACACGCAGATCCCAATCACCGCCAGCATTGGCTATGCCGTGCACTCCGGCCATCCCGATTACAACCTGCTGTTGCGCGATGCCGATAATGCGCTGTACGCCGCCAAACGCGAGGGGCGCAACTGCGTGAAAATGCACAAAGGCAGGGTATAAAACCGAGCCCCGGCAAGCGTAGCGCGACCGGGGCAGGGCTCCGAAGCTCAGAACAGTACCGGCAGCCCCAGCCCGCGCTTCACTTCATGCAGCGTCTGCTGCGTGAGCTGGTGGGCGCGTTCGCTACCCTGGCGCAACAATTCCAGCATCATTCCTTTATCCTGACTGTAGGTAGCCCGGCGTTCGCGGATCGGCGCCAGTAGCTCCTGCAAGCAGGTTTCCAGTTCATTCTTACACTGGCGATCGCCCAGCCCGCCGCGCTGATAGTGGGCTTTCATCTCGCCAACCCGCGCCTTATCGCTATGGAAAGCGTCGAGATAGGTGAACACCACGTTGCCGTCGACATGCCCAGGATCGCTGACTCTCAGGTGTGTCGGGTCGGTATACATCGCGCTGACCGCGCGGTGAATCTCCTCTTCACTGGCCGATAACGTCAGCGTATTGCCCTGCGATTTCGACATTTTGGCATTACCGTCGATGCCCGGCAGGCGGCTCACTTCGCTGAGTAACGCTTTGCAGTGGCGCAGTACCGGTTCGCCGGTGAGGCTATTCATTTTGTGAACGATTTCATTGGTCTGCTCAATCATCGGTAGCTGATCGTCGCCCACCGGCACCAGCTCGGCTTTGAAGGCGGTGATATCGGCGGCCTGGCTAATCGGATAGGCGAGGAAGCCAACCGGCAGCGAGCGGGCGAATCCCTTCTGGGCTATCTCATTTTTTACCGTCGGATTACGTTCCACGCGAGCGACGGTGACGATATTCATATACAGCGCGCTGAGCTCCGCCAGCGCGGGCAGAGCGGACTGCAGGCAAATAGTGGTGAGCCTGGGGTCGATGCCGACGGCCAGATAATCGGCCATGACTTCGAGGATATGGTGGCTGATTTTTTGCGGGTTGCTGCCGTTATCGGTGAGCCCTTGCAGGTCGGCGATCAGGATAAACTGCTGGTGGTCGTGCTGCAGCGCGACGCGCTGGCGCAGCGAACCGACGTAGTGGCCAAGATGTAGTTGGCCGGTCGGGCGGTCGCCGGTGAGGATGGTTTGTGGATGGTTCATCAGGGACTCCTTATCAGACTGTTCAGCCGAAAGACGTCCTGGAAATAACAAAGCCGCCTTCCGGCGGCTTTGAAAATGGAAACGTGTATCGTGCCGCCTGTTATGCAGGCAGCCACCAACGACGGGGGTAGGTAACGATAACGTTTCTGTTCATCTTTTTATCCTGCCACGAAATCACGGCGGGGTAAACCTGCTTCGATTACATGGTCGAGAAGACGTTCATGATCACGCCGCCGGAGATAATCAGCGCCATGGCGATAATGGCCGCCAGGTCCGGTTTCTGCTTATAGAGGATCATGGAGCAGATGGTGACGCCGACGATACCGAAGCCGCACCACAGCGAGTAGGCTACGCCCACCGGAATGGTGCTCATCGCGCGGGTGAGGGCGAAGTAGCACAGGCCATAGGCGCAGACCACCAGCACCGAAGGCGCCAGCTTGCTGAAGCCGTTGGTTTTTTTGATCATCGAGGTGCCGGTGATTTCGGAGCCGATAGACAGCGCCAGCCATAAAAATCCGAGATTAAACATAGGGTGTTCCTTTCCTGTTAGTTGGCGATTTTCTTATCCATGGAGGCGACTGGCGCGGCGGGCGCGGGCTCTTCGCTCTCTTCGGAACCCATCTTCGAGAACAGGTTCATGATAACGATGCCGCTGGCGATCACCGCCATGCCGATGATGGCGGCGGTATCCGGATGCTGGCCGTAGAATGCCATTCCCAGCGTCGAGACCACCAGGATACCGGTGCCGGACCAGGTGGCGTATGCCAGGCCGACCGGGATATCTTTCACCGCCCTTGAGAGCGAGTAATAGCAGGTGCAATAGAGCGCAATCAGCAATACGAGCAGCAGCATTTTTGTGCTGCCTTCGCTGTTACCGAACATTTTTAACGTCGAGGTTGCCGAGGTTTCGGAGAGGATAACCAGCAGCATCCATAACCAGCATTTTGTTTTCGAAGACATCGTTAAGCTCCAGGTTCATAGTTGGGTAAGGTCATATCTTTCTGTTTTTTAAATAATCAATGGCCGCATCGGTCAGCTGCGCGTGCGGGGCCGCCGCCAGCGCTGGATTATTCACCACGTCTGTGACGGTGAGATAACGGCGCGGTTCGCCGCTGGCGGCGGCAGGCGCGGTGGGCGCGTCCAGCGTCGCCAGCAGCTCATTCATGGTGCCGAGGAAGACGCCGCAGGATTCCAGACGAGCCAGCGTGGCCTGCAGATGCCCGGTATAGGCGCTGTCGGCCTGCGCGCCGCGCAGTTGGTTGAGTTCGCTGAGCGGATCGCAGTGGTAGCGCAGCGCCAGCACTGGAATACCCGCCAGCAGCGCCTCGTGCGCGCAGCGGGCGAGCGGGCTGCTGAGCGTGCCGTTCAGCAGGTCTGAAGCCAGCGGATAATCGAGAAACGGCAGCAGTACCGCCCGCCACGGCGCCGACGGCAGGGCATCCTGCCAGCCCGAAGAGGGAATTATCTCGCCGACCTCCCGCCACGCGGCGGCGTCAGCGAGGCCATCCTCCAGCGCGAGGCGCAGCGGGTAGCCGCAGCTTGCCAGGCGCTGGCGGATAGCCGCGCGATAGCCGTCAGCGGCGGTCACCATCACCAGTACCGGCGGGCGCAGGCGCTGCAAAACACGCGCAACTAAACCTTCAATCTGTTCGTCGGTCATGGCGAGCCTCCGTTAGCCGATGAGCGTCACCTGCGCGCCGTTTTTCAACCCGGCGGCATTGGCTTCTTCGGTGTCAATGTGAAACTCCAGCGCGAAGTCATCGCGCACCCGCACCACCACTTCATCGAAAGTCAGCTGGCGCTCGCCGTTGCTGCGCACGCTGACCTTCTGGCCATTGCTAACGTTGAGTCGGCGCGCGTCCTGCGGCGACATGTGAATATGCCGCCAGGCGCAGATCACCTGCGAATGGAGTTCAACGTGACCAGCGGGCCCAATCAGCAGCGCGCTACCGGCATTCTCCAGCTGGCCGGACTCACGAACTGGCGCCTTAATCCCGAGCGTGAAGCAGTCGGCGCGCGACACTTCCAGTTGCGAAACCGGGCGGGTCGGCCCGAGGACACGGACGTTGGTCAGCGAGCCCTTCGGCCCGACAACGGTCACGCACTCCTGGGCGGCAAACTGCCCCGGCTGGCGCAGCGGTTTAAACGGCGTCAGGCTGTAGCCTTTGCCGAACAACGCCTCGACGTCCTGTTGCGCGAGATGGACGTGGCGGTTGGAGATCCCCACCGGGATCGCCGGCGCCGTTGCGCTCAGGCGGGCGGCGATTTTTTCGCGAACCAGGGTGTCGATCATGACTTCTTCCCTTTCTTCAGCGCCGGATGTTTATCTTCCGTTTCGTTCGGGGCGGCAGGGGGGACGATAGGTTCCGGGGCGGGGATAACCACCGGTTCGGCCGTTTTTTGCTCGCGCGGCGGGTTGCCTTTGAGGTTGCTTAACGCTTCAACCACGCAGCGCTCCGGGCGGGCAATCACCAGCGACTTCACGGTGTGCTCGGCGCCTGCGACCGCCACGCCGCGTTCAATGGCGGTGTGGATGGCGCTGATCTCCCCTTCAAAGCAGACGCTCACCAGCCCGGAGCCTGGTTTGCGATAGCCAATGCAGGTCACTCCCGCAGCTTTACAGGCGGCGTCGACGGCCTGAATGGCGGCGACCCATCCTCGCGTTTCAATTACGCCTAAACTTTTCATGGTCGGCTCCTGTTAATGGCGGACTAAGCGAATATCAAAATCAAATTGCTGGAAGAAGGTTTCCAGCCGGTCCAGTTCGTCCGGTGAATAAGACGGGTCCTGGGTAATCGGGTAGGGCATATCCAGGCGTTCGTACTTTTTGCGTCCCAACTGGTGGTACGGCAGCATGTCGATGCGGCGGATATTTCCACGCTTCGCCAGCTTCTGTACGTAATCAATGGCGCCGGTAATGGCGTCGAATGAGTCGTTGTAGCCGCGAATGAGCGGCATACGCACAATGACGTTGGCGCCGGAATCCACCAGCCATTCGAGATTGCGGCGGATCCCTTCGTTGCCGATACCGAGCATCGCTTTGTGGTGTTCGCTGTTAATCTGCTTAAGGTCGAACAAGAAGGTGTCGGTGACCGGCGCCAGCTTCTGGTAGTTGGCAAGCGGGGTGGTGCCCTGGGTTTCGACGGCGGTGTTAATCATCATTTTTTTGCATTCGCTGAATAAGGCGACGGCAAAATCGGTCTGCAGGCTCATCTCGCCGCCGCCGATGGTCACGCCGCCGCCGGAGGAGATGTAGAAGTCGTAGTCCTGCATGATGATCTCCATCAGCTCGCTGACGGTGACGTCCTTGCCCATAATGTCCAGCGCGTTCTGGGTGCAAATCTCTTCGCATTTGCGACAGCCAATGCAGTCTTTATTGCGGTTGACGAAGTGCTTCATTTCGCCGTTCTCTTCCGCCCGATAATGAATACCCGCCGGACAGACGCTGACGCAGTCGCCGCAGTTAATGCATTTGTCGTGCGAGAACATCACCTGGAACTGGCTGTTCAGCCCTTCCGGGTTGGCGCACCACGGGCAGCGAATGTTGCAGCCCTTAAAAAACACCAGCGTGCGAATGCCATCGCCGTCATAGATCGAATATTTCTGGATATTGAAAATTCGGCCCGTTAATTCTTGTTTTGCGATCACGCTTGCCTCCCGCTCCGTCCCGTTACGGGACGGAGAACTTCCGGTTATTTCTCAAATACAGCTCATTTAATTCTCTTTAAGAGAACTAGAACTTCTCAATCACCGTACGGCTGATGATCTCGTCCTGGACCTCTTTGCACAGCTCAACGAAGTAGGCGCTGTAGCCAGCGACGCGAACGATCAGGTCGCGGTATTTCTCCGGCTCTTGCTGCGCCTTCTTCAGCACTTCGTTATCGACGTAGCTGAACTGCATCTGGCCGTTGCCGAGAATCGAGGCGGTACGCAGCAGGGTAATCAAGCCGTGGCGTCCTTCCGGGGTATCCAGCAGCCCTTTGAGGAACTTGAAGTTGTGCACCATGCCGATGTTCATGGTTTCCACGTTCATCTTGCTGACCGACTTGATAATCGCCGTCGGGCCTTGTTTATCCGCGCCCTGGGTTGGGCTGATGCCGTCGGAGAGCGGCATCCACGCCAGGCGGCCGTTCGGCGTGGCGTTGGTCAACTCGCCGATTGGCGTGTTGTTGGAGATAGACAGGGTGCCGTGGCTGAGGGTCGAGTAGAGCATCTTGTACTTACGGCACTCTTTCTCGGTCCATTCGGTAATATCCAGCGCGTACTGGTCGACGTAGTTATCGTCGTTACCGTATTTCGGCGCGTTCAGGCAGTCGCGGCGCAGCGCTTCGTAACCTTCAAAGTTGGCCAGCAGCGCATCGCGGATCTGCTCAAGGGTGTATTTCTTCTCTTCAAACACCAGCTTGCGGATCGCCGCCATCGAATCGACGTAGGTCGCCAGGCCGGAGAAAATCAGCCCCGGACCGTGGTTGACCATCGCGCCGCCGGCGGCGACATCTTTGCCGCTCTCCATGCAGCCCTCGACCAGCAGCGACATCAGCGGCTTCGGCGCCACATCGCGGTGGACGCGCTGGCTGATGACGGTGCCGATGGCCGACAGGCGCACGATATGGGCAATCTGCTGTTTCACCGCCGCGTCGAAATCGTCGAAGGTGCGCAGGTCGCGCAGGTCGCCGGTATCCAGCCCCTGATAGCTATCGAACAGCACCATCCGCCCGCGGTTGAGCACGAACTCGATAGCGATAGGCCACTGGGTGTAGCCGGTGGAGGTCCACTGGTAGATGCGCCCGGATTTCTGCGGCTCAACGCAGCCCATCAGGCAGTAATCGCGGGCGTCTTCAAAATCGAAGCCTTTGCGCAGCATCATCTTGATGTGGGAGTCATCGAAGTGGCAGGCCGGGAAGCCCATTCCCGCCTTCACCACGTCGACGATTTTTTCCATGTATTTCTGCGGCGACTGGTTGTGGATACGGCAGGCCAGCGACGGCTGGTAAACCTTCACGAAGCGCACGGCGTCCATAATCAGATAGGTCAGGTCGTTACAGGCATCGCCGCCGCTACGTTTCTGGCCGCCAACGGTGAGGTTGATAAACGGCTGATAACCCGCGAAATATTTCGCTCCCAGCTCGCTCGACATCCACATCAGTTCGGCGCATTTGATGATGAACGCCTGCAGCAGCTCCAGCGCGGTGTCGTGGGTCAGACGGCCTTCGCGGATATCGGCTTCGAACATCGGGTAGCAGTACTGGTCGACGCGCCCCAGCGACAGCCCGGTCTGGTTTTCTTCGATTTCAAACAGTGATTCGACGGTCCAGATACTCTGCAGCGCTTCCTGCAAGGTCTTCGGCGGATTGGCCGGCACGTTTTCGTTGACGTCGGCGATGGTCAGCAACTCGGCGCGGCGCTGGGCGTTTTGCTCTTTAGCCGCCAGTTCGCGGGCGTGGGCGGCGATGCGGCGGGCGTAGTTGACCACCCCTTCACAGGTTTCAATCGCCGCTTTGTAGTAGTAGATACGGTCGATATCTTCCGGGTTTTCCATGCTCAGGCTGGCCAGATGCGCTTCGGCATCGGCTTTAATGCCGTTCATCCCTTTGGTGAATAGCAGCACGTCGTAGCCCGGACAGGTATCGCCGCCGCCGTTAATCTGGTGATAGGAGAGATCGCTGACGAAGGTCTCGCCGCTGAAGGCCCAGACGCCGGCCTCACGGTATTGCGCTTCGCAAATCTCGTCCAGCGAACGCCCTTCCCAGAACGGGACGATCTCTTCGCGAATGGTTTTTTTATCCGCTTCGCTGATTTCAAACGGATCCTGCGGGCGGGTGCTCATGGTGTCGAGCTCATCGCGTACCCAGCGCCAGGCGATATCCGGCGAGAAGGCGCCCGCGCGCGGCTTGCCGCACGGATGGCCGACGATCAGCTCATCGTCCTGAATCAGAATCGGCGCGGTTTCGCAGGCGTGGCGGAAAGCTTTGGCGCGCAGCAAAATGGTCGGCATGCCAGGGTTGGCTTTGACCACTTCGGTAAAGGCCAGCGCGCGATAGATAGAGACGCTCGGGCGCACCGTCAGGTAGTGGTTACGCAGGCGCTGCATACGCGGGGTTAAGCCTTCCATCACCGGCGTGTCGGCGCAGGCGGCGAACGGCGCGTGGTTGACCTGCTGTACGCCGCTAAACAGACGCACCGGCAGATTCAGCGCGTTAAGGTTGCGCTGGGCGCTGATAAACATCGCCGAGAGTTCGTTCACTTCGGCGTTGTCAAAAGCGGCGCCGCGCAGCATGGCGTCGAGCATCGGATAGCCGTCAATGGCGCAGGCGGCGCGGACTTCGCTCAGTTCCGCCAGCTTGAACCACAGGCACTCCACGATTTCATAGGCCTGCTGGGTATTCAGCGCGCCGCTGTTGATATCGCGCTGGAAGTAAGGCAGTAGCGCGATATCCGCCCCTTGCGGGTTAACCGCATAGCTGCCGTTGTCCAGCTGTAGCGCCAGCTGGAACAGATAGAATGCCTGGCAGGCTTCTTTGAAATTACGCGCCGGATGGGCCGGAACGTGGTGCAGAATGGCCGCGCTATCGAGCAGCTCGGCTTTGCGATAAGCATTGGTTTCCGCGGCCGCCAGCTGTTCGGCGCTGTTGGCCAGATTTTGCGCCAGCGCGAGCAGGGCGTCGCAGGCGTAGATGGCGGCGCGGCAGCCGTTGACTTCATCCATACCGCTGCGGCTAACGGCGCTGCCGAGGGCGCGGGTTTTCTCTTCTAACTGGTGTTTAATCGCCAGCACGCCTTTTTCGACGACCAGTTTGTAATCCGGTGAATCGAGATCGCTGTTGAGGTTGAGGAACTGGAATACGGATGGGCGATGCGCGGCGCTTTCATCATGGAAAATCGCCCCGTGCGGTTTACGGGTCTGGTTACCGACGATCAGTTCGTCGGCGCTGATGGTCAGCGGCAGCTGGCGCATCAGTTCATAGAAACGGCGAGCCGGTTTGACGGCGGCGGGAATGCCCGCGATATCGCTATCCAGCGCGCTGAGGATCGCGGCGTGCTCGGTGCACAGGGTGCTTGCCTGCGAGCGTAAACGGTCTGCCAGCACTTTGACGCGCGGCGTTAAGCTGTAGTGTGCCATGGGTAAGGTTCTCCAAATCTTGTTATCAGTGGCCCTGTACGGGATGACCGGACCAGGCCCGGCGATAAAGCTCGGTTAACGTGTTAGTGTCCGGCGCGCGTGGGTTGGTAGGGGTACAGCTGTCGCGCAGCGCCTGGCCGACCATCTCCGGCAAACGGCGTTCGAATTCAGCCGCCTCAATGCCGGTGTCGCTAATGCCGGAGGGCATGCTCATCTCTTCTTTTAAAGCCTGAATGGCGACCAGCAGGCTGGCGACGCCCTGGCGCGGCGAGGCGGCTGGCAGATCCAGTAGATGCGCCAGACGGGCATATTTCGTTGCCGCAAGGGTGTCGCACTGACCGTCGAAATCGGCGTTCCAGGCGACGACTTGCGCCATCAACAGGGCGTTGGCGCGGCCATGTGGCACGCGGAAGACGCCGCCGAGGGCGTGGGCCAGGCTGTGGGTTATCCCAAGCGAGGCGTTGGTGAAGGCCATCCCCGCCATGCAGGAGGCGTTATGCATCTTTTCGCGCGCCTGCAGGTTGTCGCCGCTGCGCCAGCAGGTCGGCAGATAGCGAAATACCTGCTGCACCACTTTCTCCGCCAGCGCGTCGGAAAAGTCGCTGGCGGCGCGGGAGACGTAGGCCTCAAGGGCATGACACAGCACGTCCATGCCGGTGTCGGCGGTAATCGCCGGCGGCACCGAAGCCACCAGCGCCGGGTCAAGAATGGCGATATCCGGCAGCAGCGACGCATCCACCAGTACCAGCTTTTCCGCGTTGGCTTTCACCACCGAAAAGGCGGTGACTTCCGAGCCGGTACCGCTGGTGGTTGGGATAGCGACAAAGCATGGACGCGGGCGGTCAGTCTGCGGACGGGTTTGCGCCAGGGAGAAAATAACCGCTTTGGCGGCATCGATTACCGAACCGCCGCCGAGCGCGATAACCAGATCCGGGTAGTGGTTATCCATTAACTTCATGCCGCGCACTACGGTGGCGATATCCGGATCCGCCACCACGTCGTCCCACATCTGCCAGGCGATCCCGCGCTGGCGCAACAGGGCGGTGACGCGCTCGGCGAGACCAAACTTGACCATCGCTTTATCGGTCACCAGCAGCACGCTGCGGGCGGAAAGTTCGTTCAGCACCGAGAGGGCGTCCTGACCGAAGCAAATCCGCGGTTTCAGTAAAAATTCACTCATTGGGCTATTCACTCCTGTTAGGCGTCCCGAAACACGTTCTCGACAATGGCGACCACCGACATCGCTTTGTAGCGGTCTTTATTGAGCGCGAAGTACTCTTCCGCCAGCACGATGTCGTGCATGCCGGCGCCGACGTTATCGACGGCAACCCAGGTCTGGTCTTTCATCGGCTGCTGTTTGTCATCTAAGCGGGTGATCAACAGCAGGTTGCTGCCGCGTAGCTCATCGCATTTCTGCGTGGCGACGACATGGCCGGTTACCTTTGCGAGAATCATCGTTTATCGCCTTATATCAGTGCGTTACTTAGCGAGGCGCTCCAGCACCTGGCGAATAACGCGTTCCACATTTTGTTCGTTGATTTCACCTTCCATACTGGCGGCGCCTGCGCTGGCGAAACGGTCATCGTTGCCTGCGGAGCGCGCTGGCGCGGCGTTCGCCGGAGCGTTGAAACGCGCGTCATCAAGAATGCTGCGCTGCGGATCGCTCGCCGGAGTAACGATGGTTGGCTGGGGCTCAGGGCGGCTGCCCGGCGCGCGAAGCTCGTCAATCGAACGCACGCCATAGCCGACTTTGCGGATATTGAGCAGGTTCATCGGGCCGACGTTGTCGGAGCTGGAGCCGCCGCCGACCGCGCCGCAGCCGAGAGTCAGCGCCGGAGAGATGTTGGTGGTCGCGCCGATACCGCCGAGCGCCGCCGGAGTATTAATCAGAATGCGGTTGACCGGTTTTTCGAGGCTGAACTGGCGGATGACGTCCTGATTACGGGTGTGGATCACCAGCGTATGGCCAAGTCCTTCGTTGGTCAGCAGCTCCACCACGCGGTGGCAGGCGGCTTTCCAGTCCTCTTCCACGTACAGGCCGAGTACCGGGCACAGTTTTTCGCGCGAGTAGGGGTTTTTCGGCGATACGGTGGTCTGCTCGGCGATCAGTACTTTAGTGCTGGCCGGGACGCAGAATCCCGCCATCTGGCTGAGGTACAGCGCGGTTTTGCCGACCACTTTCGGGTTGATGGTGCCGTTCGGGCGCAGCAGTAGCGCCGCCATTTTCGCCGCCTCATCTTCATTCATGAAGTAGACGCCCTGCGCTTCCAGCTCGCGGTGGACCTCGTCGTAAATGCAGCGTTCGACGATAATCGACTGTTCGGAGGCGCAGATCACGCCATTATCGAAGGTTTTACTGGTGACGATATCTTTCACCGCGTGGTGGATATCGGCGCTGCGTTCGATAAACGCCGGGCCGTTACCCGGGCCGCCGCTGATGGTCGGGGTGCCGGAGGCGTAGGCCGCGCGCACCATGCCTTCGCCGCCGGTGGCGAGGATCAGCGACACGTCTTTGCTGTGCATCAGTTCGGAGGTGGCTTCGAGCGTTAACTGGGTGATGCCGTCGACGCTGCCTGCCGGCGCGCCGGCCGCTTCTGCCGCGCGTTTGACGATTTCAATCGCCTTCCAGCTGCACTGACGCGCGCCCGGATGCGGGGAGAAGATAATGGCGTTACCGGCCTTGAGGGCGATCAGCGCTTTGTAGATAACCGTAGAGGTTGGGTTAGTTGAGGGGACCAGCGCGCAAATCACGCCGAGCGGCACGCCCACGTCCATCACTTTTTTTACCGGGTCGTCATGAATGATGCCAACGGTCTTCATATCTTTGATGGCGTCGTAGACGCGCAGCGAGGCGAAACGGTTTTTCAGCACTTTGTCCTGCCAGTTGCCAAAACCGGTCTCTTCCGCGGCCATTTTCGCCAGCGCTTCGGCGTGGTGCGCTGCTTCCTGGGCCACGTTTTTCACGATGGCGTCGATTTGCTGTTGCGAAAAGGTGGCCAGAATCGCCTGCGCCTTTTTGGCGTTGCGCACCAGTTCCCGCGTGTTCTGCCGGGATTGCAAATCGTTATCCAGTTCAATCATGAGTCTATCCTTCATCAGACGAAAAGAGTGGAGACGGGGCGCGCCCTGTCAGGTCATGCTTTGTGCTGCGCCGCGATTTTTTCGATGTCGTTATGTGGACGCGCAATGACGCGAGAGCTGACGACTTCGCCGATGCGTTTCGCCGCTTCCACGCCGGAGTCGACCGCCGCGTTGACCGCGCCGACGTCGCCTTTCACCATTGCGGTGACGAGGCCGGAACCGACGTTTTCATAGCCGATAAGCTCGACGTTGGCGGCTTTACACATCGCGTCCGCGGCTTCAATGCAGGCCACCAGACCTTTGGTTTCGATAAGACCAAGCGCTTCTTTCATCAGGTTTCTCCGTTAGTCCGCAATTTTGTAATGCGAGACGATTTTGTTGATGTCGTTATGCGGACGGGCGATAACCAACGAGGTCACCACTTCGCCGATGCGCTGCGCCGATTCCACACCGGAATCCACCGCTGCTTTCACCGCGCCGACGTCGCCTTTCACCATCGCGGTGACCAGACCGGAGCCGACGTTTTCATAGCCGATAAGCTCGACGTTGGCGGCTTTACACATCGCATCCGCCGCTTCAATGCAGGCCACCAGACCTTTGGTTTCAATCAGACCTAATGCATCACCCATTTGTGTTCTCCTGGCCTTCAGGCCTTGTGTTTAATGACGATTTTGTTGATGTCGTTATGTGGACGCGCGATGACCAGCGAGGTCACCACTTCGCCGATGCGCTGCGCGGATTCCACACCGGAATCCACCGCCGCTTTTACCGCGCCGACGTCGCCTTTCACCATCACGGTGACAAGGCCAGAGCCGACGTTTTCATAGCCGATCAGTTCGACGTTGGCGGCTTTACACATCGCGTCCGCTGCTTCAATACAGGCCACCAGACCTTTGGTTTCGATAAGCCCCAATGCATCACCCATCGTGATTTCCTCCAGAACAGGTTTTGTTATTCGGGAAAACCGTCCGCGTAACGGCATCAACACGCGGAAGCGGCGTTCGGGGTTCACTATAGGGAATGGGGAAAGAAGTGAAATTTAAATCCGTGAGGATGAATATTTTAGGTTTTTACTCTGTGATTTAGCCTTATTTAGCCTTCTGTTTATCTGTTCGTTCTGTTTTATGCGTATTGATTTTTATGATGATATGGCGCTTTTTTAGGCTATTTATCGGCGGGAGATGAATGTTAATAAGATGCTAATTACTTGCCAGCGGTTAGTAATATAGCCATGGGATAATTGTGGGTATGCTCATGTTTTGGCGTCGAAGCTAAATGCAAAACGTGCGCTTTTAGCATCGTGGAAAGAGGGGGCAATAATGGCGCGTGAGCGAGGGCGCATTTTCCTCGCGGCGGTACAGGGGGGGGATGGGTTAGTTAAGCGTGCTGCCGGACTTCAGCGTGCAGATGTAGAGCGGCGAGTTGATAGAACTCAGCAGGATAGCTTTGTCGTTAAGCTTCTGCGCGTTGAGGAACAGGCCATCGTGGCTGTCGGACATCTCGCGCATGAAGTAGTCGAAGATGACATTGGGCGATTCGTCGATGGATGAGGCGCTGGATTCCCATTTTTTAATGCGGTAGTGGCGTTCGGTTGCTGAGATACGTTGGCTGGTGTAGCTGAATTTGACGTAGCGCTGCAGATAGAGCCAGCCGGCGGCGGAATCGGTATAGCCTTCCACCACCATCGAACCGTTACCGTTGGCGGCAAAATTAAAATGGATATTGCCATTCACATTCTCTTTTTCCATGTTTTCAAAACGCATGATCGCTTTGGTGGAGCAGCTCATCACGCCGTCGTTGGCATCCGGCAGCAGGCGCCAGGCGCTAAACCCGGCGGCGGCGATAAACGCGAGGGCGGAGAGGGCGAAAAAGGGGCGGGGCGCGAGTCTCATTGCGGCTTCCAGGAGTAGTAAAAGTAGTTATCGCAATAGCTAAATGGGTTGTCTTCGTGCATCGCGCAGTGGGCGAGAAATACCCGGCCCAGGCCGTTAGTCTCCAGCCGGTCGCCGTAGAAGAAAACGAAACGCTCCCCCGGCTTGCAGCTGAGCTTCAGCCGCTGACGCACCTCATCAAAATTCTTACCGTAGGCCGTGGCGGAAACCGAACGCAGCATTTCATCGCTGGCCAGCAGTTCGCACTGGCTGTGGCTCATCAGCGTCAGATTGATTGGCCGGGCGACGTGGGTGCCGGCGAGACTAAATGCCACCAGCAGCAGGGCGATGAGCAACAGACAGCCGCCGGCCAGATACCAGCACATACCGCGCGCATGTAGAGATGCGGTGGGCGGCGTTGGCGCCGCAGCGGGGGCGGCTTCATCAGGCGTAGCGCATGTGAGAACGGCATCGGCGGGCGTCGGCTCGGCGTCGAGCAGTTCGATGCTGAGATCCTGATTCAGCTGCAGCATGCCGCGCGACACGGTGACAATAATGTTATCGATATCGTAGTGGCGGAAGGTTTTGCGCAGCATGCTCAGGTATTGATTGAGATTGCTGTTGGATGAGGTTAAGCCGTTATCGTCCCAGACCTTTTTCAACACTTCATCGCGACTGACGACGCCGGTATGGCGAAGAAAAAAATAGAGCAGCGCGTTGGCGGTAATGGATAGCTGGCTATCCGGCTCATTGCCGCCCGGTAATGTTAGGGTGCCGTCCGTTGCGTCATAAATGAGACGGGCATTGATGTTGTAGCGCATCGCGGCCTCACTCTACTCGCTTCACGCGGGAAGCGTCATTTTTGTCAGATCGTTTACCAGCGCCTGGCGGTGTTCGCTGCTCATGGTGCGCCCTTCGGTCAGTTCCGATAACCAGATGCCGTCGGCGGCGTAGCGCACCAGCGTGCCGGTTGGGCCGTTATCGAGCGCATCGCCCTGCGCCAGATGATCCAGCATCCAGTCGCGCCAGCATTTTCGCAGCACCGGTTCGTCGGGCATCGCCAGCGACAGCACCATCAGTTGCCGGCTTTCGTGGGTATCCGTCAGCTCCGGGTTGGACAGATAGCGCAAATAGGCGCGGGTAAAGCGCCCGTAAGCGATGTTATCGGCGGCCATCAGCTCGCTAATCGCCTTTTCCATAATCGCCAACAGCCGGGCGAACAGGGCGAAAATTAGCGCCTGTTTATTGGGAAAATGGTGCATGAGCCCGCCTTTGCTGACGCCAGCTTCGCGGGCGACGGCGTTCAGCGACAGGGCGGCGATACCGTCCCGGCCGGCAATCATCGCCGCCGATTCAAGCAGTTGACGATGCAAACGGACGGGGTCTTTTTTACGATGCTGGGCTTCCATGTTCATGGCCCGGATCATACCGACCAGACGGTATGATTATTCTTGATCGCTATCAATATGAGAGGGCGCTTTGCACGGCGGGATGCGGTTATTGCGTGGATGCTCACAGATTGACAGTGACCTTCCGCAGATCAGGCAGTTAGCGCGTGCGGTAATAGTGGCCTACACCGCACGCGCGGGGGGATTAATCGACCAGTTCCTTGACGATGTTCATCAGAGCATGGACATCTTGCGGGCGGGTATTGCCGCTTTGCGGATCGATAATGGAGCTGTACACGTGCGGCATGATCTGCGCGACGCCGGCCTGCAGGCAGGTTTGCAGAATCAGCGCAAAGTTATCGAGATCGATGCCCCCGGTGGGCTCAATCAGCGTCATACCGTTTTCTGCCGCGCTTTGGGCGAGCGCTTTCAGCTCCGCCAGCGACTTTTCGCCGCCCATCGGGAAAAATTTAGCCGCGTGCGCGCCCATATCCTGCATCATTCTCACCGCCGCATCGCAGGATACCTGGGCCGGAATGCCTTGGGCGCTGCGCACGCCGGTGGAGATGCGTACTTCACCGGGCGTGTCGCTGGGGCTGACCAGCGCATTAATAAAGGTTTGCTGGCCTCCGGTCGCCGCCAGCGCCCCGGCGGCAAAGCCGCTGCCGGTGAAGGTCTGGTTAACGTGAGCGGGGTGGACCTGCGCGGCGATCATTGCCGCTTTGTAAAACTGCGCCGGATCGCCGGCGCCGAGACCGACGGAAATAGAAGGCACTTCCGCCATCCAGCGGCGCACTTCTGCAACGCCTTGTTCGACGCTGGTAAATTGCGCCGAGAGTACGCCAATCACCGCGTGCCCTTCGGCGGCTTCATGGATTTCCCGGGCGTTGGCGATGTCCTTCGCCAGTACATTTATCGCCACCCGCTGGCGATAAAAGTTAATCCGCTGCATGTTGCGTAATCTCCTGTAAGCGCGCGACGATGAGCGACATTTCTCCTTCGCCGACGGTGCGGGGGTCAAGGCTAAAATGGCCCTCATGCAGATAGTAGCGGCGGGCGTAAATAGCGATATCGCCGCCGCGTAGCTGAGCTTCAACCTCACGGGCGCTGAGTCCCAGTTCATTGGCGTCGACGCTGACCCGAATGCGCCAGATGGCGCGACCGGCTTCATCCTGCTCGATATCGGCGCACAGGCCGGGTAGCGCGGAAATCGCCTCGGCGAATGGACGCAGCGCGGCGGCGTCAGGCGCCGGCGCCGCCGTCCGGTAACGGTCCAGCGCGTAGACGAGACCGACCATATTCTCTTTGCCGATTTTCATCGCCCGCGCGATACCGTGGTGCTGGGCTTTACAGGCGGCGATCCAGTTGCGCTTGCCGCTAATAAAGCCTGAGGTTGGGGCGTTAAAGGCTTTCGCTCCGCTGTAGATAACCATGTCCGCGCCGCTGGCGACCCACTGGCGCAAGTCTTCTTCGGCGGCGGCATCGACGATCAGCGGCAGATTATGCTGGCGAGCAACCTGCACGAAATCGTCAATACCGAGCATGCCTTTCTGCACGCAGTGGTGCGATTTCACATACAGAAGCGCCGCCGTGCGTGCGTTCACCGCGCTCTCCAACTGCCAGCGCGCCGCCAGATTGCTGGAGCCGACTTCGACAATGCGCCCGCCGCCGAGGCGGATGGCGCTGGTGATTGGCGCGCCGTAATCGACATTATGCCCGCGCAGTATCACTATCTCGTTCGGCCACTGGCTGCTGTCCGGCATCTGCACCACCTTTTCCGGCTCACCGCGGGTGATAGCCGCCGCGACGGCGATAGCGATCCCGGCGGAGGCGCAGGAGGTGATATAGCTGTCTTCCGCACCGGTGTGGGCGGAAACCAGCTCGCCCGCACGGTCGGTTAATTTATCGATTTCGACGAAGGCCCCCGCCGCCTGCGCGGTGGCCTGCATCACTTGCGGGTCGACGGCGGACACGCCGAGGATGGTCATTTTGCCGCAGGCGTTAATCACCCGTTTTAAGCCCAGTTGCTGGTAGATATTGCCGTTCATGATTTACAGCACTCCCAACAGCGAGCAGACGATGCTGATAGCAACGATTGACAGTAAAATGGTGGTGTAGCGCGGCCCTTTTTTCAGTAAGTAGAAATAGATAGCGAACACTGCCGCCAGCGGCAGCAGGCCGGGGGCAATCGAGTCGAGGATCTGCTGGACCACCACTTCCGAGCCTTTAAGCGCGCTGATTTTCAGCGGGGTGGTGATTTTGACGTAGCTTGCCGACAGCGCGCCCATCATGATGAGACCCAGCACGTTGGCACCGTAAATCAATTCTTTAATTCGCCCCCCTTGCAGCAGGCCGATAATGGAGTCACGGCCCAGGGTGTAGCCTTTATGCACCAGTCCGTAGCTTATCGCCATGGTGATCGCCGGGTAGAGGATCAGCGGGGCGATCCCGCCGAACGCGCTGCCGCTGGCGGCGAAGGGGATGAAAATGGCAATCAGCAATGGCATCACCGCGGCCCAGATAATCGAGTCGCCCATCCCGGCCAGCGGCCCCATCAGGCCGGTTTTGATCCCGGTGATTGAAGCATCGCTGATCGGCTCGCCGCGGGTTTTCTGCTCTTCCATGGCGATGGAGATACCCTGGATAACCGAGCCGAAAGTTTGCTCCGAGTTAAAGAAGTTCAGGTGGCGTTTGAGCGCCTCGGCCTGCTCCTCTTTTCCCGGGTACAGCTTTTTGATGATGGGCGTCATTGAGGCGCAGAAAATCAGGCTCTGCAGACGTTCGTAGGAGCTGGATACCTCCGCCCCCAGCCAGTAAATCAGCCAGGCCTTGGTGATATCGGCTTTGCTCAGCGCCTGGGTTTCGCGGGCGCGTTCAACCAGTTCATGTTCCATTACATCGCTACTCATCATGCAGCTCCTTCATTTTTGGCCAGGCCTTTAATCAGGAAGGCGACGCAGGTGCCGAAAATCGCCATCGCCATGATGTCCACCTTCAGGTAGAGCACCGCGAAAAATCCGCCGATAAACCACGGCAGCAGGCTCTTTTTGCCGATCACCATGATGGTGATGGCAAAGCCCAGCGCCGGCAGGATACCGCCCATAATTTCAAACGAGTGGGTCAGCCAGTGCGGCATCAGTTTGAGGAATTTTTCCACTACGCTTTGGCCAAAGTAGTTGGCGGCGAAGACCACCGGGAAGCGCAGCACCAGCCCCAGCAGCGCCGGATAGATAAAGGCGCAGCGCATGATGCCCGCCATGTTGGCGCTTTCGGCGTGTTTGTCGGCCATATGCACCCACGCGGCGTTGAGCGTGCGGCGCAGCTGATCGAGGAATACCCCGATGACGCCAAACGGGATTGCCAGCGCGATCGCCAGGTTGGGCTCCATCCCGGCCTTCACGGCGATCGGAATGGCGATACAGGCGGCCAGCGCCGGGTCCGACGGCACGTTGCCGCCCGGCGTGGAGGTCACTCCAAGATAGACCAGCTGCATACCCGCGCCGATGATCATCGCGGTTTTCATATCGCCCAGCAGCAGGCCGACGAATACGGCGATCACCACGGGCTGCAGCAACATGGCGGAGAAGGTATAGCCTAAACGTAATCGGGCGAACCAGTAATACAACCCCATCAGGCTCGCAAAGAGTAAGGTATCCATAGTTTTTACCTTTTTATCAACTGGTTAGAATTTTTTCAGGATGTCGTCCAGTGACTGTGGTTTATCTTCCGGGATGGTCTGAAAGAACACCTGAATGCCGCTATCTTTCAGAGCGCCGAGGATGCCGACGTCTTTTTCATCAAGGGTGATGTTCTGGAACACGGCCTTGCGGTTCGGCCCGCCGCCCAGCCCGCCAACCTGAATCGTCTGCACGTCAAAGCCCAACTGAACGGCTTCCTGAACGGCCGACAGTGACGGGAACAGCACCAGCACATTGCCATCGCCGAGCTGATTCTCTTTCCAGGCGGCGGCGAAGCTGGCGTTGCCGTAACAGTCGACTTTGATGTTCGGCGGCGCGGCCATTAAATAGATATTTTTCATAAACGGATCGGCATCCAGCTCGTCGCTGACCACGGCGATACGATTGGCCTGCGACTGGCCGACCCATTTGGTGACGACCTGACCGTGGATCAGACGGCTATCGATACGACATAAAACGATTTTTGCCATGATGGGCTCCTTACGAGGTTAACTGGTTCACGTGGGCGACAACGTCGCGGCAGCTGCTGCGTCCGGCTTCGACCAGCGCATTAACGCAGCCGGTGAGCGGACCCTGTTCGCGCAGATCCAACGCCTCCAGCAGCAGCGAGGCGTTAAGCCCGCAGACGACGGCGATGGGATAATCCGCGCTCAAGCGCGCGGCGACGTTGGAGGTGGTGCCGCCGAGAAAATCGGTCAAAATCAGCGATCCTGCAGGCATCGCCTGCACGGCCGCTTCGACGCGCTGATAAAACTCGCCGAGGGTATCGACGGGCATAAGCGCGATTTCGCTGACGCCGGCGATTTCGCCGGTCACCATGCGCAGACTGTCGCAAAGTTGCGTGCCCCAGCCGCCGTGCGTCAGCAGCAGAATCTGGGGTAACTGGGTGGTAGGTTCAGTGGATGACAAAGTGGCCTCCTGGCGCCGAATCGTTGACGCACTAATAAGAGCAAAGCGCGTGCCACAATTTGTGTCATCTACCAAAGAGGAAAGGGCTGGCGGGCCGCAAAGCCGCGCCAGAACAGGCGTTAACTAAATAATAATTCGTAGATATAAATGTACTCGGCATCGGATAAACGGATGGCGTAGGCCTCTTCAACCGGATGGAAAGCCGATTTGATGACACTAAATGCCTGAGCGTCCATATCCGGCCGCGTTTCCAGCGCCATCTGTAACGGTTTACGGTTAATCACGATACGCTCGACCATACAGCAGCAGTGGATCAGAAAGCGTAGTGTCACCTGGCGGTTAGGCGCGATGGCCAGCGTGTTCCTGAGCTGATTCAGGATCCCTTCCATTTCTTTTAATATGCGCTGCGGATTGAGCACCGAAATATGGTTGATAATGCTTTCCATGGTCAGGGCGCTGATAAACCGTGAAGCGCTGCGCTCCATCTCCAGACGACGTTCACTGCTGGACAAATCGGGGGTCAGCAGGCTGAGCACCAGCTCCGGCCCCTGCTCGGAAAACAGCTCCTCCAGCGAGATAAACGGGATATCGGGCAGCCCCGGCTGGAATGTCCCGACAATACCCGCCAGCCGTTCATGCGCCCTGATCGCCTGCTGCAGGCGCTCCGGGCTGCGAACTTCGTTGTAATCGAGGATAACCATCCGGGTATCCTGCGACATCAGCTCGCCAAAGCTCTCCTCCAGCACCTTTTTGATTTTTTCCGCCGTGCCCATGCCGGTAATGCAGGAGATAACCAGCACCTTGCCGGCGTTCTCCTGCTGCGGCGTGCATAGCTGGCTGGCGATACCTTTTTCCTGCATCAGATTGACCAACCGCGGCAGGTCGCCGGTTTCGTAGCTGAGATCGAGACCGATCTCCAGCAGGCTGGTCAGGGTGATATTCGGCATCAGCAGGACATCGATCTGGAACAGTTTGCTGATGGTGCTACCGAAATGGACCAGCGATCCGATGTCAACCATCAGGATCAGCCGCTGCCAGCCTTTGCTGTGGATCAGTTGGATCAGTTTTTCCAGCGTATCGTGCACCGATTGCTCGAACGGCATGTCGATAGCGTTGAACAATTCGCGCTCCAGCACCCGATTGACGTACTGCGCCATGCTGGTGGCGGTGGTGGCGCCATGGGCTATGAGGATCGCCCCGCAGTCCGGGCTGGCGCTGATGCGCTGGCGGTAATGGCGGCACTCTTTGAGGAACAGGCACAGCCAGACCACCTCGGTGGCCGGGCACTGGATATGCAGCAGATCGTTGATCTTCTTGCACAAGAGAGTGGCATTATCGTATTCATCTTTGCAGCGATCGAGGATCAGGCTCGAAGAGTATAACTGCGGGATCAGGCCGCGTTGTACGTAGCTGATGAGAGCGAGAAAGTGTTTACGCAGCGGGTTGACCAGGTTTTCCGGCAGGGCGAAGCCGAGTACCTGCTCAACGTAACCGATCAGCAGATCCACCCGCTCTTCAATCCGATCGCCATAGCGCGGGGCATGGCTGGCGTTATCGCGGCTATAGAGGCCATATTCAAAAATCGAACTGAGCTTATTTTTAAGGATCGCCAGCGTCTCGGCGGGCGGCACGTTGCTGTTGCGCAGGTTAACGTACTCGCGGGTCAGGAAGCTGTAGAACAGGTCGCTCTCCTCGACGCTGTCATCGGCAGCTGAACTTTTCAACTGCGGAAGAGTACGGGCATCGATGTTTAGCAGGGGACGGCCGTTAAACAGCGCATCGACCAGCTGTCGCTGCTCCGGCGTGGCATTGATCGGGCCGTCCGCCAGTTTGCTATCCAGTAGCAATACTTCGTTATGGGCCGCCATCCCCGAGGCCCATGCCTGGGCGCACAAAAACTGGATATCGCTTTTGAGCTGGCCGATATTGCCCTCCAGCGGCTTGTTCAGCAGCCACAGCAGCAAGGGTTTATCTACGCTTACCGTGCGTTCGATCTTGCGGCTTTCACGTTGTAAAAAGCCGATGATCAGTTCAATCTGCTCCTCAACCGAACGCTGGCGGATACTGGGTAGATCGATGGTGACCTGAATACGCCGCTGGAAGGTACGTAAGAGCGATGAACTGATGGGCTCGGTGGTGGCGCAAATCAGACGTACGGCGATATTGCGCGCCGGGCCGCTGGCGCCGAGCGGGCGATATTCGCCTTTATCCAGCAGCGAGAAGAGCTTTTCCTGCCCTTCATAGGGCAGGCGATGCACTTCATCCAGCAGCAGATAGCCGCCGTCGGCCTGTTCGATTAGTCCGCTTTTGTTTTCCGTCGCCCCGGTAAAGGCGCCCTGACGGTGGCCAAAGAGATGCGATGACAGCAGCTCCGGGTTGTTGGCGTATTCCGCGCAGTTGAAGTAGACCAGCGGCGGCCGTTTTTCACCGGCATGCTCGCAGGCGTAGCGGTGCATCAGCTCGGCAAAAAAGGTTTTACCCACGCCGGAGGGACCGGTCAGCAGGACGTGCAACCCGTGGGGATACAGCACCGCGGCTTTCCCTTTTTCCACGGCATCGTGCAGGCTGCGATCGTGGCCGATCAGCATGGCGAACGGGTCGACAGCCTCATTGTTATCTTGTGGCTGCGGCAGGAGATCGGCGAGCGTTGCCGGCTCGCGTTCGCTTTCCGTCAGCGTACGGTCGAGCAGCGTTTCCGTCGTCCGGCGATGTAAAAAGAATACCGGGCGGCCGCGCGTTTTAATCACCAGCCCGTCGCTCCACAGCTGGTTGAGATCTTTACTCACCGAGTTGCGCGCCAGCCCGAGGTTAAAGCCGATTTGCTCTGCGGTGAAGGCGTTCGAGCCCCTGGCTAAATCCTCCAGCGTCACGGCCTGGCTCAGCCTCTCCAGCTCCCGCAGTACTACCTCAATACGTCTCATCTCATTACCGGGTTGTTCAATGTCGATAGTTGAGAACATACACTATTACGCGGCGTCAGAAAGAGACCGGGGGCGAAGTTGCCGGTCTTAGCGGCCAGCAGGGTGTCCTTTCGCTGCCACAATGGTGGTTTAGGGTGGGATTGGGTATGGTTAGCGCATCTCACCGGAGGAACAGATATGTTGAGCGGATTAAATCATCTGACCCTGGCGGTCAGCCAGCTGGCGCCGAGCGTGGCGTTTTATCATCAGCTACTCGGCATGACGCTGCACGCGCGCTGGGATAGCGGCGCGTATCTTTCCTGCGGCGATCTGTGGCTGTGCCTGTCGCTGGATCCGCAGCGGCGCGTCACTCCGCCGGAGGAGAGCGACTACACCCATTATGCGTTTAGCATCAGCGAGGCGGATTTCACCAGCTTTGCCGCCCGTCTTGAGGTCGCTGGCGTAGCGGTATGGAAGCTAAACCGTAGCGAAGGCGAATCGCACTATTTCCTCGACCCCGACGGCCACAAGCTGGAGCTACATGTTGGCAACCTCGCCCAGCGCCTGGCCGCCTGCCGCGAGCAGCCGTATAAGGGGATGGCGTTTTTTGGCGAGTGATAGAGAGGCTCCCGGAGGCGGCGCTTGCCGCGCCTTTTCCGGGCTACCGGCCCGTAAACGGCTGTGAACCAGTAGCCCCGCTAAGCGCAGCGCGAGCGGGGAAATACTCAGGGGCTACCGGGCCCGCAAATAGCGGCGAGCCCGACGCCCGGTGATGTTTACCCTTCCAGATTCAGCTCCACGTTGCGCTTAAGCACCAGACGCATAATGGCGTAATACACCACGCCGACGGCCAGCCAGCTCAGGCCGAGCACTTTGGCCTCAACATCCATCTCATAAATGACAAAGCCGATAATGCACAGCCCAATCACCGGGAAGAGCAGGTGCATCACCAGATTGCGCGACTTTTGGCGGATCAGATAGTGGTTGATCACCGCCACGTGCAGCACCAGAAAGCCCATCAGCGCGCCGAAGTTCACCAGCCGACTGAGGTTGTCGATATCGCCGTAGAACCAGAGACCGGAAACCAGTGAAATCAGCGCGACAAATAAGGTACTGACATACGGGGTTTTCAGGCGTGGATGCACCTTCGCCAGCAGCTGCGGGAGCTGCTTATCGCGGGCCATCGCAAACAAGATGCGTGAAACCGCCGCCTGGGCAACCAGCGCGTTGGCGATCCCCCAGGAAATCACCGTGGACCACATGGTGACGTATTTCAGCCATTGGCCGCCGGCCAGATTGGCGGTGTCGTAGAACGCGGTATCGAGGCTGCCAAATTTCATACCCTGCGCCAGATCCGCGGCAATCCAGGTCTGGACAATGAACAGCGTACCCACCAGCATCAGGGCGCCTAACGAGGCCTTGCCGACGGTATCGACGCCGCCTTTGGTTTCTTCCGACAGCGTCGATATACCATCGAAGCCGAGGAAAGAGAGTACGGCAATCGAGACTGCGCCCATCACCAGCGGCAGGCTGAATTTATCGGCATTATACAAGGGGTCGAGCGTCAGGTGGCCTGCCCCGGCTCCGGAATAAAGTGCAATCAATCCCAGCACCACAAAAATAGTGAGCACCACGATTTCAGCAACCAAAATGGTATTATTCGCTCGCGCGGTAAAGGTAATGCCGCGTAAGTTAATCAGGCTGTTAATCGCGATAAAGCCGATAATCCAGACCCAGCCCGGAACGCCCGGCAGCATCGGCCCCAGCGCCGCCGCGCTGACGATATACAGCAGCGATGGCACCAGAATGTAGTCCAGCAATATCAGCCAGCCGGCAAAAAAGCCGACGATAGGGTGTATTCCGCGCTGAGCGTAAGCGTATACCGAACCGGAAACCGGGAATGCGCGCGACATCGACCAGTAACTCATGGCGGTGAAAAACATTGCCACCATGCCGATCAGATAAGCCAGCGCCACCATGCCCTGCGCGCCATCCCAGACGTAGCCGAAGACGCCGAAAGGGGCGATGGGCACCATAAAAATCATGCCGTAAACCAGCAGATCGCGGAAGGTCAGCGCTCGATGGAGCTCCTGTTTATAGCCGAACTGTTCAACGCTCATGCTTGCCCCCATCAATCGACAGAGAAAGCTGTTTGGCGACCGTTTTCGGCAGCGCGTAGCGGCAGGTTTTCAGCGGATCAACGACCTGGCAAATTTGTAGGTCTCCGGCGATGCTCAGCACGTTGATCGCCTCAGCCAGCGTTAATGCGGTATTGTCGGCGATGAAATGGGCCATATTACGTGCCGCAAGGGCTGCCGCATCGTCGAGGGTAACGGCGGAGGCGAGGGTGAAAATCGTTTCGTTGTTTTCCAGCATCGGTAAGGGTAGCTGACGGTTTTTAACAACGGTTAACTCGACGAGGACTTCGCCCGGCACTTCCAGACCGCAGACAGACACTTCGCCATCCCCCATCGCGGCGTGTAAATCGCCCAGCCCGAATAGCGCGCCGGGCACGTTGACCGGCAACCACAGCGTGCTGCCGGCGGCGATCATTTTGCAGTCCATATTGCCGCCGTGACTATCCGGCGTGCCGCAGGATATGGGTTCTCCTGCTGGAGCAACGCCAATGACGCCGATCATCGGCTTCAATGGCACGCGCACGTTCCCCGGGAGGACCGCATGATCCTCGACGATTGGGACGATGGTGACCGTGGGCTCATGCAGTTCATCGCCAATGACGCCGAGCTGCGGCGCGGTCACCATCACCGCCTGTTGAGCCGTCAGGGTGATGCGTTTGATGCTGACTTTTAAGCAATCGCCCGGCTCTGCGCCTTCAATAAAGACGGGGCCGGTCGCCGGGTTAATGCGCTGCCAGTCCAGTTCATTAAAGACGGCATCGGCTGAGGTAATTTGGTCGGAGAAGCAGTCGCAGGTTTCGAATAGCACTTCACTTCCACTGTTGACGGTGGCGACAGGAACGTTATCGCGCGACATGGCGTAAACCACCCGATCTTTGGTTATTTTCATTAGATTCATCCCGGTAATATTGTTGTGTTTTTTTATTTGGTATTTCCCGTCGGGGAAAGGGTGAATGTATCGGGAATATCGCAGGAAGGCAATTATGAGTGGCCTAAGAGTGTTTGCGGTGATTATTATTTAAAATCAAAATTTTATACTTGGTTGTATTAAATATAATAAAGTGGTGTATCTAATGTTTTTTTGTTTATTGTCTTATTCACTATAGCTAATTTCCTGATTTTTACTGCTCACCTGCTTATTTTGCAGCATATTATGCCAAGTATAATTAAATTGGCGATCCGCGAGATACACCCATAGTAATTATCAATAACTCTTACTATTTTCGCCAGCACTTCGACTGAGCAGAGAAGAAGATAGCAATCTCTTGCCTGGCAACGAACTGGCGCAGGGTGATAAACCCATCGCTCCGGTGAGTACAGCGTCAGCGGAAAATCACTCCATCGCCACCTTAACCGCTTCCCCCAGCTTGACCATCACCTCTTTATGCTTCTCGATCGGCGGCAGGGCGCAGTTGATCCTTAAGCAGTTACGATATTTCCCGGATGCCGAAAACAGCGATCCTGGCGCGACCTGGATCTTCAGCCGACACAGCTGCTTGGCGACGCAGACCATATCTACCTGCTCCGGCAGCTCGACCCACAGCATAAAGCCGCCTTTTGGCCGGGTGACGCAGATGCCGCAGGGGAAAAACTCCCGCAGCCAGCAGGTATAGATCTCCATATTACGCTGATAGATCTGCCGCATCCGCCGCACGTGGCGGTGGTAATGGCCTTCGCGAATAAAGTTACAGGCCGCCAGTTGGGTGGAAGGGACGTTGGTGCCGCTGGCGGCGTACTTCATCTGTAGCAGGCGATCGTAGTAGCGGCCGGGGGCAATCCAGCCGATGCGCAGGCCGGGGGCGATGGTTTTGGTAAATGAGCTGCAAAGTATCACCCGACCGTCGATATCCCATGAATGAATCGTGCGCGGGCGCGGGTATTCGGTCGCCAGCTCGCCGTAAATATCATCCTCGAAAATCACGATATCGTGGCGCTGGGCAAGGGACAGCACCGCACGTTTGCGCGCGTCAGGCATGATGTATCCCAGCGGATTGTTGCAGTTAGGCACCAGGATCACCCCTTTGATTGGCCACTGATCCAGCGCCAGCTCTAAGGCCTCGATGCTGATCCCGGATTCCGGATCGGTTGGATCTCAATGGCTTTCAGCCCCAGGCCGCGCAGTATCTGCATAGTGCCGTAGTAGCAGGGGGATTCGACAGCGACGATATCGCCGGGATGACACACCGATAGCAGCGCCAGCGATAATGCGTTGTGGCAGCCGCTGGTGATCAGCAGATCGTCGGCGGTGACGACTGACCCGCCGTCGAGCATCAGGCGGGCGATCTGTTCGCGCAGTTCGCGACGCCCGGCCAGCTCGTCGTAGTTAAGCACTTCGCTGAGGTTGTGCTGAATTGCCCGGCTCAGTTCGCGCCAGATAGGCTTAAGGCTTGGTTGGGTGACGTCCGGCGAACCGCCGCCAAAGGTGATGATCGATTTATCGTTGCGCGCATCGAGCATGGTCAACACCTGGTCCCACTGGGTGATCTCCACCGGGCGCTGCACCGGGCGCGACATCGGCGGCACCGGCGCCTGGGCTTTGCGCGGGGCGACGAAATAGCCGGAGCGCGGCTGCGGCACGATCAGCTGTTGCTGTTCCAGCGTCTGGTAGGCCTGCTGAACGGTACTGATGCTGACGCCATGCTCCTGGCTCAGGTTGCGCACCGACGGCAACTTTTCGCCGTGGCGATACAGCCCTTGTTCGATACGCTCAGCCAGCAGGCTGGCCAGATGTTGATAACGGGTCATGCTGTATCCTTAATTATCGCCATACAGATAGATAAACCAGTACAGATGGCGGTCAAAAATGGGGCATGGTGTACGTTTTAGCCAATCTGTATGTTAAAGAAAAGTGTTTTGTGAATCTGTATTGTTCTGGCCCGGATCCGTGAAGATAAAGCCTCTGGCAAGGCGAGGAGGTAGAGGATGGAATTTCACGAGAATCGGGCAAAACAGCCGTTTATCGGCTGGGTATTTCTGGTGCGAGCGATTAAAAAATGGTGGCTTCGTGGGCAAACGCGCAAAATATTGCAGCGAATGAGCGACGAACAGCTGAAAGATGTCGGGTTGCGCCGGGATCAGATTAATTAAAAAGTGCTTTTTGGCAGCCCCGGTGAGCGTCAGCGCCACCGGGGAATTACATTCACAAAATTTATCAATTGATGCTTCTACATCCTTCGTTTCTTGATACTTACCCTGATAAGTATTATTTTCCCCACAGCTAAGTGAGGAAAGTAACATGACCGAAGACGAACTGTTTGCCCGCCGCCCGATGGGGATGCGCATGGCGATGGTGGTGCGCCAGTGGCGCGCGATTATCGACAGCGCCATTACCGATACCGGCCTGACCCAGTCAAGCTGGACGGTGCTGATGCAGCTGCATCAGCTGGGGTGCAACGTCTCGGTAAGCGAACTGGCGGAAGTGCAGGGTATTGAACTGCCGCCGCTGATGCGCACCCTCACGCAGCTGGAAAAGCAGGGGTATCTACTGCGCTCAACATCGCCATACGACAAGCGCATCCGCCTGCTTACGCTGACGGCAGAAGGCCGTACCATCCTGGAAAAGCTGAACCGCGTCATTGAGACTTATCAACGGCGCGTGACGGAAACCATCCCCGATGCGGATCTCGACACCTTCAGCGCCACGTTAAATCAAATCGCCTGCAACTTGCGGACAATCCGCGAAGAAGATAACAAGATCTAAAACACTATGATGACGCCAGAACAAAAATTTGCCCGCTGGGTAAGGGTAAGTATTGCCGCTTTCCTGGTGATATTCGCCTGGTTTATCGTTGCCGATATCTGGATCCCACTGACCCCGGATTCCACCGTGATGCGCGTGGTGACTCCGGTCTCGTCGCGGGTCTCCGGCTACGTCTCGCACGTCTACGTGCACAACAATAGCCAGGTGAAAAAAGGCGACCTGCTGTATGAGCTCGATCCCACGCCATTCATTAATAAAGTTGAAGCGGCGCAAATCGCCCTTGAACAGGCCAAACTGAGCAACCAGCAGCTGGATGCGCAAATCGCCGCCGCTCGCGCCAACCTGCGCACCGCGCAGTACACCGCGCGTAATGACAAAGTCACCCTCGACCGCTACCAGCGCCTGAGCACCATGCAAAACGTGTCGCAATCGGATCTCGATAAGGTGCGCACGACATGGCAGACCAGCGAACAATCGGTCAGCGCCCTGAATGCGCAAATTCAGAACCTGCTGATCCAGCGCGGCGAGCGCGACGACAAGCGCAACGTGACGCTGCAGAAATACCGCAACGCGCTGGAAGAGGCGCAGCTCAACCTCGGCTGGACCCAGGTGCGCGCCGAGACCGACGGTATGGTCAGCAACCTGCAGCTTAACCCGGGAATTTACGCCACCGCCGCCACCGCCGTGCTGGCGCTGGTTAACAACAACACCGATATCGTCGCCGACTTTCGTGAAAAAAGCCTGCGCCACACGGCGGTGAATACCGACGCGGCGGTGGTTTTCGATGCCCTGCCGGGTAAAGTGTTCCCGGCGCACGTGACCAGCAGCGACGCCGGTATTCTTGCCGGTCAGGAAGCGGTGAATGGCCAACTGTCGCAGCCTGAGCAGTCTACCCGCTGGGTGCGCGATGCGCAGCGCATGCGGATTCACGTCGCGCTGGATCAACCTCTGGATAAGCCGCTGCCGACCGGCGCCCGCGCCACCGTCCAGTTGTACAATAGCGACGGCCCTTTCGCCCGCACCTTTGCCGGCCTGCAGATCCACCTGGTGAGCTGGTTGCACTATGTCTATTAACACCCTGGCGCACGTCTTTACCCCGCACGGCAATATCGTCTATACGGCCAATGATTTTCGTCAGACGGTACGCATTGCCGTCGCCGGGACCATCGCGCTGAGTATTTCGACCTTCTACGACGTGCAGTATGGCGTGTTTTTCGTCGTTTATCCGCTGATGCTGATGTCGTTGGTGCCGGTGTTCAACCGCCACGTCGCCCGGCAGTTTGTGTTCAGCGCGGCGGTCAATTGCGTCGAAATGGTGCTCATCGTTGGCTATCTGTCGCAGTGGCCGGTGATCATGACGTTAGTTGTGTTCGGCCTGTATGTGATGCGTTTTCGCTTCATGAGCCAGGGGCCGCTGTTCCTGCTGGGTTCGATGGGCGTGGTGTGCCAGAGCACGATGCTCAATTTTATGAGCTATCCCACCAGCAACTGGCACACGCTGATGTTCTCCAATATGGAGGCCTGCGTGATGGCGGTGGCGCTGAGCGCGCTGCTGCACTACCTGATCCCGGATGTCGAACCGCGTAAGCCGCCGCCGCGCATAGAGAAAGACGCCGCGCGGATCCGCCATGAATCGCTGCTTTCCGGCACGGTTGCGACCATTATCTTTGTGATCTTCCAGATCTGCGATCTGAGCGATTCGCTATCGGCGCTGATGGCCGGGGTACTGATCCTGTTCCCGATGCATTATCGCGGCGCGGTAATCAGCTCGATCTGGCGTGTGGCGGGGGTGGTACTGGCTTGTCTGTACATTCTGGTGGTGCAGCTGATTATCTATGATTTCAGCAACCACATGATCCTGATGATGCCGCTGATTGGTCTTGGTCTGGCCTTTAGCGCCCGCCTGCACGTGATGGAAAAAGTGGGCGCGGGCGTGGGATTCGCCAGCATCACCACTATCGGTATTATGTTTGGCCAGAATCTGCATCCGAATCAGGATCTGGTGTTCAGCGATCTGTACCGTATTACTTCAGTCACGGTATCGCTGGTGGCGACGCTGACCATGGTGTTTCTGGTCCATCGGGTACTGAACTGCTTCGCGCCGACTCGCTTTGTAGTGAGTGAATGATGTCACATCGTCAGGCCCTGCTGGCAATGGGATGATCGCCAGGGATAGCCCGCAAAATGCCGTGGGCTATCGCTTCCCGGGCGGCAAACTCAGTCATAATAGATCCCCACAATATCGGCTTCCCGGCTAGTTATAGATAATCATTATTCGTGCAGAAAATAGAAAAGGAGAAAAAACGGGAGTAAACCATCATGAAAATAAGGCAGTAGTCGCAGTGGTTGCCAAAAATAAGATATCGATATGCCACAAAAAAAGATAAATAAGTAAGGCGCATGCATTCTGATGAATTTTCGGAAAAAGGGACGTGTCTCGATAGCGGCGAACCAGGGCCTGTGGTGGCGCTGCGGGCAGATATGGATGCGCTGGGCCATATTATCGATGGGCGCTTAGAGGCCCGCCATACCTGCGGCCATGATGGTCACTCCTCGGTGGTATTAACCGCCGCTGAAGAGATCCTCGCCGAGAGGCTGGTAAAACGCGGCAAGTTAAAAGTGTTGTTTCAGCCTGCCGAAGAGCTGGGGACGGGGGCGATGGCGTTAACGGAGGCCGGGGTACTGGATGACGTGGAAATGTTATTTGGCTTCCACCTCCGGCCACTGGAAGAGTGTCCGATGGGCAAGGCCGTTCCGGCGATGTACTACTCAGCCTCCGCGACGGTGATGGTTGATTTCCACGGCAAAGCCGCCCACGCCGCTCGCCCCCATCTGGGCATAAACGCGTTGGATGCCGCTTCGCATGCGGTACAGGCGGTGAATGGCATCCATCTGGCGCCTTCACTCACCTGGAGCGCGAAAGCGACGCGTTTTCTTTGCGATGCGGGCGTCACCAACTCTGTGCCGGAGAACGCGCACGTCTGTTGGGATCTACGCTGTGAGGAAAATGACGGCATGGCGACGCTCAAAGAGCGGGTGGTGAGAGCGATTGAGAGCAGTGCCGCAGCATATGGCGCCAGTGCGGATATCCGGATCGTCAAAGAGATGCCGGCGGCGATTATCGATGAAGACGCCACGGCTATCGTGAGCCAGGCGATTCGCGAAACCTTTGGCGAGGCTGGCTTAACGGCCGCGAAAAGTACGCCGGGTAGCGAAGACTTTTTTCACTATCTGCGTTTGCGCCCGGCGGTGAAAGGCGGCTTCTGGGGGCTGGGCTGCAACCTGCAGCCGGGCCTGCATCATCCGGAGATGCATTTCGATCGCGCCGCGCTGGCGGATGGCGTGCGGGTATTCAAATCCTGCGTTCGCCAGCTGTTGGGCTGAGGCTAAGCTGCCAGCCCCCGGGTAGCTGTTGGGCATTTGGTCGGTAGCCCCGGTAAGCGTAAGCGCTACCGGGGAAGAGTCCCGGATGTCGGCTTACGTCTCATCCGGGCTACCGCGGTGCGCATAGTTCGCCAACAGGTGATAGTCATTTCCGGCGACGCGAAACAGGGCTGCCGTTTCGCCGGGTATAACCCATCGTTGCTCATCGCCCGGCATGCAGCTCAGGTAAATGCACAACCCGCAGCCGCTGCGCAGCTGGCGGGGAATATCCTTCACCTCGAAGGTCATCGCTGCCGCCTGCAGGGCTTTGCGCATCCGCACGACGCCCGCCGTTGAATGGAATAAGAATAGATATTTGCTCATTCGCGTCTCCGCTGGCGCTGGCCGATCAGCGCCGCGCCGATCGCCCCGGCAAACTGAGCGTCGGGATGGGTCGCGACCGGCATGCCAACATGCTTCTCCAGCATGCGGGCGAAGGAGACGCAGTGGCTGACGCCGCCGGTAAACAGCAGCGGTCCCTGCGCCGATAAACGGCCAATAAAGTTTGCGCTGCGCCGCGCCATGGCGTTGATCACCCCGGCCAGAATTGACTCTGGCGCGACTCCGGCGGAACGCAGGCTGATGACTTCCGACTCGGCGAACACCGTACACATGCTGGTGATGGCGTGCGGTTCTACACCTTCGGTAATGGCGTCCAACTGGTCGACGCTGGCGCCGAGGGTCCGTGAAATCACTTCCAGAAAGCGCCCGGTACCAGCGGCGCATTTGTCATTCATCAGAAAATCGCTGAGGTTGCCCTGCGCATCCAGCTGAATGACTTTGCTGTCCTGGCCGCCGATATCAATCACCGTGCGGGTTTCCGGCGCCAACAGGCGCGCGCCGAGCCCGTGACAGGAAATTTCGGTGACCTGTTTATCGGCAAAATCGACCAACTGGCGACCATAGCCGGTGAGGGTTAAGAAAGGCGTTGCCGCGAGGTCCGCGCGCAGCGTCTCCCAGGCCTCATGAATGGCATCGGCGGGGCGAAAGGGCGTCGGGCTGAGGAAACGGCGCACGATGGCGCCGTCTGCCAGCAGGATGCCTTTGGTGGCGGTGGAGCCGGAATCAATACCTACCGAGTAGATCACGCTTGCTCCTTATAGCATTTCGATAAACGCGGCGACGCGGGTACTGAGCTGGCCGAAGTCCGCCGTCGAATAATCGGTTTCGATCGCGATATAAGGAATGTCGTGCCGCAGGCGAACGTGACGCTTAATCGCCAGCGATTCCACGGCGTAGGTATGGCAAGCCTGCAGAATGACATCGACCACGCCGTCGGCCTGGTATTCCTCAACCATCTGGCTTAGCAATTGCAGGCGCTGGTCGTTAGGTGAAATACAGGAGCAGCCGATGGCGAGATATTTATCGGTTAAGGCATCGTAGACGTCGCCATCTTCCGCCACGCAGCGCTCAGTGGCCTTCGCGCCGGTACAGTTCTCGTAGCCCACCACCCAGCCGCCGTTTTCTTCGATAGCGCGGACGACTTTTTCCGCCGCGCCGCCGATCGGGCAGCCGGTGATCAGAATGCGCGGGCGGGAGGCTAACCGGTTTCCCTCCTGCCATTGTCGGCGGATGTTTTCCGCCATGGCATTGAGTTCGTCAATCAACGCGGTTTTGTCGAAGCGAAAGGTGGCGCCATAAACCACCTTTAGAATATCGCTGCCGCTAAGCGCCGGCGGATTGAGTTGCCCAAGGCGATAGAAGTTGGCCAGCGCCCGGCGTTCGCGATTTTTCAGCACGATGGCTTCACGCAGCGCCGCTTCGCTAATGGGCGTGGCGAAGCGGGTTTCAATCACCTGCTGCAGGCGCTTAATTTCCGCTTTCCACAACGCGCGGGAGGCGGCGTCGCTGGCGCTGTTCGGCAGTTGCATTACGTGTACCGCCTTGAATTCGGCCATGTACTCGTACATCTTCTTTTTGCCGTCGCAGGTGGTTTCGCCGACCACCAGATCGGAGAAATAAAAGTAGGGGCATTTATCGGTTTTGCCGAAGCCGTAGCTGCTTTTAATCAGCGGGCAGAGGTTGCGCGGCAGGTCTTTCTCCGCCTCTTCGATGGTTTCATCAGAAGTGGAACACAGTGAGACGACCACGGCGCCCGCCGCCATGGCTATCTCCTGGGGCATAAAAGTGCAGTAGGTACCGACCAGCGGCACGTTCTGCTCTTTGAGTTCCATTACGCTGAGAAAGCCTTTCTGGCGAGCTTCTGAGAATTGATCGAAGAGGGCGGGTAGATCGGTGATAAGCGACATGATTTTCCTTCCCCGTACACGGGAGATGATGAAAGAGTCGCTATTATAACCACGTTGTTTGTGTGTGTTTATTGATCTCCCGCCCATCCTGACGGCGTTAATAGACCTTCTTTAAATTCAGGATTGCCGGGCTTCGATGACTGTCTCTGAACGCTGGCGCAAATTACGGAGTAATCCCGCCAGACAGCAGGCGGCGACGATCCCGGCGGCTACCGCCAGCAGGTGGAACGGTAATCTGCCGCCATGGAACCACAACCAGCGCGCGCCTTCAATCGATAACGCGCTGACGCTAAGGATCACGATATTCAGCGAGGCGGACACGGTCCCTTTCGGCAAGTCGTTGGAAAACAGGGTAAAGCGGAACAGCGTCGGGAAAATCAGCCCGATGCCGAAGGCGTAGAAGCAGGTGCCGAGCACCGACCACAGCCAGACGTGCGGCCACGTCAGATTACCGATAATCAGGATCGCCAGACCAACCATCTGGATGGGCACGGCGCTTAACACAAAGCGCGAGCGAGTCGGGTCTTTCACCCAGCGCGCCACCGACAGATTAGCGATAATGACCGCGCTGAAGACCGGCACCTGGCTCCAGGCAAACTCGCTGGTGGTGAGCCCGCCGGCGTCCATTAAAATCACCGGTGAAACCGCCACCCAGCTCATCAGCGGAATATAGCTCAGCGCCAGCGTGGCGGCGCCGAGTAAAAAGATGCGGTTGCGAAAGACGTCGCGAAAATCGCGCACCACGCCGAGCGGGCTGAATGGCACGTCGCCGCGACGCACCGTCTCCGGCATGTTAAACAGTAAACCCAGCCAGGCCAGCAGCCCCATCGCGGCGATAATGCCAAACAGCGCTTTCCAGTGGATAAAATGCATCAACGCCGCGCCGGACAGCGGGCCGACGATCGGCGCCACCAGCACGATGGAGGTAATCACCGCCATCAGCTTGATCGACCGCTTTTCGTCATAGGCCTCCTGCACGGTAACGTAACCGACGGTGGCGATAAAACAGATGCTGGTGCCCTGCACAAAACGGGCAATCAGGAACTGGGTCATTGAGGTCGTCCACAGGGTGGCGAAGCAGGCGAGGGTAAAAATCAGCGCGCCGCTCAGCAGTACCGGTCGGCGGCCAATACGATCGGAAAGCGGCCCCAGCAGCCACTGTAGCGCCATCCCGCCGGCCATATACAGGCTCACCGAGGCCGGAGCCAGCGCCACATCGGCGTTAAAATCCCGCACTACGTGCAGGATCCCCGGCTGGATGAGATCGGTGGTCAGGTAGGCGGAAAAATCGTACAGGATCAGCGCCATCGGAAAGAACAGCGATGCGCAGTAGCGGGCGCTCAATCGCGAAATCCATGACATAGCCGTCTCCTTGCCGTCGGGTATTCATCGTTAGAATGGTTATGATGCTACCATTGTCAGCCGATATGCAGATGCAGCAGCGCCGGAATTTGCGATAACAGCCACAGGCCGAGGCCGATAGTGCCGCCGACCAGCGTTCCGTTGATGCGAATAAACTGCAGGTCCTTGCCGATGTTGAGCTCGATCTGTCGCGACATATCGCGCGCGTCCCAGCTTTTGACCGTATCGCTGATATGGCGAGTCAGGAAGGCGGCGAATTCCGGCGCGACCCGATGCGCCGCCTGCTCCAGATGCTCATTCAGCGATTCACGCAGCGCGTCGTCGCGCACCAGCGTTTCGCCGAACCACTGACCAGCCTCGGCGATCCGCTGCTTGATGCGCGAATCGTCACTGCTGATATCGTTTTTCACCCAGCCGCGCAGATCCGCCCACACCTCGCCGAGATAGCGATTAAAGGTCTCATCGTTTTTCAGATACGCTTTGATGTTATCGGCTTTTTGCGCCATTTGCGGATCGGATTTCAGATTGTCGATAAGCTTCTGCGCCGCGCGGTCAAAGGCCTGGCGAATCTGGTGGCTGCGGTCCTGAGTGACCTCATCGAGCAGCGTATTTACCGCGTCGGTGACCATTTCGGCGCTGTGCTCGCCAAGCCACTCGGTGGGTAACAGTTTGGCCTTCAGCGGATGTTCGGTCTCCAGCCAGTGCACGATACCGCGGGCGATAAAGACACGTGAGCTGTCGCGCTGTAGCAGGGCGATCAGCTGGCTTATTAGTGAATCCAACAGCTTTTGATGACGGTTGTCGCGGGTTAGTCCCTCCAGCATCATGGCGCTGGTTTGCGTCAGGTCGACCTTATCGATAGCCTTGTGCACCGCGCGCCGCAGCAGACGCTGAATACGGGTATCATCGGTGAGCTCGAGAAAACCGCTCATCACCTGTAGCAGATGTTGGCCCACACGGCGGGCGTTTTCGGGCTGGCTAAACCAGTTACCGAGCATCAAGGCCGGTTCGTAGCGGCGGATCAGAGCCACCAGTGAGGGAGTATCAAGAAACTTCTCCTGCACGAAATGGCCAAGATTATCGGCGATACGGTCTTTATTGCGCGGGATGATCGCCGTATGGCGGGCGACAAACGGCAGCGGAATTCGGCGAAACAGGGCCACCACCGCAAACCAGTCGGCCAGCGCCCCGACCATCGCCGCTTCGGAAATAGCCTTCAGCGCGCTGACCCACGGCGTCGGCGGTAGCAGCAGCGTAGTGATAAACAGCGCCGCCGCAATCAGCAGCAGCGACAGCGCCAGCAGTTTGGCGCGTTTTAATTCAGCGAGTTTTTCCATAGGGTTAAGCATATAACCTGACGGCGAGGTCATGCAAAAATCGGCACAACTTCCTCTACGCGCGGATCAATTTTACTTAGCGGTTACGCTAATGACAGGCAGCTAAAAACGTTATTTAATTATTTGCTGCAAACTGGCAACGTGCGCCGCTTCGGCCGGTTTATTCGCGAAGTCGCGCATCGGGTTCCTCAGCATAGGGAGAGATTTATGACCATCGCCGAAAGATTACAGGAAGTTGGCCGCAGAAAAGGCAAACGTGAAGGGCGGCTTGAAGGATGGCAAGAAGGGCAGCACGCCGAGGCGCAGCGAATTGCGAGGATGATACTTGCCGACGGTATTGCACCTGAAACCGTACTGAAGATCACCGGTCTGGCTGCCGAAGAGATAGCCACGTTACCACATTGATAAAGCCGTTATGCCGGGGCGCCCTCAAGGCGCCCTTGCTATCCATTCTCATGGAATATTCCGGATATACCTAACTTTACCCGCGTCGTCAGCTATCTCGACTACCCTTAATATCCTTAGCGGCATTTTTGACTGCGTTAATAGCGATAACAAGGAGACATGCGATATGGCTTATCAGACAGTGAATCCTGCGAATAACCAGCTTATTAAAAGCTATCCCGCACACAGCGATGCTGACGTGGAGGCGGCGCTGCGGCAGGCAGATGCGCTTTATCATTCTGCGTGGGCGAAAGGCGATATTGCGCAGCGTCTGCCGGTGCTGCATAAGCTTGCCGACCTTATCGACAGCCGGGCGGAGGAGCTGGCGAAAATCGCCAGCCAGGAGATGGGCAAGCTCATTAAACAGAGCCGCGGCGAGGTCAAACTCTGCGCGCAGATCGCCCGCTATTATGCCGACAACGCCGAACGGTTCCTGGCGCCGGTGAAGTATTCCTCCGACCTTGGCGAAGCCTGGGTTGAACACCATCCCATCGGCGTCTTAATGGCGGTGGAGCCGTGGAACTTCCCCTATTACCAGTTAATGCGCGTGCTGGCGCCAAATCTGGCGGCTGGTAATCCGGTTATTGCTAAACATGCCAGCATCGTTCCGCAATGCGCCGAGACCTTCGCGCATCTGGTGCGCGAGGCTGGCGCGCCGGAAGGGGCGTGGACCAACCTGTTTATCTCTCAGGATCAGGTAGCGAAAATTATCGCGGATGACCGGGTGCAGGGGGTGGCGCTGACCGGCTCGGAAAAAGCGGGCGGCATCGTGGCGTCGCAGGCGGCGAAACATATCAAGAAAGCGACGCTGGAGCTGGGCGGCAATGATGTGTTTGTGGTACTCGACGATGCCGACCTGGAACGCGCGGTGAAAATAGGCGTACAGGCGCGGCTGAACAACGCCGGGCAGGTTTGCACCGCCGCTAAACGCTTCATTCTGCATGAAAAAATCGCCGAGTCGTTCCTGAGCAAGTTTAGCGATGCCTTCCGCCAGGTGAAGATCGGCGATCCGCTCGATGAAAGCACCACCCTTGGCCCTCTCTCCTCGAAAGAGGCGCTGGAAACCTTAAGTAAACAGGTCGACGAGGCGGTGAAGCATGGCGCCAAATTACACCTCGGCGGCAAGCCGGTTTCCGGCGAAGGTAATTTCTACGAACCCACTATTCTGACGGGAATTACACGTGAGAACCCGGCGTACTTCGAAGAGTTCTTTGGCCCGGTGGCGCAGATATACGTGGTGAAAGACGATGATGAGGCGATTGCGCTCGCCAACGACTCTCACTACGGCCTGGGCGGCGCGGTGTTTAGTCAGGACATTGAGCGGGCGAAACGTATGGCCTCGGGGATTGAAACCGGCATGGTCTATATCAACTGGTTAACGGATACCGCGCCGGAGCTGCCTTTTGGCGGCGTGAAGCGCTCCGGCTTTGGCCGTGAGCTTTCCGACCTCGGTATCAAAGAGTTTGTGAATCAGAAGCTGGTGGTCGTTCGCCGCTAAACCATCCATCATGAAGAATCCCTCTCCCATCGGGGGAGGGATTCTTCCTTGCGGCGGCTATTTACGGAGCCCGGCAAACGCGGCGCGGATTTCTTCTTCCGGCAGTTGAATGCCGATAAACACCAGCGTGCTGTGCGGCGTTTCATCGCCCCATGGGCGATCCCAGTCGGCGCTGTAGAGGCGCTGCACGCCCTGGAACAGCAGGCGATTTGGCTCGCCGTCGATCCACAGCATGCCTTTATAGCGCATCAGTTGCTCGGCGAAGGAGAGCAGCAGGTTTTCCATCACCCGTGAGACTTCACTGATATCCACCGGATAGTCGAGCTCGACCACAATCGACGAGACGTCGTTTTGTTTTTCCGCCACAAAATGAAAGCGCGGCGTGGCGCTGACAACCTTCTCTTCCAGCATAAAACCGCTGGTATTAAAGAGCAGGCTTAAATCGATATCGCCGTGGATGACGGTATAAATCGGCGCCCGCGCGTTGATGCGCGCCAGCCGTTCACGCAGCTTTTCGGTGTCGCCGGCGACATCGGTTTTGGTTAACAGAATCCGGTCCGCGTAGCCGACCTGCGACTGGGCAATGGTAAACTGATCCATCTGCTGGTCGGCATGGACGGCGTCGACCAGGGCAATCACGCCGTCCAGCAGATAGCGTTCGCAAAGCACCTCGTGGGAGAAAAAGGTCTGAATAATCGGCCCTGGGTCGGCCATGCCGGTGCATTCAATCACCAGTCGGTCGAAGGCAATCTCGCCGCGATCGCGGCTGTCGAGCAGATCGAGCAGGGCATCTTCCAGTTCGTTTGAGCGCGTGCAGCAAATACAGCCGTTGGTCAGGGTTTTAATCTGCGTGGCGCGGTCGCCGATCAATTGATCGTCAACGGACACTTCGCCAAATTCATTTTCAATCACGGCGATTTTGAAACCGTGCTGCTCATTAAGGATGTGGCGCAACAGGGTGGTTTTTCCTGCGCCGAGAAAACCGGTTAATAGGGTGACTGCAATCGGTGCCATTATTGCCTCCATTAACAGCAGCGTACGCCGCCTTTGCCGTCGCCGCCGTAGCGGGCCTGCTGGCGTTCGCGGAAGAATTCTTCATAAGTCATGTACGGCTGATCCGGATGGTTGGTTTGCATATGGGTGACGTAGTTGTCGTAATCCGGAATGCCGATCAGCATTTTCGCCGCCTGACCGAGATATTTTTTTGCCTGACCTAAGTTACCAAACATTGTAAGTTCCAGATAACGAATAAAGCCGGATGGCGACTCGCGCCTTATCCGGCCTACGTTAATGTGCTTTTTGTAGGCCGGATAAGCGTAGCGCTATCCGGCATCAGGATTAATGATGTGACGAGGTCTTCACGCCGCCTTCCGGTACCGGCACGTACGGAGTCTCTTTATCGGTACGCACCTTATTGTTGCGGACATTGAGCCAGGTTTTGATGCCGTAGAAGATGATGCTATACACCACCACCAGGAACAGAATGCTCAGGCCGGCGTTGGTGTAGTTGTTGACCACGATATGGTTCATGTTGGCGATCTGCTGTGCGGTCAGCTCGCCGCCGGCGGCAATCTTCTCTTTATACTGCTGAGCCATAAAGAAGAAGCCTTCCATCTGCGGGTTGCTGCTGAACAGCTTCAGGCCCAGCGCCCAGGTGGTACACAGCAGCAGCCACGCAGCCGGGATAACGGTGACCCAGATATATTTGGTGCGCTGCATCTTGACCAGCACGACGGTGCCAAGCACCAGCGCCACCGCGGCCAGCATCTGGTTAGAGATACCGAACAACGGCCACAGGCTCTTCACGCCGCCCAGCGGGTCGACCACGCCCTGATACAGCAGGTAGCCCCACAGCCCGACGCAGCCGGCGGTACCGATAATACCGGCGACCAGCGAGTCGGTTTTTTTCAGGAACGGCACGAAGTTACCCAGCAGATCCTGCAGCATAAAGCGGCCTGCGCGGGTACCCGCATCCAGCGCGGTGAGGATAAACAGCGCTTCAAACAGGATACCGAAGTGGTACCAGAAGCCCATATCCGCCATCGGGATGATTTTATGGAACACATGGGCGATACCAACGGCCAGCGTCGGTGCGCCGCCGGCGCGGTTCAGGACTGAAGGTTCGCCGATATCTTTCGCCGTCTGCAGGATCTGCTCTGGTGAAATTACGAAGCCCCAGGAGCTGACGGTCGCCGCCGCGTGGACGGTCACTTCTTTCAACTGCGCTGCGATCATCGCCGCGTTTTCACCGCCCATTTCATGCAGGTTTGGCATCACGATGCCAAGGCCTGCCGGCGGGGTGTTCATCGCGAAGTAGAGGCCCGGTTCGATAATCGAGGCCGCAACCAGCGCCATGACTGCAACAAAGGATTCCATCAGCATCGCGCCGTAGCCGATAAAGCGGGCGTCGGTTTCGTTGGCCAGCAGCTTCGGCGTGGTGCCGGAGGCGATCAGCGCGTGGAAACCGGAGACCGCGCCGCAGGCGATGGTAATAAACAGGAACGGGAAGAGCGCGCCTTTCCACAGCGGGCCGGTACCATCAATGTACTGGGTCACTGCCGGCATTTTCAGGTCCGGGTTGAGGATAACGATCCCCAGCGCCAGGCCGACGATCACGCCGATTTTCAGGAAGGTGGCCAGATAATCGCGCGGCGCCAGAATCAGCCATACCGGCAGCAGCGCGGAGATGAACGCGTAGCCAATCAGGGTAAAGGTGATAGTGGTATCTTTAAAGGTCAACGCCGGGCCCCAGTACGGGTCGTGGGCAATGATGCCGCCGAACCAGATGGATGCCACCAACAGCACGATACCGATAACCGAGACTTCACCCACGCGTCCTGGACGCAGGAAGCGCATGTAGATACCCATAAACAACGCGATAGGCACCGTCGAACAGACGGTAAAGACGCCCCACGGGCTTTCCGCCAGCGCTTTCACCACGATGAGCGCCAGTACCGCGAGGATGATGATCATAATCAGGAAGCAGCCGAACAGGGCGATAGAACCCGGTACCGGCCCCATTTCCTGTTTAATCATCTCGCCCAGCGAAGCGCCGTTACGCCGCGAGGAGATAAACAGCACCATGAAGTCCTGTACCGCGCCCGCCAGCACCACACCGGCCAGCAGCCAGAGGGTGCCCGGCAGATAACCCATCTGCGCGGCCAGTACCGGGCCAACCAGCGGGCCGGCGCCGGCAATGGCGGCGAAATGGTGGCCAAACAGCACGTAGCGGTTGGTCGGCACGTAGTTCAGGCCATCGTTATTAATGACCGCCGGCGTCGCGCGCGTTGGGTCAAGCTTCATCACCTTCTGCGCGATATACAGGCTGTAATAACGGTAGGCGACGAGGTACACGGAAACCGACGCGACGACGATCCACAGGGCACTGACGTGCTCACCGCGGCGCAACGCGACGACTGAGAGGCAAAATGCCCCGATGATTCCGAGAATCACCCAGGGTATGTGCTTGAGTAGTTTTTTGGTATCCATAGTAAAACCTGGCGTTAATTAGATTAATAATTGGCCGAAGCCGTCTGGTTTTGTGTTTGGGTTGGTGGAGGTAATGATTAGCTAGGCTGCCTCCGATCTTGCCAGAACGCCGCGCGCGTAAAGTTGGGTAAATCGGTGAGTGGTTATATGCGGGGTTAAGCGGTCGCTAGCCGGGGTAAGCGGTTGGCTATGAAGTGAGCAAGAGGGAAATATGTGATTGAGATCACGGGGTATTGTCGTGTGTCGCGAGGCATACCTGCGTCAGAATATATCAATTCAAACTCATTTTTCTCATTTCATAATGACTTCACATTTTACGTCGGTTACTGAAATATATTCACTAATCCGATAAAAATAGCCTGCCATTGATGAACTTTCCGCTGAATTATTGTTGCGGTGATTACCTTATTAATATGAGTTGATATTTATACACGTTTGAATGTATTTAAATGCTATAACTTTTCGTTGTATCCAACATGGATGGCTTTGGCTTTAATAATTATGAATAAATGGAACTTAATTCATAAAGTTTTTATTATCTCTGCGCTCCCTGTTTGGGTTTATGCCGCGCCTGTGGATACCGTACGTGAGCAGCAGTTCATCAACCAGCAGCAGCGCCAGCAGGCGCTGGAAAACCAGCTCGCGCCGCCGTCACCGGATATTCATTTATCCGCGGAAGAAATAAATACCGATGATGGTTTATTTCCCGTGGAACAACCTTGCTTTGTTATTTCTCAGGTTATTTTGCAGGGTGCTGAAGCCTTACCGCATTGGCTTCCGCTCCAGCGCCAGACAAATAAAGCGATTGGGCGTTGTCTGGGAGGAAAGGGCATTAATCTACTGATGGCCCAGTTGCAGAATATATTAATCGATCGCGGTTATATCACCAGCCGGATCCTTGCCCCGCAGCAGGATTTAAAAAGCGGTGTTTTGCGCCTGGTGGTGATGCCGGGTTATATCCGTGAAGCCAGGCTTACGGCGCAGAGTGATGATTATCTGTGGCTGGCGAGCGCATTTCCGGCGACTGACGGGAAACTACTGGATCTGCGCGATATTGAACAGGGGCTGGAAAACTTGCAGCGCCTGCCGACGGTACAGGCCAGCATGGAAATTGTTCCGGGCGAAACGCCTGGGCAAAGCGATATTGTTATTAACCGCCGACAGGAACGCTTCTGGCGCGTTGACGCCTCGCTTGATGACTCCGGCTCTAATGCCACCGGCCGCTATCAGGGTAACCTGACGCTATCACTGGATAACCCGCTAGCCTTAAGCGATCTTTTTTACCTTTCCGGTTCACATAACCTCGATGGCAACGGCGGTAAATCCTCAAAGAACCTGACCGGCCACTATTCGATCCCGCTGGGCTACTGGCAGCTCGGATTAACCGCCAGCCAGTACGATTACGTGCAAACCGTGGCGGGGGCCAACGGCGATTACCAGTACAGCGGTAAAAGCAAGAACGTTGATTTCCAGCTTAGCCGCGTGCTGCACCGTAGCGGTAGTCAGAAGACCACGCTTAGCGCCGATGTGTTGGCCCGCGAGCAGCGCAACTTCATTAACGACACCGAGATTGCCGTCCAGCGGCGGCAGACGGCGGCCTGGAAGCTTGGTCTGCAGCATCGCCATTACCTGGGCAACGCCACTCTCGATGCCGGAGTGAGCTATCAGCGCGGTACCCGCTGGTTTGGCGCTCAACCCGCGCCGGAAGAGCAATGGGGGGAAGCAACCGCCCTCAGCAAAATCCTGCAATTCAATGCTCAGCTCAATTTGCCTTTTGCCCTGGGCGGGCAAAATTTTCGCTTTACCAGCCGCTATCAGCGGCAGATGAGCAGCACGCCGCTGACTTCGCCGGATATGTTTTCCATCGGCAACCGCTGGACGGTACGCGGCTTTGACGGCGAGCGCACCCTGACCGCCAGTCACGGCTGGTACGTACGTAACGATATCGCCTGGTCGACTCCGTTGCCGGGGCAGGAGTTTTATCTGGGGGCGGATTACGGCGAAGTCGGCGGCGCAGGCAGTGAAACGCTGGTGGGCAAACACCTCGCCGGGGGCGTGGCAGGGCTGCGCGGCCAGTACCAGCGCGCCAGCTACGACCTGTTCGCCGGTATCCCTTTAGCTAAACCCGATGGCTTTAAAACCGACCCGGCGACGTTTGGTTTCAGCGTCAGCTGGAGCTACTGACTTTACTCACGCGCCGCCCGGCGGCGCGTGCTGCGCACATGGACGATCTTCCGCGCCGCGGTGGACAACGGATGACGAGTAACGGCAATGAATAAACTCTTTTATCGAATCGTATTTAATAAGGCTCGCGGGATGCTGATGGTGGTGGCGGAAACGACCCGCTCTCATCGGGCTGGTGTGTCGCCGCAATCCGGCGCCGACGCGCGAACCGGGTCGACGTTAATCTCCTCCCTGGCGCCGCTGGCTTTTAGCTTTCTGCTCGCTTTTTCCTGTCTTACCCCGGCTAAGGCAGCGATTGTCGCCGATAACCATGCGCCCGGCGGCCAGCAACCGCAGATCGCCAATAGCGCCAATGGCACGCCGCAGGTCAATATTCAGACACCGAGCGGCGCAGGCGTTTCACGCAACGTCTACAGCCAGTTTGATGTCGATGGGCGCGGCGTGGTGCTGAATAACAGCCACGCTAACACTTCAACTCAACTGGCCGGGATGGTCGCCGGCAACCCGAATCTGGCGAAAGGGGAAGCCAGAGTGATCCTCAACGAGGTGAATACCCGCGATCCGAGCCGGCTGAATGGCTATATCGAGGTTGCCGGACAAAAAGCGCAGGTGGTTATCGCTAACCCTGCCGGAATTAGCTGCGATGGCTGCGGGTTCATCAATGCCAACCGCGCGACGCTGACGACAGGCCAGGTGCAGTACGGTAACGGGCAGATTAGTGGTTATGATGTCAATCGCGGCGAAATTATCGTACAGGGCGGCGGCCTTGATGCGAGCTCGGTAGACAGTACCGACCTGCTCGCCCGCGCGGTGAAAATCAACGCCGGGGTTTGGGCGCAGGAGCTAAAGGTCACCGCAGGGCGTAATCAGATCGATGCGGCGCACAGCCGAACGACGGCAAAATCAGCCGACGGCAGTGCGCTGCCTGCGGTGGCGATAGACGTCAGCGCCCTGGGCGGGATGTACGCCCATAAAATTCGTCTTGTCGGTACCGAGCGCGGCGTAGGCGTTCACAATGCCGGCAATATCGGCGCGGCGGCGGGGGATGTAGCAATCAGCGCTGATGGCGCGCTCAGCAACAGCGGCGTGATTCAGTCCGCGCAGAATCTACAACTGTCCGTTAAGGGCGATCTTCACAACCAGGGGCAGCTGTACGCCGGAAAAGATAGCGTGGTGACGGCCAGCGCGACGCTAACCAATGACGGCATGATCGCCGCGCAAGGCGATACGCAGATTGCCGCCAACGCTTTGCGCAGCGCGCAAAACAGCACGCTCGCCGCCGGATTAAATAGCGATGGTTCTACCGCCAGCAGCGGCGCGCTGACGCTGAATAGCCAGAGCTCGCTGGCGCTGAATGGCCGCAATATGGCGGCAGGAACGCTGACGGCGCAGGGCAGGACGGTGGATCTTGATAACAGTCGAACCTCGGGGGCGCGGATCGTGGTCAGCGCCGCGTCCGGGGATATCACCACCCGAGATGCGGTGGTGGCGGCCAGCGAAAAACTCCAGTTGGCCGCCAGCGGCAAACTCAACAACCACAGTGGCCTGTTGACGGCCAGCCAGCTTGAGCTGAAAGCAATGGCGCTGGATAACCAACAGGGCGTAATCCAGCAGACGGGCGAGGACGATCTACGCCTTGATTTTCGCGCGGGATTGGATAACCGCGGCGGTGAGATTGCCAGCAACAGCCATGCTTTGACGCTCAGCACCAGCCAGTTGCTCAATCAAAACGGAACGCTGCTGCATACCGGCAGCGGCGGCATGTCTATTACCAGCGAAGGCGCGCTGGACAACGGCGAAGGCACTATTGCCGCAAATGGCAATATCAAGCTTGACGCCGACAATCTTACCAACCATGGCGGAAAAATCAGCGCGGCGCAGGGCGACATTCAGCTCACTGCGCGCCATGGGGTGGATAACTCGCAGGGGAATATCATCGCCAGCGGCGATATCCAACTCCAGGCTGAAAATCTTACTAATCGTCACGGGCAGATAGGCACGGCGCAGCGGGGCAGCGTCAACCTGACGACGAGCGGTTTACTGGATAACCAGCAGGGCACAATTACCGCCTTTGATGCCCTGGGTATTCAGAGCGCCACCGTTGATAACCGGCAGGGAGAACTGCAGTCCGGCGGTAATCTCAACATCACCATTCACAACCGGGGGCTGGATAACCGACAGGGGCAGATCGTCTCCGCCGCCGCTCTGGAAATAGCAGGCGTCAACCTGGCGCTGGCTAATACGGGCGGGACGTTACTTGCCGCGAGCAAACTTAGCCTCGATGCCGATTCCCTCAGCGGCGATGGCGAGGTGCTCTCTCAGGGCGATATGTCGCTCACGTTGCGTCAGGCGTTTCATAACGCCGGGAGGATCATCGCCAACGGCAACCTGCAGTGGAATCTCTCCGGGCTGGGGCTGATTAATCAGGGGGTTATCAGCGCCGGCCGGGCGCTCAATCTCTCTGCGGCGAAGCTGGATAACCGTCAGGAAGGTGAAATCAGCGCTGGCGAGAACCATTTGACGGTCAGCGGCGAGTTGGTCAATCGGGGGCTGATTGACGGCGGTTTAACCCATATTGTCGCCACGACGTTAACCAATATCGGCAGCGGGCGCCTGTACGGCGACGCCGTCGCGCTGCAGGCGGCAACGCTGACTAACGCCGCGGAGAACGGCGTGGCGGCGACGATTGCCGCACGGGCATCGCTGGCAATGGGCGTCGGCACGCTCAATAACCAGGATCACGCGCTGATCTACAGCGACGGTACGCTCGCCATTGGCGGCCAGCTTGCCGAAGACGGTTCGCTCAGCGGCCGGGCGGGAGTGTTTAATAACCACAGCGCAACGCTTGAGTCCGCCGGTGATATGGCGCTCGATATCCAACAAATAAATAACTACAACGACCATCTGGTGACGAAAGATGTGATGGTCGAGCAGTCATGGCGCCATGAAGCGGCGCTGAAAGGATCGGTACAGCGCTTCGACTGGTCGCTGGTCGATACCAGCTATAAAAACAAATACGGCGTTCACGACGCCATCATGCCGGACGGTAGCCGTGGCGATGAGTTCTATGAATATCAGTACCAGCGTACCGTTGTGGAAACGCAGGTGGTGGAAAGCGATCCTGGCAAAATCCTCTCCGGCGGCCAGCTCATCATCAACAGCGATAAGCTGAATAACTACGATAGCCAGATTATCGCCGGAGGAGCGCTCGGTGGCGTGATTGGCGAACTAAACAACGTCGCCACGACCGGCAAACGGGTGACCACCGACGTCGGCACCCAGACCCGTTGGTATGAGAAAAAGACCAGCCGCCCGTTTGGCGGCACCAAAACCAGCCAGGGGAAAAAAAGCAGTGAATATGAACCGACGCCGACGGTTCAGACCATCGATTTGCAAACCATGAAGTGGCAGGGCAATACCCAAATTGATGGCCATAGCGGTGTGATTAATCCGCGCGATCGCGCCGATGAAACAGGCGAAATACCCGCCGGACGACTGGTGGAAGTGACGCCGGTTAACGCTGACGGAACGGTTATTCGCGTCGTCACGCCGGATACCCAGCTTCCTGTCAGCAGTCTGTATCAGATCGATCCGCAGGCTAAAGCAGGCTATCTGGTGGAAACCGATCCGCGTTTTACCAACGGTAAAGCGTGGCTCGCCAGCGACTACATGCAAAATCAGCTGGGCGTTGATCAGGCGATGAAGCGGCTTGGCGACGGCTATTACGAGCAGCGGCTGGTGCGTGAGCAGATCGTTAAGCTGAGCGGCGGGCGCTACCTGCAGGGCTACAGTAACGATGAAGAGCAGTACCGGGCGCTGATGGACGCGGGCGTCGCCTTCGCCAAACAGTACAACCTGACGGTCGGGGTGGCGCTGACGCCAGCGCAGATGGCGCTGCTGACCAGCGATATGGTCTGGCTGGTCGCCAGAGAGGTCACGCTAACGGATGGCTCCGTGCAGCAGGTGCTGGTGCCGCAGGTTTACGCGCGGGTTAAAGCGGGCGATCTCGATGGCAGCGGCGCGTTGCTCTGCGGTGAAAACGTGGCGTTCAGCGTGAGCCGTGATGTGACCAACAGCGGGCACATCCAAAGCCGCGGCGTGACGCAGCTAACCGCGGAAAACATTCATAACAGCGGCTATATCGGCGGCAACCAGCTTACGCTAAACGCGCGTACTGATATCAACAATATTGGCGGAACGCTGCAGGGCGGCGATAGCCTGATCGCGCAAGCCGGGCGTGATATCAACAGCGCCGGCACCCTCGGCGGCGGCCCGGGTAACATCAGCATCGATCGGCCTGCGGGGATTTATGTTCAGAAGGAAAACGGCCAGCTGGGGCTGCAGGCGTTACATAACATTAATCTGACGGCAAGTATGGTGAGTAACAGCGCGGCGGGCAGCCAGACGCAGATTATCGCCGGCAACGATCTCAATCTGCAGACGCTCGCCACCACCCATAGCGAAAGCGGAAACTGGGGGAAAGGCAACGATCGTTCCTTGACCCAGCGTAGCGATATCGGCACGCAAATTAACGGCGGCGCGGTGGCGCTGTCCGCCGGCCACGATATGAATGCCCGCGCCGCCAGCGTGACGGCGACCAGCAGCCTGACGGTTGCCGCCGGCAATGATATTAACCTCAGCAGCGGCGAGTCCTCATGGCACCTGACGGAAAACAGTCATCAAAGCAGCAGCGGCCTGCTGGCTCGCCGCTCGCTCACCACTCACGATGAAGTGTGGGCGCAGAACGCCATCGGCAGCAATTTTAGCGGTGACAGTATTGTGATGCAGGCCGGGCGCGACCTGCTGGTGTCCGGCAGCAGTGTTGCCGGCACCCAGGACGTCAACCTTGTGGCGGGGCGTAACCTGACCATCACCACCGCCGAGGAGCATCGCCAGGAAAACCATCTACGTAAAGAGAAACATAGCGGCTTTTCCGGCACCGGCGGTGTTGGCTTCAGCGTCGGCAGTTCGTCGCTGAAAGCCACCGATGTAACGACGGCGCTGAGTAGCGCCGCCAGTACCGTCGGAAGCTCACAGGGCAACCTGAGCCTGAGCGCCGGTAATGTATTGACGGTTCAGGGATCTGACCTGGTGGCCGGCAACAATATGGCGTTGACCGGTAAAACCGTGAATATTCTGGCAGCGGAAAACCAGAGTACCCAGACCCATACCGTGGAGCAGAAAACCAGCGGCCTGACGCTGGCGTTATCCGGGATGGTGGGCAGCGCCATTAATACCGCGGTTTCCAGCGCCAACCAGGCCAGCACCGAGAGCAATGGCCGTCTCGCCGCGCTGAGCGGGCTGCAGTCGGCATTATCGGGCGTACAGGCGTATCAGGCATCGCAGATGCAGACTGCGGATTCCAGTCCGGAGAGCATGATAGGGGTCAACCTCTCCTGGGGTAGCCAGTCCTCGAAATCCACTCAGCAACAAACGCAGAACACCAGCCGCGGCAGCAGCCTGATGGCCGGCAACAATCTCAGCATTATCGCCACGGAGACGGATATCAACGTTGAGGGCAGCCAGCTGCAGGCCGGTGGCAGCGCGTTGCTCAATGCCGCGCGCGATGTGAATTTATTCTCTGCGGAGAACGCCAGCACCCTGAGCGGTAAAAACGAGAGCCATGGGAGTTCGTTTGGCGTCGGTATTAACTTCGGGCAGGGCGCGAACGGGCTGACGGTCAGCGCCAGCGCCAACGCCGGGAAGGGCCACGAGAAGGGCAACAGCCTGACGCATAACGAAACGACCCTCAGCGCCGGTGAGCGGGTGACTATCGTCAGCGGTCGCGATACGACGCTGACCGGGGCGCAGGTGAGCGGCCATCAGGTGACAATGGACGTCGGGCGTAACCTGACGCTGACCAGCGAGCAGGACAGCGATAACTACGATTCGAAGCAGCGTAGCGGCAGCGTGGGGGCGAGCGGCAGCATGGGCGGCGGTTCGGGTTCTCTTAGCCTGAGCCAGAGCAAAATGCACAGCACCTGGGCGTCGGTGGAGGCGCAGACGGGGATTTTTGCCGGCGAGGGTGGTTTTGATGTGAAGGTGGGCGGGCATACGCAGCTGAATGGCAGCGTGCTGGCGAGCACGGCGGCGGCGGAGCTGAACCGGCTGGATACCGGGACGCTGGGTTTCCGGGATATTAAAAACTATGCCGATTACAGCGTGGAGCAGCAGAGTGCGGGGGTGAGCACGAGCGGTAGCGTGGCGGGGCAGTTCCTCGGGAATGCGGCCAGTGGACTGCTGATGGGGGTGAACGGCAGCGGCAGCGACAGTTCGCTGACGCGGGCGGCGGTGAGCGAGGGCAGTATCGTTATCCGCGACGGCGCGAATCAGCAGCAGGACGTGACGGGGTTAAGCCGGGATGCGGCGCATGCGAACCAAACGCTGAGTCCGATATTTGATAAGGAGAAAGAGCAGAACCGGCTGGCGACGGCGCAGAAGATAGGTGAAATCGGGCGCCAGGTGAGTGATGTGCTGGTGACGCAGGGCAAGCTGAACGCGCAGGCGGCGCAGAGCGACCCGGCGGCGCGGGCAGCGGCGCGGGCGAAGCTGGTAGCGGGAGGGAATGCCAGCCCGAGCGAGGAGCAAATCAGCGCGCAGGTGAGCCGGACGGCGACGGCGGACTACGATACGGGCGGAAAGTACCAGAAGGTGGCGCAGGCGGTAACGGCGGCGATGCAGGGTCTGGCGGGGGGCAACCTGGCGCAGGCGGCGAGTGGCGCAGTGAGTCCGTATGTGGCGGAAATCATTCACAGCCAGACGACGGACAGCGCGACGGGTAAGGTGAATGTGGAAGCCAATGCGATGGCGCATGCGGTGTGGGGAGCGATAGCGGCGGCATCGGGAAATAACAGCGCGCTGGCGGGAGCGGCAGGCGCGGTGAGCGGCGAGCTGCTGGGGCGCTGGATAGCGGCGGAATATTATCCGGACGTTAAGACAGAAGAGCTGTCGGATGAGCAGAAGTCGACGATAAGCGCGCTGAGTACGCTGGCGGCGGGACTGATGGGGGGGCTTAGCGGAGGCAGCAGCGCGGATGCGGTGGCGGGTGCGCAGGCCGGGAAGAACGCGGTGGAGAATAACCTGATGGGTGGGAACGAATGGAGCCAGGGTGAGAAAGCCAGAGAGCATGGCGCAGATGTTCTCTCATGCGCAGATAACCCGTCTGGTGAAGCCTGCCAGCGAGGAATTGCTGAAAATAAAGCTTATGCAGGTGCGTTGGCTTCAGCGGGGCTAATCTACCTGCCGGGAGGAATACAGATTACTGGCGCAATAGGCGGAACGGCAAATGCTGGTGTCCAGTATCTTATGAATGGAGAAGTTAATCCAACGGATGTGCTCATTGCGACGTATGTTGGAGCTTTTACCAGAAATACAGGATTAAAGGGAACAATGAGCTGGAATGCGGCAGGTGGTGCAACATCCAGCTATCTGAAAGGGGATAATCCTTTTACAGGTGGCTTAATTAATGGTTTGGCCTCTGGGGTGGGTTATGGTGCAGGAAAACTCATTGAGCTGCCTATGGATAAAATTTACAACCCGATGAAGCCATGGAAAGACTGGATGTGGACAGATGTCGGAATGGGGATTTCTAAACCTTTACCGATAAACCCGTTGCCCGGAACATTTGGTAATGGTGGCGCTAGTTTAGCTACTGAAGTTATAAATAGTCAGGCTGGTAAAGTTGATACCAATAAATTGATGGGGAATAAACAATGACCTTCAAAAAATGGCTATCAGTTTTTGTTTACCTTCTTGCATCATGTGCTTTGGGAATGAATATTTTTGTTGTGATATTGCTCTATGGTGTAAGGTTTTTTTTCTGGGCTATGTTTGATGTACCATTTGAAATTCATATTGATGATTTAATCAAATATAGTAAGGCTGCAACATTTGCTGGAATAATTGTCGCGGTCGGCTGTTGGTGGATTTATTACCAAGGCTACAAGAAAAATCGTAATAGGTAGCGGGAGGCAATACCCATCCGAGCGAGGAGCAAGTCAGCGCGCAGGTGAGCCGGACGGCGACGGCGGACTACGGACGGGGGAAAAGTACCAGAAGGTGGCGCAGGCGGCGAGCGGCGCGGCGAGTCGCATGTGACGGAAATTACCTTCGATCTTAGGTAATTCGGGGAATGCAGCTGCTTCCGGAGCATTTACAGAGGGTATGAATGAAGCTCTGAAAAACAATAAGGTGCAACAATGATGAATTTCCGATGTAGATCTTTCATTGTGTTACTATATCTATGTCTTGCTATTTTTAGCATGTTGTTAACCATCACAATTTCATTCAGCTTGCTTGGTTACTGGATCGGCGGAGGGGAAAATATACTCTCGTTTTTTATTGGTAAATTATTTACATATTTTAAAGTATCTCTTTCTGGAATATTAATAGGTTTTGTTCTGTGTTTTTTTACTATCGGAATATTTAAGTTGAAGTTAAGGTAAATACGATACGGGCGGAAAGTACCAGAAGGTGGCGCAGGCGATAACGGCGGCGATGCAGGGTCTGGCGGGGGGCAACCTGGCGCAGGCGGCGAGCGGGGCAGTGAGCTTGTATGTGGCGGAAATCATTCACAGCCAGACGCCAGACTGCGATACAGACTGTAAAGGAAAACTTGCAGAAGATGTGGCAAAAGGGAATGCAGTAGTATCAGCCCATCTGGCAGGTACTGTTGGGTTAGGTATATTGCCAAAGGGGGCTCTGATAACAGCAGCCATCGGTGGCGGAGCCAATACTGCAATACAATATGCCACGACTAGTGAAGTGAATTACACAGATGCGTTGATAGCGACTTGGGTTGGAGCAGCAACCTCAAAAACTAGTTGGTTAGGAACTGTGGGATGGAATGCGGCAGGTGGAGCTGCATCAAGCTATCTGAACGGCGATGATCCATTTAAAGGCGGCGTAATAAGTGGTGTCGCTTCGGGTATCGGTTATGGAATAGGTAAAGTTGCCAAAATTTCATTAGATAAATGGGTTAATCCTGCATGGAAAAATTATGAGTGGGTTAATTTGGAGATGGGAATAAGTAAGCCATTACCAGTGGTTCCTCGTCCTGCCGTGATAGGGAATATTATTGCTTCTGGTTCAACTGAGAGCATTGGCCAAGGCAGTTCTAAAGCGGCCAGCTATCTAAGATAAGGGGATAAATGATGCGTAGCCTCCTCAATTTGATTGCTACAATATTTCTTGTTATAGCGGTGACTACCATTGGGATTTTTATTGTTCGTAGTCTATTCAGTATTATTGAAATGAGAGGTTTTAATATTCCGCTCTTTGATATATTGAAGGTTAGCGTTAAGGCAGGTACAGCAGGAGGATTAGTCGGTGGGATAGGAATATATTTTATCCATTATTTTCCTAAAAGAAATCTGGACTGATAGTACCAGTTTAAACGATCTTAGTCCTCGTGATAGGAGCGTTTTATTAGTTCTTGTAGAGAATAACTTTTACGGAGCGAGTGCAGGGGCAAACCTCTGAGTAATTGGCTATGGGATGGGTAAATATCTTATCAAAATCCCGTTAAATAAAGTTCTCAATCCTATATGGAAGAACTATGAGTGGAATGATATGGAGAAGGGGATAAGCAAACCATTACCTTTATCACCGATACCTGTAATATCTGGAAACGCTATATCATCAATCATTACAGAAGCAACAGGACAAGGTAGCTCTAAAACTACTAATAATTTGTGGAAGAGAACTGAAAATGAAAAATGATTTTTACCGTTGGCTCACTGTTTTCACTGTTCTGATGATAATCATGAGCTTGAATTCATTTTTTGCACTTTTTATTAAGCCCCTTATTTTTTATTTCGAAACAGGAAGTATTAATGTTTCAGTTGTTAATTATTTGTTTTTGAGTATAAAGATTGGCTCGTTTGTTAGCGGGGTAATAGTCATTGGTTTATGGATTAAACATCGATTTAATATCCATTAATATAGCTATTTAAAAAGATCCCGGCGCCAGTGCCGCGATCCTATCCATATAATGAACTACAGGATGGGCGGAAAGTACCAGAAGGCGGCGCGGCGCTGACACAGTTTGCCCAGCAGGAAGGCTAACGCGAATCTGTGTTGCCCCTCCCCGTTATCCGGGGAGAGGCAGGCGAGGCCATTACACCGCGACTTCCATTTCCATCATCACCGGGTGGAAACGGCGTTTAAAGTAAATCAGGCCGTGCCCTTGCGGGCTCAGGGTAATATTGCGGATCTCCACCAGATACACCAGGTGGGTACCAATGGTTTGCACCTGGCTAATCTCGCCTTCGAGGCTGGCCAGCGAACCCTTCAGTACCGGCTGTCCGAGCGCGCCCTGCTGCCAGCCGCTGAGGGCAAACCGTTCTTCCATCGTCACCCCGGTCATCCCGGCGAAATGACGGGCCATGATTTCCTGTTCGTGGTTCAGCACGTTGATGCACAACTTGCCGTTGCCCTGAAATACCGGGTTCATCGCGCTGTTGGCGTTGATACAAACCATCACCGATGGCGGCGTATCCGTCACCGAGCAAACCGCCGTGGCGGTAATGCCGCAGCGGCCGGCTTCACCTGCGGTGGTGACAACGTTAACCGCAGCCGACAGGCTGGCCATGGCATCGCGAAAACGCAGGCGTTGTTCATCTAATTGCATTATGACCTCCCGCTGTGAATTACTTCAGCAGCTTATCCAACATGTTGATATCAGCGTTATTGTGCAGATGCGGCACCGTCCAGCCGTTCTGGTCGTACTCGGACAGGCAGCGGTCGACCATCGCCATCATTTTGTCCATATTGCCGGAGCTCTGCGCCTGGCGCAGACACTGCAGGCGAATTTCATCTTGGCTACCGGAGTAGTTGATCTCATACAGTTCATGGCGGCCGCCGAATTCGCTGCCGATGGCGTCCCACATCAGTTTGAGGATCTTGATACGTTCAACGTGATCCATACCGTTGGAGCCGCGCACGTACTTCGCCAGATACTGATCGATCTGCGGGTTGTTCAGATCGCGGGCGCTGGACGGCAGATAAATCAGGCCGCTGGTGACGTTACGCTCGATGATGTTCTTGATCTTGGCGTAGGCCATCGGCGCCATCACGCGATAGGTCTGCAGCGCGGCGTGATCCGGCAGCCATGCGCCGTTGACCCACGGCGTCGCTTCCGAGCACATGGAATCGCTTAACGCCCAGAACATGTTGCGCCACGCAACCACTTCGCCAAGGTCGGCCTGCACGCCGCGGAATTCGAGGGTGCCGGTACATTCCAGAGAACGTTTCAGCAGGGCGGTGATAAAGTCGAGTTTTACCGCCAGGCGCACGCAGGCCTGCAGCGGGTACATGCGGGCGAAACCACCTTCCATGGTCCAGCGGCGGCAGCGGTCAAAGTCGCGATAAATCAGTACGTTCTCCCATGGGATCAGCACCTTATCCATTACCAGAATCGCGTCGTTCTCGTCGAAACGGCTGGAAAGCGGATAGTCGTAAGGCGATCCGGTCGCGCCGGCGACCATCTCATAGGAGGCGCGGGAGATAAGCTTGACGCCTTCGGCATCCATCGGCGCGACGAACATCAGCGCGAAGTCCGGGTTCTCGCCCATCACCTGTGCGGAGCCGAAGCCGATCATGTTGTAGTGGGTCAGCGCCGAGTTGGTGGCGACCACTTTCGCGCCGCTGACGATGATCCCGGCATCGGTCTCTTTTTCCAGCTTGATGTAGACATCCTTCACTTCATCAGCCGGCTTGTGGCGGTCGATCGGCGGGTTGACGATAGCGTGGTTAAAGTACAGGCCGGTTTCCTGAATGCGGGTGTACCAGTTGCGGGCGTTCTGCTCGAACTGGCCGTAAAACGCCGGGTTGGCGCCCAGCGCGCAGCCGAAGGCGGCTTTGTAGTCCGGGGTGCGGCCCATCCAGCCGTAGCTTAAGCGCGACCATTCGGCGATGGCGTCGCGCTGCTGGCGCAGATCGTCGGCGCTTTTCGCCACGCGGAAGAATTTGTGGGTGTAGCCGCCGCTGCCGGTATCGGTGCCCCAGCACAGGGAATCCTGCATCTCCGGTTTGTGCAGCGCATCGTACAGCTGAGCGACGGAAGCCGCGGCATTACGGAAGGCCGGATGCGTGGTGACATCCTTCACGCGCTCGCCGTAGATATAAATTTCGCGGCCATCCTGCAGGCTTTTTAAATACTCTTCGCCAGTTAACGGGCGTTTCGCGTCGGCGCGGAAATCTTCAGGTTTCATAGGGGCCTCTTCAGTATTTATCGGAATAATGATGTTAAATATATGTTTTGTTTTTGTTGTTTAATTGAAGCGGTTATTGCGCTTGTCGTGAAGGGACGTTTGCGACAACGGCGGGTACTTTTCAGGCGGGAGTGAATTTTGTGATCTCTGCAGCTTTTGGCGGGCGGCGCGGCGCTGACAGGCCCTATGGACCGTAGCCCCGGCAAGCGCAGCGCCGCCGGGGTATTACGATACCGGTACTTTTTGCGCCCGGTAACTGCTTGGCGAGCAGCCGACCTGGCGGCTAAAAAAGCGCGCAAAATAAGCGGGATCTTTAAACCCCAACTGCCAGGCTATCTCATTGACCGCGCTATCGGAAAACAGCAGCAGCCGCTTCGCCTCGCGTAGCTGGCGGTCGAATATCAGCCGCTTCGGCGGGCGGTTGGCGAAGCGGCGGCAGATATCGGTCAACCGCGATTCGGTCAGATGCAGCTCGCTGGCGTAATCCGGTACCGTCCAGTGTTGATGGAAGTGGCTGTCGATCATCTGGTTAAAGCGCTGGAATAATTTCAGCTCGCCGCGCATGCCGCTGGCGGCATGATCGTCGAGCCTGGCGTTGCGCAGCAGCAGGGTAAATACCGCCTGCGCCAGCAGCGCCAGGGTATGCTCGCGCCCCGGTAACTGAGCGGTGGATTCACGGCGAATCAGCTGCCAGTAGTGCGCCAGCGCCGCCAGCTCGTCGGGTTTATCCGCCAGCGACAGGCAGATCCCCGGCAGACCGAAGGTCTCCCGCGTACCGGGATAAAGCACCTCCAGCAGCGGCCAGATGAGTTCTTCGTGCACCGTCAACACGTGACCATCGCTATCGGACTCGGTAATAAAGGCGTGCGGTACCGAGGGCGGTGTTATCACAAACAGCGGCGCCTGCACAGAATAGCGGTGGTCATCAAGCTGCAGCTCAATCTGTCCGGTATCAAGAAAGTGCATCTGAAAATAGCGGTCGTGGCGATGCGCCTGCATGTCGCGGCCAAAAAAGGCCGCCATGCGGGCAAACGACTGATAGTGCACCTCTTCGGTGCCCAGACTCTCGTCGTAATCTTTATTGATGTCGATGTTGGCGATTGAATGCTGGCACATACCCGCTCCTTAGTGGCCTTTTTGCGCCGCTAAGCCCGGCGCGGCGGCGGCGTCCTCGCGCTGGCTCATCGGAATGCGGGTGAGCACCAGCGCGCCGACGATCAGCAGCCCGGCGACAAACCACAGCCCGGAGCTAAAGCTGCCGGTGGTATCGCGCAAAATGCCGATCAACAGCGGGCTGACGGCAGAGCCGACGTTGCCGATGGCGTTGATCACCGCCAGCGCCACCGCGCGCGATTGCAGGCTGATCACCCGATCCGGGGTGGTCCAGAAAATGGCCATCGCGGTAAAGGATCCCACCGAAGCCATAATAAT